>Ga0315291_10002248_pt1 | contig 25399 bp, 25 predicted proteins | sample YL17G12_20_MG_FD_203070 | JGI IMG/M metagenome (GOLD analysis project Ga0315291, IMG submission 203070) | Sediment microbial communities from Yellowstone Lake, YNP, Wyoming, USA - YL17G12_20 | ecosystem: Environmental > Aquatic > Freshwater > Lake > Sediment | place: USA: Wyoming | collected...
CAACCGCATCCAGGTATTTACTCCCAGTGGGGCATATGTAAGGCAGTGGGGGATTTTGGGAGCTGGCGATGGGGAATTTAACCAAACCCATGGCGTCGCGGTGAATAGCAGCGGGTTTGTATATGTAGCCGATGAGTTTAACAACCGCATCCAGGTATTTTCTCCTAGCGGGACGTTCGTAAACAAGTGGGGGTCTTTGGGAGCCGGCAATGGGGAATTTTACTGGCTCCATAACGTCGCTGTGAACAGCAGCGATTTTGTATTTGTTGCTGATTCTGGTAACAACCGCATCCAGGTATTTTCTCCCGGTGGGGCATATGTAACGGAGTGGGGGTCTTGGGGAACCGGCAATGGGGAATTTATATGGTCCGATGGCCTCTCAATATTTAGGAACGAAGTGACCAGCAGCGATGATGTATATGCTGCTGATTTTGAAAACGACCGGATCCAGAAATTCTCTCTACCGGTTGACCCGGTATTGACCGTAACTGCAAGCCCGATATCCGTAACGGCGGGTACACCAACCAACGTCATCTTTACGGTAAAAAGTGCAGGAGTAGCAGTAAGCGGTGCAACAGTATCGCTGACCGGAGTAGCGACGGGAACCAGCGTTTTAACTGATGGTAACGGCAATACGACCATGAGTGTGACTGCCTCAGGTCAAGGTACAATAACTGCAACCGCAAGTAAGCTTGGTTATATAAGCGGAACTACAACGGTAACCGCGAATCCAGCAACACCGGTATTAACCGTAACTGCAAGCCCGACATCCGTAACTGTAGGCACACCAACCAACGTCATCTTCACCGTAAAAAGTGTGGGGGTAGCAGTAAGCGGTGCAACAGTATCGCTGACCGGAGTAGCGACGGGAACCAGTGGTTTAACTGATGGTAACGGCAATACGACCATGAGTGTGACTGCCTCAGGTCAAGGTACAATAACTGCGACCGCAAACAAGACCGGTTATATAAACGGAACTACGGATGTAACCGCGAATGCTGCCACCATCATGAGAGATGAGATCGGGGTATTCTACAACGGGGGATGGTGGCTTGACACCACCAGATCCGGGATATGGGATACCGGCGATGAATATCATACGTTTGGATCACCGGGCGTCCAGGCCGTAACCGGAGACTGGAACCTCGATCGCAAAGATGAGATCGGGGTATTCTACAACGGGGGATGGTGGCTTGACACCAACGGATCCGGGATATGGGATGCCGGCGATGACTATCATACGTTTGGATCACCGGGCGTCCAGGCCGTAACCGGAGTCTGGAAACTGGTACCTTGATATGAATGGCAACAGAGTCTGGGATAGTCCGGTAACCGATAGACTGGTCACTGCATTCGGCTCGCCCGGTTGGACTCACATCGTGGGTAAGTGGGGTTGAAAATATAATCTATCTTTATTTTTCAGGATAGAAAATAGATGTGAGTACACATTCGATTTTTCATGTTGAAAAAACATCAAATCTTATCTTCGCCTTCTATTGGAGTTTAACCCAGATTCGATTTGTTCCAAGTGTCAATATCATCTTCTTGATCGGTTTTTTGTTATTCTTTATAACACTATTATAATCAATTGGGCAGCATCCTCTTTATTTAGTATCGCTCCTTTTTTCCAAGGGTCCCCCTTGCAATATCATTGCACCGGTCAATACCCGGTCTCGTACCGGGCAACGGTTTCCTCTGAATAATAAACGTTCATAGAACGTTGTTGTGCGTTCGTATCGTTGTCTTTTTTTTGTTCTCCTTCCGTAAAAGGGGTATAACTGCAAAAACAATAGTTTTTCTTATCCAAAGAAACAGACATGAATCGATTCGATTTACCCTTGAACCATGAAAATCAACCTCTCTGCAAAGGACCCCGCCTCATAGCCTGTCAGAGACACGGCGGGCAGGGAGTTTTTTGAATGGGGGCTCTGAAGAAATGCTCAATGAAAAGCTAAACGCTCACGGGGGTTTCACCCCCGCCGCTGTGGCTCCCCTGAATGCGATAACCCCCGAATGGGGAATACGTCATCATCGCAGGGCAGAGGGGTGGTACTCGGGACAGGCAGTGCCCCCCTTCGAGTATGAGGTCAAGTTAAACAATTACCAAAAAAAAAGATCTGAATTCAGATATACCGTGCCTTCTTTGAAAGTTTCCGCGGTGTATACAGGGGCCTGAACGGCTTGTCCGTAGTATCCTTGTGTACCGCTTCTATCAGCGTATCAAGTGTTAGTTGCTCCTTGAACGGTTTGTTGGGTTGCGACTTCCTGCGGATCGTAACCGTTAATTTCCTGCTTGCGACTTCTTGATCACCAACAACGATCACAAACGGTATCCAGTCCATCCCGGCTTCGCGGACTTTCTTACCTACACTCTCTTCCCGGTCATCGACATCGCAGCGGATCTGTGCAGCGTTGATCGCGGTGCAGATCTCCTCTGCATATGCACTGTGGCGTTCGGCAACCGGTAAGACACGCACCTGCACCGGTGCGAGCCAAATGGGGAGTGCGGGAACCGGTTGTGTGGAGATGTTTTCGAGAATGGCACAGATCACACGCTCGACACTGCCAGTAGGGGAACAGTGAAGGATCGGGGGGTGGACGACCGTGCCATCTTCCGTGTGGTATTTGATATTGAACCGGGTTGAACTCTCAACATCGATCTGGACGGTGGGGTTCTCGATCGGGCGCATCTGCCCGTCGATGGCTGCAAGGTCGATCTTGGCAACCCAGTAGTGGACACGGTCTGACAGGATCTCGATGAGCATCGGGCAGTCTGATTCCTTAACGATCTTCTTGACCCATGCTTCGTTCTTGGCGTAGAAATCCTTTGTACAGCGGAAGGCGGCGACGAGCTTTGTCTCAAAGTCTTTACCCGTCTGCCAGCCCATGGCAAGCTGCTCTTCAAAGCACTGTAACGCTTCGGGCATATCAGTGCAGAGTGAGTGCATATCGGGCATGGTGAATGCCCGGAGGCGCTTGAGCCCGATCACTTCACCCTTCTGCTCGTGGCGGAACGAGTAGGTGGAGAGCTCATACATCTTCATAGGGAGATTGTGAGGCGAGATATGCATGTCCCGCATGATCGAGAACATCCCGAAACAGGCAGCAAAGCGCAGCATCATGTTCCGGTTATTCGATTTGAACCGGTACTGCCGCTCACCAAACTTTTCTGCGTGCTCATAGATTGCCCGGTCGCCAAGGTCGTACATGACCGGCGTCTCAACGGGGGTGCCCCCATACTCAAGAACTAGGCGCAGTACATAGTCAGCAAGAAGGTCACGGATGATTTTACCCTTCGGCATCCAGCGCAGGCAGCCGACATCGCTCGCCGGCTCGTAGTCCACCAGCTCCTTTGAGCGCATCAGGCCGACATGAGCGGGTTCTCCACCGGTCGGGACAGCAACGCCCAGTTCCTTTTTGACAAGGCAGCCAAACGGTGTGTCATCGAGGTACTCCTTGTAGTCATGGGATGTGCCATCCGGGGTCATCACGAACCAGTCATGAGTAACCTCTGTTTTCTCCTTTTTGACATTCCCTTCCTCACCGGGCACAATCGTCTTGGAAAGCTCGGCGAGCGGGTGACCTTTACAGGACAGTTTAAAGGATTTGTACCAGCCAAACGGCGCCCGCTTGACCGTGAATCCTTCCTCCTCGAGGCCTTCCTTGAGTGCTATCAGGGTAGCAATCGCCGTCTCGGGTGAAGCGAGATCACTGGATAGGTGGGCATACGGGTACACCACGATCTTGTCGACATGCACCTGCCCTGCAGTCTTTTTTACTTCCTCTATAGCCTGAAGGACAACCCCTTCAAGGTCTTCCTCGTCAATCGATTCCACGGCACAGAAAACCGTGAGTGCTTCCGTCTCCTTATCGGCGAGGACGGAACACTCCTCTGCCATCTTTGTCCGCTTTTTTGCTTCGTATTCGATATAATCTGAATGAATGAGAAGAAGTCGCATTAATTCATCTCCGATCCGGTGTAATCATCCGTATAAAATGAGCCTTGATTGTATATAGTGTTAATAGTTTTTTTAAAAAAACGAAAAAAACCATAGACATATGGTAAGAAGGATTATGTCTGTATAAATGCTCAGAACCAAATTTTCATAACGCTCCTAGGGGGTTTTGGCATTTGCCTGCGCCCCCGCAGCTGTCGCATCCCCCGCAATGGGATATCTGTCGAACAAGTTGAGAAACTCAACAAACGAAATGCAATTTTTTTATGAAAATCTAAATATTTTACGAGAGTCTCCCGCCTCAGGGCCTCTCCGAGGCACGGCGGGGCAAAGAGTAATTTAGCATTTTTTTTAGTCACCAATCCGCCGCGGGGGCGCCCTGTCGGGGGCGGTGGCGTTCATCGCAATTGGGAGTACAGAGGTTTCAGCCCTCTCATCATATCTGGGTTATCCGATTTTCATGATTCCGGAGTGACCTCGATTCGTTCATGTCCGTTCCATCAGAGCTAAAAGAATTATCTCTTTTTATTCGCGTGATACCGCGACAGTGTTGCCTGCCGCTGATCGAGATACTTTGCATCACTTTTTTTATAATACGGGTTTTCTGCCCGCTCGGTCGTGTAAAAGACCAGCTGACCGATCGGCATGCCGGCGTAGACTTTTACCGGGCGCGAGTTGACATTTGCCATCTCCAGCGTAATCGTGCCCCGGAAGCCGGCATCAATCCAGCCTCCTGTCTGGTGGAGCGTGACACCGAGCCGGGCGATGCTCGATTTACCCTCAATCGTGGCAACGATGTTGTCGGGAAGTTCGATGCACTCCAGCGTCTCGGCAAGCACAAACTGCCCGGGATTGAGGATGAACGTTTCTGCATGCACTTCGCCTACATGGGAAGAAACGCTGTCCGGGTTGTAGGGGTCGATGACGTCGCTGCTGTGTTCGTACCAGACAAAATGGTCGCCCAGACGGATGTCAAGAGAGTTAGGTTGTACCAGCTTCGGGTCGTAGGGTTCAATCTTAATATAGCCCCGTGCAATGCGGTCCAGGAGCTGCCAGTCCACAAGAATCATTGGCAGACATATGGGTGCTTATGGGTCTTTAGGGCTTCTGCTTCCGAAACCTGCGTGTCCCTATTTTGTTTCCGGCTGGAAAAACAAGGGTTACCAGCGTATTCTGCACCTGGATCTCGTGCTTGGTCAACCTGTCAGTGCGTAAGGACAGATGCAAAGAGACACCGCTCATGCAAATCACTACCCCGCTTTCCTTATCTGGATCTCGGTAATTCATGGTATTAGTGATAGGGAGTATCATATTTTTCCCGGCTCATGATAACAGCCCCACTCAGAGACAGGAGACCGGCTAAAAGATTGTTCATCTCATTATTGTATGCTGTGATGAACGTACCTGATGGACTCATAAGTCCCGTAGCAACCAGAAACAATCCCGTGCACCCGAACGCCACTACCAGAAATGTGTATACTCCGGTTTTTATCCGATCTGACAGGAAAGGTACAGAAATGAGCGTAATAGAGTGATACGATTTTACTACGATCACCACAGAACCGATCATAAACAACCATTCGCTGGGGTTGGTAATTTCGAACCAAAAGTAGGTGAGTAGGTAATCTGGGATCATAGACCCCTGGAACGCTCCCAGGAGAGGATAAAACCAGTTAGCGGGAAGAGTCCACATCTCATCAAGAACCTGATGGAGGAGGATTGCACCTGCCAGACCTATTCCCAGCAACCTGAGGTTGGATCGAACGAACAGGAACGTTACGATTAGAATGATCAAGACAATCCCCAGTGAATGGAAAACCGTTCTTCCACCCCCAAGAACCGAGGGAAATAATAAACCGAGTGATTTGTCAATTACATCAGGGATGATAGATCCAGCAATACAGACAAGGATGGCCCGACGATTATTCGTCAGGTGCCAGAATACAAGACCAAGAAGAGCACCGGCGAAAACGTGGGCGAAGATGAACATTCAGGTACGCGTTGATCGTTTTTAGTAAATAATCCTGCGGAGGTGTACGTGATATCCTGATATCTGGTAGAGTTCTGTATTAGCAGGAAAAAATGATCCTGGATTTCCCTTATCCTGCCTGCCAACGGTTATACGCGAGGTTGAGGAGCGGTACGAACTCCGCTGTTGCTTTCTGGTTACCTGCCACGCTGGGATGGTCGTCGTCCGAAGCTGTTGCATATGCGGTTGTATCGTGCGGCCCTCCAGTCAAGTCTATCGTATGCTGGACAGCATTCTGCCACCAGCGGTGATGGTTCCCCGTTTCCTTATTAAAGTCATTTGTTTTCGCATTTCCCCCATTTGTGGTCAGAACATTGTAGAAATCAAAAACTGCAATGTTTTTGTAGGGATAATCCTTCAGCCAGTCATTGACCAGCCACTGGTTGAAAGCTCTCGCGTTGCCGGCATACTTCGCATTGCTCACGGGAGGTGCAGTGATCACTATGAACAGGGTATCCTGGTGCTGCTGGAAATAGGGTAACAAATCGATATAGATTCCCTTGGCATTTGCCACCGTATGGTATTCCGAGCCGGAGTCCAGACCTTTTAACGGGTTTGCAACAATGGGGGGTACCGGGTCACCAGGATTTCCCCCGAGGTTCGAATTCGGATAACAGGATTTGAACAGAAGGATCTGGTTTTTGCCCCCGGGATCAGTATTCATCCGTGAATATGATGCATGCTGCCCACTTTCCGCATACACGGCGTCTATGATCTCCGTGGATTTCGGGCCGCGGAACCACATCCACCAGTGGCCGATGTCCGTCAAAGACCCGATCGGCTCAGAACCCGCCTCGGGAACCGGCCCCCAGTTATAATTGGTATCACTCACGAAGTAATTGTTTTCACGCAGTGCAAGACCCAAGCCTCCGTTATTATCTTTTAACCAGTTCTCACCGGACGAGTGGTGGAGGAAAATGAGTTTGACCGGCTGGGCTGGGGGAGTGGTGGCACTACCGGATACCGGCTGCTGGTTACTCACTGATGTCTGGGGGGGTGTCGTTGGATTTCTGTTCGCCGGTGCTGATGGTACTGTTGTCATGCACAGGGCGGTGCAGCACATGATTATCAGGATCAAAACGATGATTATTCTTTTCATGGGTATCACCATGGTTAGTATGGCAATCAAATGCCTTTCTTGCCGGTGAGGTTTATTGGGGGGGGTAGATCATAGGTAGACACACAGTACCGTGATTATCCCTGCCTGAATTGATTTCATGGGGATCTGAAAATCTGAAATGACGATAATGTTTGGCTGTCATCCTCATTATAAACATGCTACTGAAATACTTTTCTGTTTCCGGATTGTTTGCCCATACTATTAATACTACAGCATTATTCTGTTTTCCTATTTCACTGGCATACGATGTTAATGACGCCAGGACCCTGGGATCACTATTTTCAATACACATGTCCATGAGGTACATAATTCCCTCATCTGATGGTTTCATCCGTTGGATATCGAATACCATATAACCAGCAAGTTTTTTATCTCGAGATCGATGGCATTGTATGACCAATCTTTTGTAAAGTCTGGCTGACGAGAAATAAAGCCAGTTCAATGTTTTGGTGTCGCGTGATAGGGTAAGGTCGCATGCATTCAGATACGGTTCCCATATTTTAGAAAAAGCATCATCACATAACGTGCAAAGAGAAGAGATATATGGCGCATCGGTTAAAAAATCCCCTCGAATCACGGGTTTTTGATACAAATACAAAAAAAATAAAAATCCAAATTTTTTATATAACTCTGATAATTCGGATAATCTGGGTATTCTAAATTTTAAAAGGAAGTCTAAAAAAATAAACCCCACCTTTTTTTTATCGATAATATAGACATATTCTTTTTGATTCCTGGGGAGAATATATTCTTCAAACTTATAATTGTGTAAAATTTTCATTAACGACGTATCATCCTTTTTAAAAAGGAGGATTGATGCACTTTTCTGTGTCATGAATTCATTCAAAAGCCTGAGGCTGAATATACCACGAACCGAAGGATCCACGTACCAACTATTAGAAGCCGCAGCGATTCGCACTACTCCACAAATCAACATTTTTATCGGTATATTTCCAAGGAATCCAACAATTGATGTATCATTTTCAAGGATCCATCCCCTTGGGAACTGATCCGTGTAGGCTGGATTGGAGGTCCACCATAAGTCGAACAGACGTAACCAAAAATCTTTTGTTGTGTAGGGAAATCCCTTGGGTAAAAATTCAGCTAAAGGTATAATATCTTTATCTTCAACTTCTCTTACGGTTAACATAGGTACCCAAACAAATAGGATGTCTTTTTTGTACGACAAGGTTATTATTTCAACATGCTAGCTATTCGAGATTTCACACATACAGGGGAGTGGTTCCCTGGAACATCCTGGCAGCAATCTTCAAACCGAGAATATGTTTTTTATCCATTTAATTTCTTGGATATCCATTTTTGTGCAATTTTGGACTTCCTCTAAGGGCAGATGATTTTTTTCAGCAAAAAAATTGGTCGAGTATATCATAGGTTATCCCCACGGACACTTCTTCATCTGAAGTGAAGAGGATCCAAGTTCCCAGTTCAGGGCTCTAAAGAGGATCCTTTTAATTTATACACCTACAATTTAACGCATTGTGCTCCGGGTTCCAGATCACAAATATAGTACATCATAATATCAAGTGATTCTTATGAAATAGGTTAACAGGGATAAAACGATTCTGGGCTCGGTAGATTTCCTTGGTTCGAGTCCAGATTAGGATCGTGAGAATAAATTTTGAGTTATAGTAGAAGATCAATTTGATGTTAAGTTCCTTGACTCTATAATCCCTATTGTTAATCAGGAAAAGGTTATGGAATAGATAAGGGGTAAAATAGCATTCGTTTATAGAGGTTTCACAATAAATATACTATGGTGGAAATGCGATGTCTTTTAGTTCGCGTAAAAAACAGAGAATTTCTTCATTCTGTGCCATATAAAAAATCAGGACCCGTTAATGCCCCCCATCAAGTCTAATAGTGATGATAAATATAATAATACTAATGCGATCACCGTTTATATCGAGGATATCTACAAACCTTCAAAAAGAAATCAGCATCGGTAACCAGTCTATGTTAAAATGCATGTGATACTATCATGAAACAAGCAACGACTTCTAGTAAAAATGTTCACTTTCTAGGCAAGCTGTGCTATTGCGGCTTTTCTGCCTTTCTGATAAATTCATTATTATTTGTATGCGACGGTGATTCCTTTGTCTGAAAAAACATATATCGAAAAGATTTATTCAGTCTTTTTCGAACAGGAGTTCCCGCTAGACCTGACACTTGTGATTGTATGGCTTGCAGCAAGTATCGTGGCGATCTATCTCCCCATCCTGAATGAAACAACACTCAGAATTGTGCTTACCCTTCCTATTGTGCTCTTCATCCCAGGATACTGTCTCATCGCTGCTCTCTTCCCAAAAGACGGTAATATTGATCTCATCGAGCGTATAGCGCTCTCCATTGGACTTTCTATCGCTGTTGTCCCCCTCATCGGTCTTGGATTAAATTTCACCCCATGGGGAATCCGGCTTGAAACCATCGTAATATCATTAACCTTCTTCACTTGGGCGATGATCCTTGTTGCGTACTACCGAAGAGCCATTCTCCCCTATGAAGAACAGTTCAGAATGCCATTTTCCGCGATCTCGTTCAGAATCCTCAAAGTGTTTTTACCACAAGGGAAAAGCAGGGTCGACCGGCTCCTTAGTGTTGTTCTCACTGTTGTCGCAATCGTTGCTATATTAACAACTCTCTGTGTGATTTTCTTCCCCCAAGAGGGAGAGCGGTTCACTGAATTTTTTATTCTTGGTGAAAACCGGACGGCCGCAAATTACCCTGACGCAATCAGACCCGGACAGAATTATCCGATGTACATTGGTATCGTGAATCATGAGTACCGGGATACCAGTTATACGATCGAGACCTGGCTGCTGCGCACAGAATTTAATAACGTGACAAATACATCCCATATTATTGCGATGGATCCCAATGACCGGGTTTCGTTCACCCTTGCACATAATGAGACCAAGATAATCCCCTATAATCTGTCTGTTAGGAAAACCGGGTACGACCGTGTTGAGTTCCTGTTATTCAACGAGAGCGTCCCGGGTTTGGATGTGACCGGAAAGGATCGTATCAATGCAAGCTACCGGGATCTTCATCTATGGGAAACCGTAAAAGAAGCGGAGTAGGAAGCCCTCTCCAGTTAGGGCAATATCGACATGACAATAGTAATATCCCGGGATGATGGGGTAATGGAACATGTATCAAAAGTGACTACCTTATCTCTACCCTTCGCAATCAATACCCCGCAGAGGCTGCACATCGGACAGGGATTCTTAGTACAACAATCCGGGGGTCCCTGCTTAATAATTTTACACCCATCAATGAACGGGGAATTGTGAAACGTGATGGTGACCGAGCTACCACTCCATTTGGTGGAAACCCGAGAAGCGAACTTAAAAACATCTTCGATTATTTCACGGAGGAGCACGGTTAAATCCTCCTCTTTTTCCGGAATTACCAGTGCATTTCTCTTCCTGAGATCCTCGATCAACGGGTCGCACAACGGGATAGTGACAAGTCCGGGTGGTCCTGTTTCTCGAAATGTTCCCTTTGCAGATCTTTCACTTCCCGTATAGGAAGTGGTCGGGTTGAACTGTAAGACGTGGGCTTCTCCGGTAAAACGGGGGGGAAGAAAATACGCATTCCCGGATATACCGAAATGCTGCATAGTAGAGCAGAGATTTATACATCCCCCCGCTGGAAGGAGCCCAAGGAGTCGTGGATCAAGAGGCTCCCCCGCAGAAAACGTCAGGGTAAAAATCCCAGTCATTGCGCAGACCATACCAGAAATCACAAACACAGAAGTTGTGATATCCTTGGGGATGGAAATAAGGGCGATATAAATGAAAATGACCGCGGCTGCAAAGAGAAGAATTGCTGCAGTGGAGTACTTATTCAGATGTAATTGCTTCATTTTTCCCACCCGGAACGCACGGTGATCCCTTATTTCCTTTCATATTATCATCGCCACATAGTATTACAAACGCTCGTGGAGATTCTTCAGAATGTAATAGCCATATTGTTTGTTTAAGATTTTTATATCTTTCATAAGAATTATGTGTCCGGTAATGCATGATGTATTGAATTTACTGAACATTAAAGGTCATGATGTTCAGAAAAGGCACGAGTGCACCATTATTTTCAAGAAAAACAAAAAGAGAACGATACTTTTTTTATGGTATAAAGGAGCGGATCTGTAGCACATGTGAAAGAGTCCGCCAAATGCTCCGCATTCCAGGAGGACAAAGAAGAGCGTAGTGTGAAGGAAATTTCACAGTATAACAATCTCCCATCCAAGAATATCCAGTACTTGCAGTGCAACAAATATACCAAAAATCACTATCTCAGCTGCAATGAAGTACCTGATATTCTTCAGGTAACCAGGCTGGACATAGTTCGATTGCATGAGTTGAAATATCACGAGTGTACCAATCAGACAGAGTGCAAAGAAGATATTATAGTCGACCCCCTGTGCACGGAGCATGAAGACGGAAATAATAGTAAGCCATACAGCGAGTGCGATAATGGCGTTCTGTTGTTTTCTCATGAGAATTCCTGCGGAAATGACACTTTCATCGTTCCTGAATTCATGGCACTGCATCCGGAATCCGAAAACCTTGGAGGGAGGGAGGGAGTATTTTCAATAAGCAACCTTCCCATAAGGATTGTGTCCATGAACGATCTGTCAAACATGACTGCAACATTCAAAACGAGGTCATTTTCCGGATATGACCGGTTCGGGGCAACCAATGAATGGATTGGTGCTTGTGCGGAAAGTGTTCGGGTACAGGCCGTGGAGGACACGAGGATTCTGAGCATATTCATCGGTTACATTTCCTCCTTAGCTGTTATTTGTTGTATAATAAAGAATCTGCCATAATATTTAATGATGCTAAAACTGGGATTGCGAGTTACACCGGACAGCGTACAAAATCCGTTGCAAATACTTGGGGATTACGTGAAAAGTTCACGAGGATAAAATCAGTAGAATTCCTTTTTGTTATTTGGTAAAATCACCATGAATAAAGGAAGGGACAGTGCCTGTTATCCCCCATTATCGCCCCTGAGATTATTGCAATAGTGACGTATTACCTGTTTATGGAGATATCAAATTCGAGGGAACCACAGCGGTGGGGGTAAACGCCCGTGAGTGTTCAGATTTGATTGAGCATATTCTACAAAGCCAGAGTTTACTTTTTTATATCTGTCAGTTGACGATTTCTCTAAGACACATAGTGAAAATAATCTTTTAAAAATAATTTCGTTTTAGTACGAGCACGCTTTCGAGAATAGTATTATTGAACTGATACATTTAATGACAAGCACAATAAAGGAATAAAATAAAAAACTCTGAATGTGGTGTTGAAGAGATGAAGGGGAGAAAAATCGAATTTTTTGTCTTTTTGAGGTTCGTATGATCCTGATTGTCATAGGCACACGTCCGGAAATAATCAAAATGTCACCGGTTATCCGGGAATGTACCAATCAGGGTCTTGCATTCTCGGTGGTCCATACCGGGCAACATTATTCGTACGCAATGGATAGGATTTTCTTTGAACAACTCGACCTCTCTTTGCCAAAATACAATCTGGATGTCGGATCCGGTTCCCATGGTGCCCAGACCGCAGCTATTCTTGCAGGAATTGAGAATATTCTGCTAAAACATCCCCCGGGAATAGTCCTTGTTCAGGGTGACACAAACACGGTCTGCGCCGGGGCCCTTGCTGCAGTAAAGCTGCATATACCGGTCGGGCACGTTGAAGCCGGCTTACGGAGCTACGATCGCAGCATGCCAGAAGAGATCAACCGTATTGTTGCGGATCATGTGTCAGACCAGTTATACGCGCCTACGGAGATCTCGCGTCAGAACCTGCTGCATGAAGGTATCGAAGCGGAAAAAATCACGGTAACCGGTAATACGGTTGTTGATGCGGTACAGCAAAACATCAGGATTGCACAATACAAGGTACATCCTCTTGAAGATCTTTGTCTTGAACCCCGGCAATATTTTCTTGTCACTGCCCATCGGGTTGAAAATGTCGATGATCCCGTTCGTCTTGCCGAAATTCTGACCGGACTTAAGAAGCTTTCAGAACATTTCGAACTTCCCGTAATCTTCCCTATGCATCCCAGGACGCAGAAAATGGTGCGCGAATTCGCTCTCTCAACCGAAGGAATCCGGGTCATTGATCCTGTTGGATACCTTGAATTTCTCCTCTTAGAATCTATGGCAGCGCTCATCCTGACCGATTCGGGGGGAGTGCAGGAGGAAAGCTGTATTCTGTCAGTGCCGTGTGTGACTCTTCGTGAGAATACTGAACGACCTGAAACCATTGATGTTGGCTCCAATATGCTCGCAGGTACGAATGCAGAAAAGATTCTCGCGGCAGCAGAGCGTATGATAGATATTCCCCGAACGTGGAGCAATCCCTTCGGGGACGGCGATGCATCGCATCGTATCATTGAAGTATGCAAAAAAAAGGGAACGTTTTAATGACCTGGAATGTCTGACCCCCTTCGGCGTCATCCTTAATTAATTTTCTGTCAGAACGTGTCCCCACCCAGATACGTCATATTTATATGGGTAAAGTGTTATTTTAGCTCCTAAATTTTTCCTAAAATCTACGGTAAATAATTCTCCAATCAATCGTCATCACGCTCCTGGGGGCTTTGGCAAAGCCTTCGCCCCCGCCGCTGTGGCGACCCCCACAATGCAATGATCCTTTATAACGGGTCCATCACACGAAAAAGTGATAGATGAAAATCTTAGTCACGTTTTTCATTTCAATTTTAGTTACGAAATTTTTTCGAAAATATCATCGGAAAAATGAAAAATTTTAGGGGCTTGATTGGTACATTACCCTTTTTATTTAATCATCATTAGGTTGTTTCCCCAATCCTCATCTCTGCGTTCAATACGAGATTACTTTTTTCATGTTTTTTTAAGGGGAAAACAATGATTTTCCTCATTGAATAAAAATTTGGATATTTTCAGGTTTATTATCGCACTACAATCGATGTTCTATTTTGACTATCAATATGGTTGACGTTCCAAAATGAACGCAATGCACCGGCGCTTTGCCAAAATTTATAAATTAATGATATTAGAATTAACCAGCAATTAAAGTAGATGAAATAAAAATGATTATAACAAATGATATCTGATGATTCGTCGTTATTGTTATGATATAACAGCTTTCATCACCAACATAAAAAATTATTCAGATCACCATGACCACACCTCTTCCCTCGCCCGTATCACAGGACCAGTCCTCCAATAAATCCAAGACGCCTCCATCATTTAAATTGCACCTGATCCAGGTTGAAGACGTTGAACCTCCCCAAAAGGGTCTGTATGCAGTCCTGCCTACGTATAATGAAGAATTAGTTATTGGTTCTGTTGTGCTTCGCACAAAGCAGTATGTCGACCGTGTAATTGTCGTTGATGATGGATCTTCTGATCGCACTGCTGAAGTCGCAAAATTAGCCGGTGCTGAAGTAATCCGGCTCGATTATAATACCGGAAAAACGTATGCACTTCTCTTAGGTCTCCGCCATGCCCGTAACACAGGATGTACCGTAGCGGTGATGCTCGATGCGGATGGACAGCACGATCCCAGTGAAATCCAGAGATTAGCGGGACTAATAATAGCTGGTCAATCGGATCTGGTCATCGGATCTCGGTTTCTCGAAAAAAGCGGAGATATTCCCTTAAAACAACGCATTAAACAAATGATGCTGAAACTTCCTGCAAATACCCCTCAGCATCTCATTCCGACTGACCCCCTCTCCGGGTTTATGGCATTCAGTGCGAAGGCGTTGGAGTACCTTGATTTCCCGTTTGAAAAAACTCGTTTTCACCAAAATCTCATTCAGCATTTTCTCTCAGAAAACCTTACACTACAAGAAGTAGGAATTACCGGAATATCCAGTAACAAAACGAAATACCGCTGGGATAACTCTGCTACCATCATCGCTGCACTCCCGGCATATAATGAAGAAACCTATCTCGCAAAAATTATTCCCCTTATACAATCGTATGTTGATCTCGTAATCGTTGTCGATGATGGCTCGACCGATTCGACGTCAACTATTTCCCAGCAGTTGGGAGCATGTGTTATCAGGCACCCGGAGAACCGGGGATACGGGGCAGCATTACAGACCATCTTTTCAACAGCACGGGAATTCAATGTTGATGCCCTGGTCATCCTGGATGCCGATGGTCAGCACGATCCCAAAGATATTGAAAAAGTCCTTGAACCTTTACTAAATGGTGCTGATGTAGTAATTGGTTCACGCTTCCTTGATACAACAAAGAATACCATCCCAAAGTATCGGCAAATTGGTATGAAAGTACTTGATACAGCGACAGCAGCTGCAGGTGTTGAAAACGGCATAGATACCCAAAGCGGGTTCCGGGCGTACGGGAAAAAAGCCATAAACGTTATCAACATCAGCGGTAACGGCATGTCTGCGGGTTCTGAGATCCTCATCCAAATCAAAGACAAAAATCTCAGTATCATAGAAGTTCCCATTCATGTACGCTATGATATCGAAGGATCTTCTTCCCAAAATCCTGTTAAGCATGGTGTTTTAACATTATACAAGATAATTGGAATGATCAGTTACCAAAGACCATTACCTATATTCGGAATACCAGGATTCATACTTGTACTAATCGGATTGCTCTTTGGATCCTGGGCAATTACAGAGTACTATACTACAGCTACTTTCCCGTTTGTTTTATCAATGGTTTGCGGAGTGTTTGTATTAATGGGACTTTTACTTATGATTACGGCATTAATTCTGAACTATTTGGTATTCTTTGTAACAGAACTGAAAAAACAAAGCAATCCCATTAAATATAGCAAGGAGAAGTAAAATGGAAAGCCAAAAAATACTTATCACCGGGGGAGCGGGATTTATCGGCACCAACCTTGTGCATGAATTGCGCAAGCGGGGTCATGATGTTATCGCCATTGATCTTTACAATACAGACAGGGAGAACTATATAAGAACTGATGTCCGGAGTTATCATCAGCTCAAACGCGTTTTTGAAAAAAAATCCTATGATTATGTATATCACTTGGCTGCAGAATATGGGCGATGGAACGGGGAGGATTATTATGAAAATCTCTGGCAGACCAACTGTATCGGCACAAAAAATTTACTCCGTCTTCAGGAAAAGCTGAAATTCCGTATGATCTTTTTTTCCAGCGCTGAAGTGTACGGGGATTTCGAGGGAAAGATGTCAGAAGATGTGATGATCAGCAACCCCATTAAAGACACGTACCAGATGAACGATTATGCCATCACAAAATGGGCAGGTGAATTGATGTGCATGAATTCAGCAACGATGTTTGGCACGGAAACAGTTCGGGTGAGACCTGTCAATTGTTACGGTCCGCATGAGCATTATACCCCCTATCGCGGTTTCATCCCAAAATTCATCTATCATGCCCTCTTCAACAAACCCTATACAGTCTTTAAAGGTCACAAACGGATCATAGATTATGTCGAGGATTCCTGCACGACCTGGGCAAATATAATACACAATTTCATTCCCGGGGAGGTCTATAATGTCGGTGGTAGACCTGAGTGGGAGAAAGATATCAAAGAATACTCGGATCTAATTCTGAAAGCAGTTGGCAGGGATGACTCGCTCGTTCATTACGAAGAAGCAGAACCCTTTACCACAAAAGTGAAACACATGGACTTTTCAAAGGCTGTCAGAGATTTAAAACATAATCCCAAAGTGACACCGCAAGAAGGGATCAAACGTACAGTCCAGTGGATGAAAGACTATTATCGTGTAGGTGAATGACGTGGAAGATTATTCTGAATTTTTCCAAGATTCGACAATCCTTGTTACCGGCGGAGCAGGTGCAATCGGGGGAAATCTTTGCAGGAAACTTTCCACACTTGGTGTAAAAAAAGTTATTATTCTGGATAATCTCTCTTCGTCTTACCCATGGAATATCCCCCACGCTGATAACATCATGTTTGTGCAGGGGGATATTCTCGATGATGCGATCCTGAAGCGGGTCTTTAAGGAAAAGCCTGATTATGTTTTCCATCTTGCCGCACATTTTGCCAACCAGAATTCTGTTGATAATCCGGAAAAAGACCTCATGATTAACGGTCTGGGAATTTTGAAAGTGCTGCAATATGCGCAACTTGCTGATATCAAAAGATTCGTGTACTCTTCATCCGGGTGCGGCGTCTACGGGCTTGAGTCAAAGATGCCGTTTGAAGAACATGATGTCTCCATTCACCTCCACACCCCATACCAGGTTACAAAACTTCTCGGTGAGCTCTATACCAATTATTTCCACAACCTCTATAAGCTCCCGATTGTGAATGCCCGCTTTTTCAATTCGTATGGTCCTGGTGAAGTGCCCGGGAAATACCGCAATGTGATACCGAACTTTTTCTATTGGGCGATGAATAAACAGCCCCTTCCCATCACCGGTGACGGAACGGAAACCCGGGACTGGACGTATGTCGGGGATATTGTAAACGGACTTCTTGCAATGGGAGTAAAGGAGAAGGCAATTGGTGAAGCGTTTAATCTTGGTGCGAGTAAGGAACAGCGTGTCATCGATATGGCAAATGCCGTGAACCGACTGACCGGAAATGACGCGGGTATCCAGTACAAAGAGCGGCGTGACTGGGATGTCAAGACACGACTGTTGTCCTGTATAACCAAAGCCGAGAAAACGCTGGGATATAAACCAACGATGAAATTTGAAGTGGGATTAAAAGAGACTCATCGGTGGTTTATAGAGAACTGGGATAATATTAGGAAGAGTGCGGAATTCTGATGACGGAACAAACAACAGTTTTTGAACGGCATTCAGAATTCTACGGCAAGAATAAACCTCTGACTAATGATTATTTTTTCCTCACTCATATGAAATTACGAAAAACTGGGCAGACCCGTCTCCTTGATGTCGGGGGAGGATCCGGAGCCTTTGCGATTCTTGTGAAAGAGGCAATACCACAATCCGAGGTGACAGTAGTCGATCCTACACAAAACTTATTGGATATGATAACCGATCCACGCATTAAAAAGATAAAAGGCAATCTTCCTTATAATCCAAACATTGATGATGCATCATTTTTTGATTACATCTGCGTAAAAGAAGTTCTTCATCATCTAACAAATTCATCGATTTCTGGTTCGAAAAATTTAACCATTGAATCTTTGTTGGAATTGAAAACTCACATCGACCGGTTCAATCCAACTATCGATGGTTCCGCAATCAGGTCAGCCTATGCTATTGGAAAGGATGATATCGTTCTTTTCTTCATCGGCTGGCTCTACCACTTTTCAGGCTTAAAAGAGGTCTGCCTTGACCTCGCCCGCTTACGGGATCGTTATCGCAATCTGAGGATCCTCATTGTCGGAGATGGGGATGCATATAGTGATCTCCAGCAGATCCGGGATAAAAATTGAGGATACACATGTCAGAATCGGAACGAATCCTTTTAATAACAGATGAATATCCGCCAGAAATTGGAAGTGCTGCCAATTTATTCGAAGATTTAGGGGTTTCGTTATCAGGTAAAAACTTTCAAGTCGATATTTTAACATCATTTCCGAGACCTTACAAGCTAATCGACTCTGCAAGTAATGATCCATACAAAAAAAAATTCTTCCTTTTTGAAAAAAGAAATGGTTTGAATATTTATAGGATACGACGACTTCCAATTCCAAAAGATAATTTATATTTAAGAGGGTTTGAACATTTTTCTTTAGCAATATTTTTATTTTTGAGAGGATTGCCCATAACAAGACCTCAAATTATTCTTGTTTATTCTCCGCCACTTCCCGTAGCATTGGCTTCGCTGATATTAAGTAGAATAAAACGGTGTAAAATTATTGTAAACATTCAAGATTTATATCCTCAAACCATAATTGATATGGGATTGCTAAAAAATAATTTATTAATAGGTATCTTCAAAACGATCGAGAAAATTGTATATCAGTATAGTGATTATCTCGTTGTTCATTCAGAAAGCAATAAAAAATATTTGGTTAACCATGGAGCCAGTGAAAAAAAAGTTGATGTGATCTATAATTGGATTGACACTGATGTTTTTAAACCAACAGGAAAGGATGCATTATTCCATGGAGTTGATTTAAAGAACAAATTTGTTGTATCATATGCAGGTGTTTTTTCGCCTCATCAGGGATTGGATATAATACTTGATTCGGCGATAATTTTAAAAGAGCATAAAGAGATTCTATTTTTATTTGCCGGGGATGGTTTTACTAAAGACCATCTAGTAAAAAAAGCGAATGACAACAAATTATTGAATGTAAAATTTCTTCCTTTCCTGTCTAAAGATCACTATGTCAAATTACTCGGGTGTTCTGATGTTTCATTGGTTTGTTTAGACAAGGAAGTTAATACACCTGTCGTCCCGGGAAAACTAATGAGCATAATGGCATGCGGAAAACCTGTTATTGCCACGCTTCCATCAGTAAGTGATGCGAACAAAATTATTCAAGAGGCGCAATGCGGCTTATCAATTGATGCTGGGGATTCAAAAAATTTAGCAATTTCAATAATTAATCTGAAATTAAACCCCGGTTTAATGGAAAAATTTGGGGAAAATGGAAGAGATTATGCTAAAAAAAATTTCTCTCTCGCTGAAAGTACGAATAAATATATAGGTATTTTTGAGCAATTAAAAAATTAAAAACATAATAGTTTGTGTATTTGGGTTAATTATGGACAGAAAAAAGTGTATTATTATAAGAAGTAATGCTCTTGATAGAGATGTCAGAATCCCCAAAGAAATTGCTATTCTCGAAAAAAAATATTCTATCACATTTATTGGTTGGAATCGCGATTTATTAACAGATCAAATCTATCTGAAAACTCAAAAGATAGATCAAAAATTACTAAATTTTAAAGCTCCTTATGGAAAACTAATTCTTTTATATCTTCCATTATGGTGGTTGTTTATTTTTTACTGGTTGTTAATAAAAAAATGGGATGTTGCACATGTAATAAATTTTGATTCTGCTATCCCGGTAATTGTTGTATCTAAAATCAAAAATAAAAAAGTAATTTATGAAGTTTTGGACACGTATGAAGATAGCATGGTGCTTCCTGAAATTATGAGAGTTATTCTTATGCAAATCGATAAATTTTTTTTATCAATGTCAGATTGTGTTATTCTCGCGGATGATAAACAAAATGAAGAATTCCATGGGATTCCCAACAAAAATATTATTGCAATTTATGATTCTCCCCCAGACGCATTTACGCACCTCGTTAAAAGAAATGACTCACTGTTTATCCTATTCTATGCCGGGAGCCTTTATAAAGACCGAAATTTGAATTTAGATAAATTAATTGAGGCAATAAGGGATATCGATAATGTTAAAGTAGTGATCGCCGGATATGGAGACCTTGTTCAAAAGATACAGGAATACGAAAAAGAAATGCCAGAAAAAGTTCAATTTATTGGGAAGATCGGGTATAATGAAGTAATGGTGAATATCCAAAAATCCGACTTGCTATTTGTCTTACGAGATTCCACCGTTCTGATAAATAAGTATATTTGTGGGAGTACATTACTCAATGCGATGATGTGTGGTAAACCTATTATGGTAAATGATGGCACTTCAACGGCTCAAAAAGTTATCGAGGAAAAATGTGGATTAATCATTGATGCAGATAATATTAAGGAAATAAAACAAGCGATCATTCAATTAAGGGACGATCCACGATTGTACGAACTCTTTAGTAAAAACGCTCGAGCAGCATATGAAAAAAAGTATAACTGGGTAATAATGGAGAAAAGACTCTTAGAACTTTATCAAAATTTAGGTTAATATTTGTGATATCCCGAATTAATTTTACACATATAACCATTTCTGTGTATACGACAAAATCCTCTCAGGAGGTAATCTGAACCAGAATAGATTACATGGCTCTCGTAATCGAGACTCACATGAGGTTTGATCACATTGTACCAGTGAACAATTTTATTAACGATCCAAATTTGCCAATTCTTCGCTCAACCTCACCAAAGAATCGTTCGATTTTTCCATTAGTCTGGGGATGTTTCACTGTAGCAACGATATGTTTGATCCCGTTTTGATCCAGGAACTCCTTGAACGTATGATGAGCATGTTCACGGTTGCAAGCGGCAACGAACTGAGTTCCGTGGTCTGTCAGAATCTCGCGGGGAGTGCCATACTCAGCAAATCCCTGTTGAAGAACCAACAGGGTATTTTCTGTTGTAGGAGAGTCAAACACAACCATAACAAGTAATTAACCGGGATGAATCATCCATGAACGCAATAAGCCACTGTTTCCGCTCATTCATTGTGAACTCTTTCCAATCGCCTTGCTGCAGAGACATGGAATGATCCCGTTCGTACCGGACCCATTTCCGCTGTTTCCGTTTCTTCATGGTAATCTCCACCAGGCCGTGGAACAAAGTACCTGATAGATCCTGTTATGAGGAATATGAATCCTGTAGGTTTCTTCGATCTTCTTTTCCAGATGGGGGGGACCCAACGTGTTGGTTCTATAAGATTCGAGGATCAGCTCTTCGGTTTTATCATCGATTGGTTGTGGTTTTCTGCCGGGCTGTTTCAGTTCAGGATATTCTTTTATCTCTTTGAATAGGGTGATGAGCTGGTATACTCGTTGTCGGATAACCTGAAAATCCCGAGCACTATCAGCAACCGGCTTTTCCTTCAGCCATTGCCGTATGATCCTCTGAATATCCCGGTTCGTTAGTTTACTCGCATCGATATTTAGATGTGATGGCAAATGATTTCGGGATATGACAAATTATTGAAAACACCGATAATTATATAATCTATATGAAGATTTTTTGCAGCTGTAGTAATCCATTTTGATGATTGAAATATCGTCCCTTTTCCTGACCGTTCAACTAATTGATCCCATTGGTTGTATTCAGATTCTGTTAGTATCCTCGCCTCACTCCTTGACATTATCTTTCCACCATGTTGAGATGTGCTCCCCACTCGTCATCCACGCTTCTTTCTCCGCACAGTATTTCAGGATTTTCTCATAGAATTTTTTCTGATGCCCCATAAAGGAGTAATTATGCCATAGCAGGGTAATAACGCCATGGTATTTTGCAACCGCATCAATTAATCGCCGTGTGATCTCCCATGCTCTGTCAGAATCTAATCTCATATAATTAGCGAATAATGAGTCATCCATTATTATTAGAGGGATCTCAATGATTTCAATGATTTTGCCATTATTCAGATTATAAGGTCTAAACGGATGGCACATTCCATTTCTGAATCCTGCACAATCAGCATAACCAAATGAACAATCATACTTAAAACCAGCGTTGCTCAATATTTCCCAGCTATCCGGCACGACAAAGTTCAGGTAGTGATTTCGACATCCGATTATTGAATTATTGGTTATCTTCTCGAGATTCCTTTTTTCGGTTTTGAGCTTATTAAGATCACAGTATCCCTGGTGACCGCCATGAAGTCCTACTTCCCAGCCCCAGTCCTGGATGGTATGTATCTCATTTTTCAAATCTTCAATTCTATATGAATAATCTTGGTCTGCAGGTTCAAGTGAAAGAAAATAGAAAGAAGAACGAGCATCGTATTTTTCTTCTAATTCCATAATTTCTTTAAAATTTACATATGGATTTTTTTTTGAACGGATCTGCTTAATCGAATTAATGGATGCATTAAATTTACCCTGGGCACCATTTTTCAACGTTTGAACACACTTTGAAGTGATTGATTTATACACCACATCAATATCATGGGTAAGACAAACCGCAAATGGTTTACCATCCAGATATTCGGCGTGATATCCGTTATTCATCAGGAATTCTGAGGCTTTAGGTTCGAAAATAGTCCGGTATTGGCTTACATAATAAGGAAATCGATTGGATTTGTCTCGTATAGATGAATGATACTCCTCCTTTCTGGTAAAAAGATCCCATATTTCTCGATCTCTTTGTAATATTTCATGCATTTTCATGGTGAAAAACTAGCTCCCCTTGACACAGGGTTATTTTCAACCTGCATTGTGAAGTTCATATTTTATTAAGTATCAAATGATATATATCCAATTCGTTATTTCTGATGGTAAACCTGGTAACAATTCTCTTAGGTGATTACTCAATACAAGCCACGCGACTATAACCAACTAAGACTTGGAGCAGACGTTAAATAATCCACGGTCTCTGTGGTTGTATCTGAATTCCAGTTCTTTCAAGAGAGAGGAAATTTCATGGCGTGGATTTCATGAAATTCCCTCTCGTCCTCATGAACTGGAGTTCAGATAAAATCACCGTAACCAAGATCTTTTTAATGATCTCCTTCAAATATTAGTTGGTTATAGTATCGTCGCTTGTATTGAGTAATCACCATTTTTATGATAGTAAAGGGAAAGAAAATTATGAATAAACGACAGCAAAATATTGGTATTATTACCCCTCCAATCAAGAATGCTGGTGTATCCCCTTTATCAAATTTAGTAAATATTATATCCAGCTTATCAAATTCTGTCTGGGTAATTACCGGTAATACAAATCTTAGACTCGTGAAAAAAACTAATTCTGATATTCACATTTGTAAAATCCAATATTCGATCGGATCAAATAGATTTTTTACAATATTGAAAAATATTCATCTCCAATTCGTGATATCGTACAAATTAATAAAATATATGAAAAAATCAAACATTTTGATTTATTTTTTAGATTCGCATGCATATATTTTACCAGTATTTACCGGTCGGTTGTTAAGAAAGAAAATTATCTTTCTTTTGGCAGCTTCAATTTCAGGTTCAACAAAGTCAAATGATAATTTTTTTACGACAGTTTCGATCTTTTCTGAATCTATGAATTTCAAACTGGCAGACTATATTATTGTTTATTCTCCCATTCTTGTCGAAAAGTGGAATCTGCAAAATTATGCATATAAAATCCTTATTGCACATGAACATTTTTTATGTCTTGATAAATTCAGAGTTAAAATAAATCTAAACGACCGCCTGTCACTTTTTGGATATATCGGTCGCCTGAGTGGAGAGAAAGGTGTGGAGAAATTTGTTCAAGCGCTCCCTGCGATTCTCGGCAACCAAAGGAAAGATTTTCACGTGATGATTGGCGGCGATGGACCATTGAGAAGCGAAATCGAGAAATGTCTTTTGGAACAGAGTTTAGTGGGCCAGGTTGAGATGACTGGCTGGATTTCGCATGAAGATCTCCCCAACTACCTGAATAGGATGAAGCTTCTCGTCATCCCATCGTATTCCGAAGGATTGCCTAATATTATGTTAGAAGCAATGGCATGTGGGACTCCGGTTCTTGCGACCCCGGTTGGAGCCATACCGGATATTATTAAAGATGGAGAGACGGGATTTATTATGGAAAATAATTCTCCTGTCTGTATCACAGAAAATATCATCAGAGCACTCGGGGATTCAAATCTGGAAAACATTGCGATGAATGCAAAAAAATTGGTCGAGAAAGAATTTACCTTTGAAAGTACTGTTATGCAATGGAAGAAAATCTTTGATGAAATATGAAGGGTAAAAAAATGGGGAACAACAAGTCTAAATATCCCAAAAAAAGTATTAAACTGCTAATTTTCAGAATCTATAAACAGGATGAAATTGAATATTAAAGAGATTAGTACCGTAGAAAAGACCGTAGATAATTGAATGAAAACACAGGAAGAATATAGGTAGTCATGATCGATAGCAGTGAAACATACGGCCAAGGCTTTCAGAAGAGTATATTGATAATCCTTTTTTTATTTCTAACGTTTGCGCTCATTATTACATGGAATACCCCCTCAACTGGCTTTGAGTCCTCAATTTATAATTCTACACCTTTGGTGCTCTGGATTGCTCTGATATCTTCGGAGATTGCGGGGGTTTCAATCGTTATCCTGTCTATATCAAACTCTGATTTTGGTAGAAGCAATCTCTGGAAATATGGATTTTTACTGATTTTTCTCTGTTATGCTGTAGGTGTAGGTCTTTTCATTATCCGTGGATATTTTATGTGGTGTATCTTTGGTGATCCGGCCAGTCATCTTGGATGGACGACGGAGACCCTTCAAGCCGGGCATATACCTCAATCGATTTTTTATCCCATACTTCATATTTTCCTGTCTGAGATTAGCCTGGTAACAACCCTTAATCCGGTATTTTTTCATATGATACTCCCGTTTTTTTTTAGTCTGCTCTGTGTTGTTTTTTTCTACATTTTTGTCCGTATCCTGTCCTCCGATCATATCATACCCATCATTGCAGTAATTATCAGTTGCACTTTTGC
>Ga0315291_10002251_pt1 | contig 25388 bp, 38 predicted proteins | sample YL17G12_20_MG_FD_203070 | JGI IMG/M metagenome (GOLD analysis project Ga0315291, IMG submission 203070) | Sediment microbial communities from Yellowstone Lake, YNP, Wyoming, USA - YL17G12_20 | ecosystem: Environmental > Aquatic > Freshwater > Lake > Sediment | place: USA: Wyoming | collected...
AGTATGCCTAAGATTATGAAAGCCCAAAAAATTATCGATGCCAGTATCAAGCCTAATCCTAGCGATCTCGTCTCTAAATGCTCCAGACCGATTTTTTCTTTTTAGCGGAAATAGATCATCTTCCTTGTCCATCGGCATCCTATTCAATAATATTTGTATTATGCTCTCTGGGATAGGCATTTCCCGAGAAATTCCTGATTTGGTTCTTTCGATGAACAGTACTCCCCTAGCAAAGTCAATGTCTTTCTTTTTTAAATTGAGAATCTCTCCGATCCGCATTCCTGTGTTTGCGGCGATCATCATGACATCATAAAAATATCTCTGGTTTTTCGTTTTGCCACTCGATGAAATCTTGTAGGCTGCATCCAACAACAGTCTTACCTCTTCGTTTGAAAGATCTCTCCGTCCCCTTCCTCCTTCACGAAAGAATTTAATTTTTCTGAACGGATTTATTCCATCCAATTTTTCCATGTTAATAGCCCTGTTTATAAGCATCCTCAGGAGAGCATAATAACGGTTGACAGTCGTGCCTTCCCTGTCTTGTTTTAAAAGATAATTTTTTAGCTGTTCGATTTTTTCGATTGATATCTCATGGAGAAATATGTCTTGTCCCCATAGACCCAGGATTATCTTAATTCTTTGTTTTTCTCTTTCCAAGGAGATTTTGCTGTCATTCGACGAACAATATTCATCAAAAAAATCTCTAAGTCTTATAGGTTTGTTCTCTTTAAGTATTTCGTCTTCGATCTCATTCTTTTTTTTGGAATAGAGCCTTTCAGCAAGCTTTTTGTTTGAAGTGTGAAGAGATTCCCTAAACCTCTTGCCAAATAATTGGATATCCATCCAGTAAACGTTTTGGCGCTTAACGAGGGGCATTTTTAAGTCCTTCCGGCCCAGATATCATTCGGCTGGATGGTGTGTTCTTTGATGAACCGGTCAAGTTCCTGAAGGTCAAAACGAACCATATTCCCGACCTTGAAGAACGGCACCTTTCGCTGCGAGACCCAGTTGTAGAGGGTCTTGGCTGAGATCCCAAGATACTCAGCAGCCTCAGTGACATCCAACAGCCTTTTCAATTAGTCCCTCGCTGGACGCTTTTTTATTTTTAAAATCAAAATATTTTTCTAAACAAGATTGAAGAGCCAAAAAAGATTCTTCATAATTTAAGGGTTCCTCAATCGCTTTCTGACAAGAAATGAGCACGTTTCGTGCAAGACTAAGCGTTTTCAGTTCTCGATTATATGCATCAAGGTTGGATATGGAAGATTTAGGCACCCCATCTAGTAAGCTTCCAAGAAAGGCGGGCGTAACTAGATCATCATGAATGAGTTCGTTAGAGAGAAGAACCAAGTCTATTGTCTTTGCTCCCCATAACATTTCCAACAATTTTGAATAAACCCTCTTATGCTTTTCTGAATAGAAATCTCGAGGTTGGAGGATCTCAAGGACTGTCGCAATAAATTCAGGAAAGATCACTAGAAGGCCTAGAACAACTCGCTCCAGCTCGGGATTATGGGGTAACCGTAGACCAAAAGAATTATTCATTCTAGTACCTCGGAAATTCCTTCTGCTCCGGCTTCCAACTGAGATTGTCCTTCAGGAAGATCGGGATTGAGTGCGTTTTTACATTTGTGATAAGTTGATCCACCCATTCCTTCTCCGGCTTATATCTATTCCTCATGGGGCCGGTCATGGCACCGATAATCACCCATTCTATTCCGCATAATTCTGCCTTGATTTCGCTCATTAGGGGTTCAAACGAGACGAATTTCGTCCTGGCTCTCGCTTGTTTAAGGATCTCGATCCGCCCGACTTCCCGCTGATTCCGGACAGTCGTTCCGATCCAGGCATTTTCAGGAAGCGGGCCGCTTTTATTTATATTTTGCGGGTCTTGCGTGAGAATTTGGAAGATATGCTGAGGGCACTCTCTCATGATTTTAAATACCGCCTGTCGCCATGACTCCTTTGTCCAGATAGCAAAGACATCTGCGACAGAACATGCGAATATCTTTTTTGGTTTCTTGATTCGCAGGGGTTCCTTCAATTTTTCAGGATAAAAGGTGGGCTCGAAACTCCTTCCAAACCTGTGATATATTTTTTTCGCGTAACACCAAGGACAGTTTCTCAAGCAGCCAGAAATAGGATTCCAGGTAAAGTCTGTCCATTCAATTTTCGTATTATTCATTTCAGTTGAGACACAGAACGCAATTTCCGCAACGGATACAGCGGGCTGGCACGGAGTTCGGATCCATATAAACGTACCCACAGCGTTCACAAATAATGAATAGGTTTTTCTCTTTCTTCTCCATGATTTTTTTAAGTTCATGCTCAGGCTTGGCCTTTTCTGGCTTCATGCTTTCCTCCTTTCGCGGAAGAATTCCTGGACCGTCTTGATTATCAATCCATTTGTTTCAAGATTTTCTATTTTAATTTGCCGTTTGACTCTGTTTATGATCTCGGGGTTATCACTCATAAGCCAGATCTCATCCATGACATTAGCCTCGACAAGTGCTTTAATCCTTTCAAATCCGTGTTGCCAGTCGCTCAGCTCCACCTCTACTGCTACCTGGGAATTCCCTTTTCGTCCATAAAGGTCAATAGAAATAGGCGGGGCGCTCAGAGCATACTCAGCTCGCATCTCATACCCCTGTCCGCTTATATAGGCAGAGACGCGTTTTAGGTACAGATTATGAGCAGCCCCGCCCCTGATTTGTTTTGGAAGCTTGAGGCCGAATTGCTGCGCCACGTCGCGACCCTTATCGGTGAACTCTAAGACTTCCGGTTGCCGGCCAGGGGTCCCAAGATAAATTTCTACCGACTTTAGGAGCCCCAAGGCTTCGGCTCTTTTTACCTGCTTATCGAAGCGGGCGTTCGTCCAGCCTAAATCTTTTTTATGCTCAGTTTTAAAAGCATCATGCTTTCGGCATATCTGCATAAAGAGGAGTTTTTGATCATTGTCAGCAAATTGATTCTGAGAAAGGATAATCTTCTGCACTTCAGGATCTCGCGGAGTCCATTTCAGCATTTTGAGCAGGTCTTTGTTCAAAACCGAATCTCCTCGTCCGTTACGTCTTTCTGAAACTCAAAAAAAGGAATATTGACCAAGACCGCAGGAAACCCAGGCGTCTTAAATATGCATTGGCCAACTGTTAAGCCTTTGGTAATGAGCCAATCTATCTGCTCTCTGGACAATCCCATGCTCTTGCTCATCCTTAATGTGATTTCCGCGTTTGCCCTAAAGAGCGCCTGGCTCGAGCAAATCTCAAAAACGGTAGGGTGAAGTGAGCTCGTCTGGTCTGAAAAAATAAACGAAACTCCAAACTCCCTTGACGTACTAATCAGGATAGAGAGATTGTCCATGCTGCCCGTGTATCTCACGTGGGCTTTCTCCGCGCCGACAATGCATTTCGCTTCGTCAATCACAAAGCACAGCGGCTTCCGCCTTTTTTCTAACGGAAGCTTCATGCGATACCTGAGATTCTTAAAAATCAGGACCTCGCTCGCCAAGGACGCTGAATCGGGTTTCATGGGCAGTTCTATGACATCGTTGAATCTTTCGTCCTGCATATCCTCGCACGAATATCCCTCTGAGCAATCCGCGACGCTTCCATAATCCTCGATAAGCGCAGCCAGCCTGTTCAGAATTCTTTCCTGATACCTAAAATTTTCTGAAAACGGACGCTCTTTCTTGGCCCTGATAAATTCGTACAGATCAATCAAGCTCGGAATCCGAGGTTGCACGAGCTTCTTTAATTCCCTGATGGACTGATAGAGGTATAGGGATGTTCCCGCGCCCGAAACCATCTGGAGCTGCTGGGAAAACACATCACAGAAGATAGAATCCCATTCGTGATCAGACAATCCGCTTGGAGGCTGCAAAAAGTTGTCTCGGAAAGTCCCCAAAGGATAGCTATGCACCCTTACGTTAGGGAGGTGTCTTCGCAGGTTTCTGTAATCGTTCTTGACCCTATCCAGGATAAGAAATTTTATCCACCTCATATTTCTGATAACAAAGCTTGCCTGAGATACTGTCTTCCCTGCTCCTGTGCCGCCGATAACCAGCATGTGCTCGGTGAGGTTGCGGATTGCAACAGGACGACGGTTTACTCCATAGCCAATGAGATAACCCTCCCCCATCTCTCTGGAGGGGAGCTCAAATGGCGGTTGCCGGGAGATCGCCCTGAAGAAAGCCGCCTTTCTATTGTAGGCATCAGTCTGGGCAGAGTATTTATTAAAATTATCCATTTGGCGTGCCTGCATTTCGCGGAAATACCTTGTCCAGAAATTCCCGGGTGGCCTCCGAGAATAAGGACGCGGCGATAAGCATGACCATAAGTTTTATAACCTCTGATTCAAACCCGAAAAATTGGCTCAAATATATATAGGCAATCCTGCCGACTACGAGGCCAACAAACGCTCCGATTAAAGTGCGAAAATGCCTGAAGAGAACCGGCCGCAACGGAAAAAGGAACGCGAGTATCATCGAGATTCCTAGGACTATCTCATAGCCTCGGATCATTCTGATCCTCCCTAGGCCGAAGCCTCAGGCTTGCGCCTCTATCTCAATCTTTCTTTAAGAGCGCTCCTAATATCCAGAAAATCAAAAAGATGACGATCGCCATTTCAATAATATTTCTGCCCCAGATTGCGTACCCGAAATGGACGAATTTCATCGGGCCGGTTGAAACGTTGAACACCCAGCGCATGAACTGGATCAACAAATATCCGCAAAATATGATGACGCCGATTTCAATTAGCTTCTTCATTTCCCACCCAACCAGGACCATTTATGCTCAGGACAATAATCCCGGCCGCTTATGTGAGAATGGCTGGAGCAGCACGGCGCAATAGGCGCTCCGCATCGGTTGCAAACTTTAAAGATCTTCGCGGCACAGTCGAGACAAAAATTCCGGCCACATATGCATTGGACGATGGACCCGGCGAACGGGTGCCCACAATCTAAAAGAGCCACGGTATTCAGGCTGACATGGTCTAGATTTTCTGGATCCGCTGCATGCGTCTCGAAACCATAATCGAGGGGCTGGGCCGGGTCGAATTTTCTAAAGATTGTCCTCATGACAACATGGAAGTTTCTCCCTGATTGAAGCGCCATCATGAGCCGTTCGAAGAGAGTCATTTTTTACCGCATAAAAAGTAATCTCATGGCATTCACAAAAAGACCCGAGAGCATGCCTAATCCAAGAGAGATATTAAGAAACCAATTTCCTTTGAGATTCTTTTCCACGCAAAGATAGACAATGAGGATAATCGCCCCCAAAGTAAAAAGGTACAAGAGAATCGATGGATGCGCCCCGAAGATATCAATAAGGACATATTTCATGAGAACATCTGGCAGCGAGATGAGAAGAATGGCGAACATGGCGCCGGAAAGAATGTAGACGAGGCCTCGGAAAGAAATAAAATAGAGGGTCACTAACGAAAAGAAAGCCGCAATGATTAAGGGCCACATTTTATTTTTTGCTCGCTAAATAGTTCCTCAATTCAACCAAGACATCACGAAGGGCTTGCATTTGTTCTTCAAGGCTGACAAGCCGTTGATTATATCCATCCGACATAGAGTTTTGAGTAGGAATATTATTGAGTTTTTCCTTAATTTGGGATGCTAAAGACTCTAAGTTTCTGAGCCGGGTTTCCATGTTTTGAATTCTGGCTTCACTGGCTGAATTATTACTCATATATTGAGGTGTCTCGATAGAGCTAACCTGTGCTCTCTCTCTTAAATTATTGCTTGGATATTCTCGAATATTGTCTCTAATAAAAATCACGGCATTCTGCACATTAATAATAGTATTTTGATAAGCGTTCCTCGAATAATACATCCCTGGCATGGGTTGTGGAGTGCGAATAAGCACGCGCCTCGGGCCATAAACAGTTCTGCTCGTTATGGGTTGATATCTCCTGAGATCTGTCGTTCTGGAAATCCGGGCTTGCCCAAAGCTCCGAAGCGAAAAAACACTCAAGAGGAGAATTCCGCATAAGAAAAGAGGCTTTTTATTCACTGCTTCACTTCCCTAGAAAATTATCGATTGCTCGAATTAATCTGTCGGCAGGATTCAAATTCGTGTTTTTTGTTGGCTCAGACGTGGGAGATACTGTTGAGCCGTAGCGATTCAAATTCATTTTGGGCTGTGAAACCTTATTAAGGATAAAGGCAAACAAAATGACCCCGATGATAACAAGAGCGAGCTTAGATATCCTGTTGCGTCCCTGCCTGTGGGCTTGAGCTGCGGCGAAAGGACGGCGAATCCATACAATGGGTCTGTTAGCCCACGCGTTGTTCACGTTCGGAGGATTCTGCTCTTGTCTATTCTGCGGTTGCGGCTCAACAGGTGCTGGATCATTATTTCGTTCAAAGCCTCCTCTAAATGGCCATAATTGAGGTTCCTGCGGCATATCGTTTGGTTTCATCTTCCCCTCTTTTTCATCGAGCAAAACTCGCAGTTTATCCTTTTTTCTACCCTCATCTTTACATCAGGCATCCAGCCTGATAGGGAAACTACCCATAGGTTCCAAAACCTTTTTCTGCTCATCAATACAGAGTCGACGGCATAGAGGCCAATTCCTCCAAGCGTCTTTAGAATATCTTTCACAGCAGGCACTCCTGGACATGGCATCTTTTTGGATTCACCATGAGGAGGAAACGCGCATGAATAACACGGCCCCTCTGCTTCTTGAACAAGGACATAACCTGAATCAGCATCTTCACTAACCCCTAGGAAGATTCCGGGCTTTTTCTTTTCTAAAAGGAGCTGTGCAAAATCGTATCGTGCTGGTTCATTATCAAATCCTGCTATGCCAAAATCAAAGTTAGGAATTATTCTATCTTCGATCATTTTTTGTATCGAATATGGATATCCAATCAGGTCAGTTCCGCACGTACACTCCTCCACTAGATTCTGTGCTAATGAAATAGCCTTATTATTTCCGATATCTTTTTTATAAAATCTTTGTCTGTTCAGGTTTGTTATTTCCACGGTGTCGTGATCGCAAAGATAAATCGCGCCCGCTCCTTTACGCGCTAAGCCTTCAGCAAATTCACCCATAATTCCACCTGCTCCTCCACCAAGGAATCGAGTGGAACTCAATATTGACTGACTAAATCCCCTGATTTCCTCTTGTCGAACCGTAACAGAAACCGAGCCGTCGCTCTTGATCACCCTCCCCTTGAATTTTCTCGGTCTCCAAGAGGCGAAAAATTCGGGAATTGCAGCATCCATCTTTGACATCAGTTACCTCTTTGCCAATTACATTAATTACAAAATCACTCGTGAATCTGATAAACCTTATAAACCCGTCTCTGGAAAAGATTCCCATAACGTTTTTGTAACCGCCAAATTCCCATGCCAACTGATTTCTAATGTCTTCAGAAGAGGGACGGGTTGCGAGTATTCCCTTTCTCGGATGAAGATGTATAGTCGCGTAGAGAGCCATTCCACATTTATCTATAAAAAGAAGTGCTTCCAATGCGGACCTTTCATCGGGCTTGACTGAAAAGACAGTCTGTACTGAAAACTTCGGTTGAATCGGAAGCTCAAGGATTCGATTCTCTTCAACCTTAATTCCCGCCATATAAAGCATTGATTCCTCTGGTTGCTGGTTTAAAATAAAAAATATATTCTTTAACAAATAACTTGTTATGAAATAGGGAATTTTTGCTGAATCGCAATTTGCTGGTGTTTTACAAAACATCTTGAACATTCCTAAACCTCCGACGCGTCTCGCGGACGAGCTGTTTCCTAAGAATGGCTAGACTTTTTGTCGTGTGGCAAGTCTAAATGCTTCTGTAAGGATATTTTCGATACTGTGAATTCCGTCGTCGATTCTTCTAACTTGTTCCGTAATGTTCGCGAAAAACCAATTGTTGCCAATGTGTGCAAAACAAGGCCATTTTTTGTGGAGACGAAGGCAGGCAGGGGGCTGAAATATGTAGAATCTAAAATTGTCGCTAGAAATGGGTTCACACAATCCCCAAAAGTTCCCAAATTCCGTGACGTAGGGTCCACCCAACCCCCTGCCTTTTGGTTGCCAACCCTTGAGCTTCCAATCGGGCAAGGAATTTGCCCTTTTATTTTGACTATTCGGGCCGACAACCAGGATCGCCAAGTCAGATTCTCCCAAAAGGCATGCTCTGGCTCGCGTAGAGAAGGTCTCCTTCCTTGCACAGAGAGAAGATGTCGTCCGAGTCCTTCAGGAACTCCCCGTCCTTTTGGAGTTTGAAGCCCTCCATTTTCATCTGCTTGAGCAAGTCAGAGACCTTGGTCCCGGGCTGAAGCAGGACTCGCTCGTCCTCTGAGCCCTGTTCTCTTCCCGGCATTTTGACCTTGACCGCTTTAAGTTGAGACATGAAAAACCTCCATAAATTTATTTTTAAGCCCACTTCGAGGCTTAAATTCGGATGATATTTTTTTTGAAGAAGGATCCTTCCTTTTACTTATAGAGACGTCCTGAGAATGACCCGGCTTTTTTCCCTCAAAAGCGTCACGCAGAGCTCCTTCGATGGCTCGAATTCCCTCTTCAATCCCAACGGGACATTTAGCGAACGCGACGCCATACCAGTTTTTTCCGCAATAATAAAAATTGCCCATGTGCGGATGAGACCGAAGTTCTTTAGGTGGATTAAATAGATAAAACCTATAATTTTTATTATCAGCCTTTTGACAAAATCCCCACCATTTCCCGAACTTAGTTTTAAATAATCCCTTATATCCCTTCTCGCATCTAGTCCAATCGCTTGATTCGAGTTTTTGATTAATGTGCTTATTTTTTTGTGATGCTAATACCAGTGCTTTAATCATTTTATCCAACACACGGGGGAAAAAATAAAAAAAGAGTCTCCCCGTCAGTGACAATTTCAAAAAGCCCTTCATCGGATATAAGACAGAATTTGGATTTTTTTTGAAATAAGAGATAAGAATCCGGAAGATAAATTTGTTTCATTATTTCGCTTACTGTCGTTCTTGGGGTTATAATTATTTTTTCGGTTTCAAAATCGCTGTTAGCTTTGAATCCTGGGTGGTTACTATCCAAAAGTTGAATGAATATCGTTTTTTGAAGACAATTATTATCAGCCATGTTTTCGCCTAAAAATATCTTCAATTCTTTTTACGCCAATAATGTCTTTGATGACCGGCTTCTTCCTTTTATAAAAATAAATAGGGAGTAAAGGAATTGGGACGAAGAAGAATGGGATCCTGATCCCGAGCAAGCTAAGGAGGAAGCTTACGACCAAGCTGGCGATCAGCGAGCCGAGGAGGAATTTCTTCATTCGCTGCTCCTTTTAAATAAAGGTGGCCTGCTCGACTTGGCACGTTCGGTTTGCTTAGACCTTTCTTCAAGGAAACTCTCTTCGTAGACCGATTCATGAGGATAGCTCTCTTGAACGTGTTCTGCAGCAGCCAGATAATCCTCGAATGTTTTTCCTAAATTAAAAATCGATCGAGCAACATCCAAAGGGACTTTCTTCTGGCAATCAGGCCTGTGCCATTCGAACTCGATTTGTCTTTGTCCTAGGAAATAGTTCTTGTAAAGCATTAACGTCCCCTTAGTTCCATCTTTCCCTGGGGCTGAGCACAGCCATCGCATCCCGATCTAGGAATATCATTTCAACTTCCCAACTCTGGCGTCTGGATTTGAAGCGCCATAATCTCATCTAAGTTTTCCTGTTCGACACAGAGAATAACATATTATTGTGGCATTTGTCAATGAATATCGCCATTATTTTTATGTCTATATTTAAACTCATTTTTTTTAATAATTTAAATGGCTATTCGGGTCGCCGTTTTCCACTTTATTGTTGACAGGACATGTTCCCTGTGTTAACAATTAACGCATGAGAGCCGCAAGCAAAAAGGCCAATACTAGATTCAGCTTATGGCTAGAAAAAGAGATGGAAACTCTTCAGATAGATTCAACATCCCTGGCAAGCAGGTCCAGACTGCATTACACCTACATCAGAAAGCTTCTGAAGGATCGTGAACCAAGTCTTCAGGCCACAAAAAAAATCGGACTTGCCATAGGAAAACCAAAAGAAGCCCTAATCGCCGCTGGCTTTGCAGAAGAAGAGATCGAAAAAGCGGTCGAGAATAAAACTCAAAAAGAGCTTTTCCCTTTTTTTGTGTATCTCAACTGGCTCGAACGATTAGGCATATACGATTCAGAACAGATTGAGTTGCTTTCTGAGACAATACAGCAACTTTTTGATTGGTATTTAGATAATTTTCGAATTAAGAAGACTCAAATTTCTGATTTTATTAAGAAATCAAACGCACAACTCAGCTTGCTTATTACGGCGCCAGCCAAATATAAAGAGTATGGAATCTTTACTGCAAAAATGGTGGATTTCGTCCTTCAGCAAAAACCTCCCTCTATTTATTCGAATAAATACAAATACATCCAAAATAATCCATCATTTAGAATCCCCTTCATAACAACGAATATCTTCAATAAGCTTGAGTATGAAGAAGGGCTCGAACTCCTCTGCCCATTTGTTTTTCTTCCACTGCGGATTCTCCGCCCGATCTATGATCCAGATATAAATCTCGCAACTCTGGGGCATGTTTCCGATAAAGAAAAGGCCGAAATAGAAAAATATTTTAGAGAAAAGCATGCACTCTATAAGTCCGTTCCCCAAAATGAAAGGGACGCGCTTCTGCAGCTGGCAAAATACATCTCCGAATATCTGTGGGATATTCTTGGAATCGGATTCGAATCTTTGAGAACCTCTGACGACTTTTATGATAGCAAGATGCTTTATCAAAAAAACAGAAACGTTTATGTTTTTGCCACTACATCGGGGCTAATTGTCCCCGAGGAATATTATGGAGCTCTGCTGCCAACTAAACTTGCTACAATAAGCAAAGGAGTAGAGGCGAAGAATCCGCTAAGGCTGAGCTATTTTAATGATGGTATTTTGCATGGACTGAGGAGCGGTTGCAGGGTGCATTATCAGTTTGATATGAAGAGAACTGGTGATGCATTTAGGCAAGGATATAAAAATGCTAACGATAAAAATATATATGTAGAAGAAGCGTCGAATATATTGCTCGATTATTTCAAAGAGCCAAATATTGAAATATCCCAATCTGTGTTTGAGGAAGAAGGATCTCTCCTTAAATTTGACTGGAGAAACTGGCTAACTCTCATTTCGGAAAAGTATGTCGTCTTATCCGCGAGGCAACCCGAAACAAAGAAAATGGTTCATGGGCTAATCCTGAATTCGGATCTTTTCAACGCAATGCTTCCATCTAATTTAGATTTGAATAATGTCTTTGATATTGCCAAACATTTATTTGAAATTGGAAACCAAGGATTTATTAAGATACTATTAAAAAAGAAATCCTTAAAAGAAGCTCGGGACTTCATTAACAAGATTCTTTGATCAAGATATCCGCACCCTACAGGATCTATCTTATAGGGGAACATGCGTCTGTCTATGGAGAACCCGCTCTTCTTTTAGCAACTCAATTTAGATTAGCTCTCACGCTAAAAAAGTCGAAAAATATCAGATATGTGGATGATAGATTTGGCATATCAAATTCGTGGCCGATAAGAGAAATCCGGGAGTCTACAAACAAAGTGCTGAGCTTATGGAATTCCTGCGCTGAAAGAGGAGATTTTAGCGAATTAAATAGTTTCATAAGGAAGGATGATTTTTTATACTATCGAAAAAGCGTTATTGGCATCGCCTCAAATTATCTAAAATTGAATAGCGGTGTTACGGTCCACGTAGAAACAGATTTACCATTTGGATCGGGTCTTGCATCCTCAGCGGCATTAGCCGTTTCCCTGACCAAAGGACTCGCTGAGCTCCATGACCTAAAATCATCCCTTGCTAAAACTAATCGAATCGCTTATGAGCTAGAAAAAATCATTCACTGCACACCGTCTGGCGGAGATAATTCCATATGTTGCTTTGGCGGACTTCTATGGTTCCAGAAGTTAAACCATAAAAATCAGATTATTCAGATAAAAGACGATATTCCAAAAGAATTTGATAATTTTATTCTTGTCTATACAAAACCGCCAGAAAAGACGACAGGAGAACTTGTTCAATTGGTGAGAAACTTGGACAATAGATATCGAGAAGCGCGAATCAAAAAAATTGGCGAACTCGTTTACGAAATGAAAGGAATTTTAAAAAATAATAATTTCAAGAGAATGGTTGAAATTCTTAATGAAGATCAGAGATTATTATCGGAACTGGGTGTTTCATGTAAAGAAATAGACGAAGTATCAGATGCAGTAATAAAAATAGGCGGCGCCGCAAAGCTTTCCGGGGCAGGGGATGGGGGAGCAATGCTTTGCTACCATCATGAAAACAAGCAAAAGCTCATGGAGACAATAAAAAATCTCGGCTATGAATATTGGAACATAAAATTCTCGCTTCAGGGCGTAATGATAGAAGACTAATATTACAATCCTTCTGGGAAAATTGCTCTCAGAGAAATAAATGTCTAAAAGAAAAAGATTATCCAATTCACTTAATATTTATTTATTAGCTCAGGCTTCTATTCCTTTTATACTATTCGGCTCCCTCTCCTTCATCGTCAAATACTTGAACGCCTCTGTTGCAACCGCTACGAGCCTAGGCAGATCATTAGTCTTGAACGAATTCGTCTTCTTCCATTCTTTTTTATCGTCCAGGTAATTTCTCTGTATCTGCACTGATTTCACATCCATCTTATTTCCATTTATTGTTTGCTGATTGTTCCACACTGTCGCGCTAACTCCTCCTGCTCTGAATTCCTTTTCTGGTCCTGCCATACTAAACACCTCCGATTTTCAAACTGTTTCATAAAATATATATGGGGGCCAATATTTAAATACTTTTTGGTAAAATATTCGCGGGTAAATATTGGTCAAAGCTTTCGCCTAATATTTTTAGAAAGTAGATTATTGGCAAGATTAAAGAATGAAAAAGATACATCCTCTTCTTGACGAAGAGAAGCAGCAGCTAGCCCGGCGCTACGAAAAGGAGAAACGCCTTCTTGGCCTTATAGGATTGTTCCTCTCCCTCATTATCCTCCTTATCTTTTATTATTCCGGATTGAGCCGCTGGTTGGCTCACGACTTCGATCACAGTTCGATTATTTTGACTTTTCTCGCCTATGTCGCTGTTCTTTATTCCTTATTTGTCCTCTTTCACTTTCCCCTCAGCCTCTATGCCAGCTATTTCCATGAACGTAAATGGAATTTCTCCAATCAGACCTTCAAAGCCTGGCTCTGGGACCAAGCGAAAGCGTTTCTCGTGGGACTCGTTGTTCTGAATTTAGTGCTGGGACTCCTTTGCCGCATAATGGCCTATAATCCTCGCCTCTGGTGGCTGATCGCTGGATTCGGCATGGCGATAGTGAGCGTCATCTTTTCGATAATTTTTCCCGTGGTCATCCTCCCGATCTTCAATAAATACACGCCAATTCAGGATAAAGAATTAACCGAAGCGCTCCGTAAGATTTTGGCTAAAGGAGGTCTGAAGAGCTGCGGCTTTTTCAAAGAAGATATGAGCCGGCAGACAAAAAAGGAAAACGCCTTTTTGGCAGGTCTAGGAAAGACGAGGCGCGTAGTCCTGGGCGATAATCTTATGAATCATATGACGATTCCTGAAATTGAATCCATCATTGCTCATGAGGTTGGCCACTACAAATACAACCATATCTGGAAATTCATATTTCTCGGGACACTCCAACAGATTATTGTCTTTTATCTTTTAGATATCGCTATGAAGTCATTTTTTCCGGGTTTTCTTTCATCTGCGCGATCAAACCTCGCTCTACTCCCCTGGCTTGCCCTTTTCATGGGAGCGATATCCAGTTTCCTGTTTGGTCCTCTGGGGAATGCGATTTCCCGCCATTTCGAAAAACAAGCCGACACTTATACCTTGGAAAGCATTTCCGACAAGAAGGCTTTCCTGACAGCCATGGCCGGACTGGCTAATCGTAACCTTTCGAACGCCTACCCGTCTTGGTGGATGAAATGGCTTTATTATTCTCATCCGCCGACTGGGGAACGTCTGGAATATGCTTAAAATAGGCAAGCCTGAGCAGAATAAATAGATATGATCTATCGTTACACATTACTTTTTTCACTGTTTCTGTTAATAAACCTGTCGAAAAATAGATAAAACAAGCCCTCAATCGATTGATCTGTTTGAAATTCTGGCTCTTTGCACATATTTTTGAAAGAGTCTTTCGATAAGACTTAACGACTGATCGGAGTTTATCAGATATTTTTTTCTACCTCTTTAATAATCGGTTCAAAATATCCATAAGTCCAATTAAGAATCTCCAAGTGGTCTGTGACAAATCGCTCGAAATTATAAAACTGGATCCGACGGAAAACGATTCTCTCCGTATTTCGCAGGCGATAAAGACTCAACACAAAAGGAACGAAAAATCAAAAAATAGACAAAAAATAGAATTCCAGAGGCGACCTGAGTATCACTATTGGTTTTTAAGGGATTATCTTATGTATTCGTAATGGATACGAGCTTTCCCTCTATATCAATGTGCCGCGATGCAGAAATATAAAAGCTCAAACCCACCGCATTTGGCGAAGTATTGACACGAGCTCCGGGCGCATAACCCATTGGTAATGTTGAATTTCTTCTTCCGGAGAAGCTTCCTTTCCATAAGCAATCGTCCGCCACCAATGGGGTGCGTTTTCATCCTCACTCCCAGGCCAATAGTGAAGTTCATCGGCAATTCGATGCGCGAGTCTTCCGTACTGGAGATTTGCAACAGAATAATTCTTGAAACCCATCTTTTCTGCCATTTGAGAAGTCGTAATAGTATGTTCAGGAGAATTCCAATGAGCCGTGAGCATTTCCAGCTCCTGTGTACTGATGCCCATTTCCGAATCTCGTAAAGCAAGAAGCGCAGCTCGATACAGTGCCGGTGTTGCTATGGGAGTCGCATCCTCAAAATCGATCATTGATAGCCTCCTGAAAACTGCCCGCGTTTATCCATTTCCTAAAGCTCGTAATCGAAACCGCCATCAATTAGCAATTTCAACGCTTATCTATCTTTTTTGGCCAGCGATTTAATGATATTCAGATCCAACTTTCCTTTAGCACCCCAACCGCTCACGCCGGCAGGAATCTCTGGTCGAAAATGTTCGTAAAGAGAAAAGGCTTTGACGGCAAGCCCCTCTGGCTTAAATGCTTTGGCAAGATCTTCCATTGCTTTCTTGGCGGCCTGAAGCCCTTCCCCGAACTTCTCCGCGAGATATCTCTCCACGCCCTCAGGTTCAATGGGCTTATCTTTAACAACAGCCCGGACGCCTTGTTTTGTATTTTTCGCAGGTACTGACCGGCCGAGAAGTTCGATCCATAATTCCTCGCCTAAGCCAACCTTTTTTGGAAAAACACCTTCAATCTTCTCTGCAGGCTTATAAATGCCAAGAGCTCGCCCTTTTGTCTGGGCGTTCAGGCCAGCAACAGCTTTACCGAGCGAAAGCGCGGCTTCGTGATCATAACCCAAACGCTCAGCAACAACCGAAGCCCAGAGAGTCAGCACAGGCGCGCGGTTTACCAAAATAGTTTCTGGATCCATTCTTTTCCTTTGAGCCGAATATATTCTTGGTTATTTGGGATGTCAAGAATTCTAGGTCCTTTCTAAAAAACTCTGAAACTAAAATGACCCCTCCCCTTTTCTATTTCGTCGCTAAATTTTAGTAAAAGCTCTGTCAGGCTTGTTTTGTAAAGCTTTTCATATTTTATTTTTCCTTTTTTTAATCCCTGAAAATCTACATTGCTTAGTTCATATGTGCCATCATCTGAGTGGTATATAATGCCATCAATGAAATTCATCTGTTCTTGAGTCAGCGCTCCATAAACAAAATTGTATTTTACTCGATATATGTCAACGCCCATTCAATCACCTCAGAGTTTGTATTTCCTTAAATCGGGATCACTTTTAATGGCTCGACTGGACTTCCTCGGAAAAACAATCCGGCCGCAATATTCTTTCAGTGTTTTGCTAGTTATAGCATACTTGTAATAGTCGTCTTCTTCTCCACGAGTTATAAGATAGCCTCGTACGCCCAAGTCTTTCATTATTTCAAGATTTTTTATGAAATTTTCTGCCCATTTAAAGCAGGTCATATCTGTGCTGACGTGGCCTTCTCTCCAATACCAGGGAAGAAAAAGTTCATTTCCCTTATCCAATTTTTGCAGCTCTTCATTAATGTCCTTTTTACACTTGAGGTCTTCGTTTATGATAGCGATGTAGTAACCCATTCACTCCAACTCCTCAGCCTCTTTCATCAACGTTTTAATCTTCACAAGCTTATTTTCCCTGGCTCTTTGTCTTAGCCGTGGATATATTTCTGCCTTGTAAGGCTCAAACGCCTCGACCATAGCGGTATTGATATCACGATAATCTTCGCTATTTATCCAATAATCCATCCCGTACTCAACGCTTTTACAGCCATGGTCCTTGTCGAATTGCTGCAGGAATCTCGTAGTCCGCTCAGGATCCTCGAAGTACGTGCCATAAAAACCCTGCTGATTATAATGGGCAATGAAAGAACAATGCTGAATAAGATGATTGTAAAGCAGCTTCGTAAATCGAGCTTTGTCAAAATCGCTTTCTATAAATCTCTGCCAATCTTTCAGCGCCTTCTCCTTTTCTACAGCTGACATAAATTTTGTGGATTTCATCTACAATCATCTTCTTCTCCCTGAATATGGCAGGTTCTTTTTTGGTATTTCCCATGTCTTTGGCTTCAGGCTTTCAATTTCAGCCTGCGAAAAGTAACCCCACTCCTCCTCAAAGCCTTGGACTAATCCATACCAAATAATATCGTCTTGATAGATCTTGCCGTCTATAACGCTATCCTGCTTATCCGCTTTCTCAACGCCAAACCAATACCATCCAGAAAATGATTCCCAGCCCCGCAGGACTTTTTTCCCATCTATATACAATTCCGCACTCTTCGCTTCAAATCTTGACACATTCTTCCCCTCCTAAAACCAGCTCGCAAAAATAGGCTCATCGTCTGTTTCAATCGCTCGTTTCACAAGCGCCAAAGCAAGCTTATATTCGGCCATAAAACCATGGTGCGTATGTCGATTTCTTATCGCATTGCGGACAGCTTTCTTTGGATCTCGGTCATAACAAGAATAAATCCATTCACACCAGTTCTCTTTTCCTTCTCTAGCGTCTTTCAAAATGAGAGCAGCTTTGCTTGGCGTCGCATAGCCTAATGACTCAGCTATAATGTGCGCCGTAATCCTCGGATATCTTTCCATAATTTGCCCTAGCGTATACTCCCTTGCTTTTCCTTTTGTCTCAAATTCAGCCACATCTCTCACCTCTTAAAACCAGCTCGCAAACAAAGGCTCATCCCCAGAATCTATTGCATGCTTCACAAGAGCGAGCGCATGCCGATAATCAGACATAAATCCTTCATGAGTATGCCGGTGCTTTATCGCATCCTGAACAGCCTTGCGTGGATCCCTGCCATAACAGGAATAAATCCATTCACACCAGTTCTCTTTTCCTTCCTTGGCATCCTTTAAAATAAGCGCCGCGTATAACGGCGTTGCATAGCCTAAAGATTCGCAGATAATGTGCGCCGCAATTCGCGGGTATTTTTTTATAATCTGCCCTGCCGTGTACTCCCTTGTTTTTCCTTTTGTCTCCAATCCAATTTTATTATCCATTCTGATCACCAATTATTTTTTTGGCTTTCTCCTCGCCTACATCAGGAAGCCCTTCTTTCGGATATTCTCCGGATAAGATCAGTTTTCGAATCCGCTCCCCGCCGCATTCCTCTGTGCCCAAGTATTCACACGCGCTCTCAGGATCTCCGAAACCCGTGCAATAAGGCAGGCCCCAGACTTGCACCATCCAACAGTCGCTCGTGAGATCTTTTTGCTGAATTCTTTTGGATCTGCCAATGAATTGCTTGCCTCCAATATCAATCTTTTCATATCTTGTCATTAGATCACCCCATCTTGTTTCTAAAGGCTAAATATTCAGACCAATCGATCCTGTCGGTCTCGCCGTCTTTGTAACGGATCTCGCACTCGAAGTATCTCTCTTTGTTCCCGAGGAAATGCTCGATGCGATTTGTAAAATGATTAATTTCTTCCTCAGAAAAGCCGTCGTTTCCTAGCTCCTCAATCACCCTATCGTAATATTTAACATCCGTGACTTCGGCATCCCCGTGTTTAGTTCTGATCTTCTCTCCTGTCTCTGGACGTTTATATTCACCTAAAGATTTCATGAACGGAGATTTTGAGCGCGCATACCGGAACAAATAATCCTCTATCGCGATTTTCATTTGCGTCGATAAAGGGACTTCGTACTCTTCTTTAATCTTTGACAATTTTTCCAGATATTTTGCCGGAACAACAAACGTGTACATCCCATCAACCCCGAGTTCGCTTCGATAGGTTATTTGTATGAGGAAAGCTTTTATATTGAGATGAGCTGGACTGCCTCTTTTGCCGCTAAAAACGCAGGATGTGATTTATGATGCTTTCTTCATTCTTCCATCGATAGCGATTACTGGCAAAGAAACCAGGAGGGAATACATAGATTTAAAAAGATTACTATTGCTATTTACTACTTATGAATGATGAAAAAGCTCTCTTCGGAAGGATTGTAAATAATCAACATTTCTTGAGCGAAGACTATCTTCCGCCGATTATTCATTGGAGAGATAGACAAATTAGAGAGCTCCAGGTATGTCTCGAGCCTGCCGTAAAAGGCAAAAAGCCGATTCATGCTTTTCTTTTTGGGCCTCCTGGCACAGGGAAAACCCTCATTGCCAGAGCCCTTTTAAAGGAATTGGAAGAGCAATCCATAAAGGGGATTTATATCAACTGCTGGGAACACCAGACGCTTTATTCGATCGTAGATAAAATGATTGAGGACTTCCGAGTGCTTCAGGCAGAAAAAATCAACGCCATATACAAGATTGAAAGATTTGAGAGATACCTTAACGAAAGGCCGTTTGTCCTCATTCTAGATAATATCGACCGGCTCGAGCCCAAAGAAATCGACCTGATTCTGTATAACCTCTGCGACCTGAAGAATACCGGCCTGGTCTGCATCGGCAATAGCATGAGCTTTTTACATAAATTGGATGATCGGGTGAAATCAAGGCTTAACCCAAGGATCATTGAGTGCCCGGCTTATTCCCGCGAAGAGCAATTAACGATCTTGAAAGAAAGAGCGGATTTAGGACTGGAGAGAGCTAGCTGGGATCTCAAAGCCCTGGGGAAGATCGTGAACCTGGCCAATGGAGACGCCCGGATGGCCATCCAGACGTTAAGAAACGCGGCTAATTATGCTGAAAACGAGAAAACCATAAAAATTGAGCATGAAAACCTCGAACAGGGCTGGATTGATGCCAAGGAAATTAAAATAGACCAGATTCTGGAAAGCCTAAGCCTTCATCACAGGCTGATTTTCGAGATAGTGAAAGGGCGAAGCGAGATATTATCCGGGGAACTTTGGAAGGATTACAAAAAAGCCTGCCAGAAGAAAAAGCTCAAGGCGGTTCCGTTAAGGACCTTTACTTATTATCGGGACCAGCTAATAAACATGGGATTGATATTTTCCAGAAGAGCCAGAATCCGGGGAAACGTCCGCCGATATTCTGCCGCAAAGAACGCGCTCTAATAGGAGTGATCAATTTGAATAAACAAAAGATATTTGTGCTCATAAAGAATTTTGCATGGACAAACGAAGACGTTGAGTTATTTAAAACTTCCAAGAAAGCTAAGCAAGCTTTTAAGGAATATACAGGTTTAGCTTTCAATAACAAATATCTTTTACAAGACAATGAAGAATATAATGAGAAATTTTCGGAAACAAAAATCTATGAACTAAATCTTCCCTATTTTTTAGAATTCAGGAAAGCAATAAAAGAATAAGGTGGGATATGATTGAGGAGAAATAAGACAGAGCTAAAAGATTCCTGTTTCGATGGCTATGAGTACAAGGGCTACAAGGTCAGAACAAAGCTCGTCATAGAAGGCCATAAAGAGTACAAGCCTCTTAAATTATGCAGCTCAAGTGAGGTTTACACGGCCTTCAAGAAGCTCGTTGAGAGCGACAAAGAGAAATTTTATTCGCTCTTCCTGGATGTAAAAAACCATCTGATCGGGGTAGATATGGTCAGCCAGGGCAATATGGATTCTGCCCCGGTCCATCCTAGGGAAGTCTATAAATCAGTTCTGCTTGCCTCGGCAACTTCTGTTATTTTCGTTCACGGCCATCCATCAGGGGATCCCGAGCCATCGTATTGCGACAAAGAAATAACTAAATTGCTAAAGCAAACGGGTGACATGCTGCAAATCAAAGTCCTCGATCACATAATCATAGGGCTCGACAGATATTACAGTTTCGCCGACAAGGGCGAATTATAGGGCGATTAAATGGACGAAGAATTGAAAAAAGAATTCCCTTATGGGGTCAGGGTGAAACTCAAGGGCTTCAGAAAATACAAAGGCTTTTCAGATCTCGTAACCACGTATTGCTGCAGCGCGACCCCGTGCTATTTTGTCGTTTTCTCGGCGATTGGGTATGAGGGGTATTTTCAGACGTATGATGTGGAAGTAAAATCTCAAAACCTTTGAATATCGGCTTACACTTGCTTGGCGCTATTAAGGCTTTTTAAATCTTTTCAAATAATCGCACCACTGACAATCTGCAGCAGGATTTGGCGGTTGCGGCGACTCGATTAGCTTTAAGGTATCGTCGATAAACTTAAGGTAATCCTCATTTTTTCTCTCAACAGGAATCAAATGGATATTCGAGTCGAAAGAAAGCGATTTTGTATCCTTCTGACTTATTGATGTTGGATGAAAATACAACAGCCCTAGCACGGATATCGGGGCTAATTTCAACGAGCCTGGGGCCGGGTTTTCTAAAGCATGAGCATAGGAATGGAGCTGCCGGCCATATAGTTTTGACGCCCCGCCTTCGGGATTGCCCGTCTTATAATCGATTACACCATAGGTCCCGTCATCAAACTCGAGGACGACGTCAAAGCGTCCCTTTATGTAGCAGGTGTCTTTGTGATTCTCGAATCTAAATATTTTTGATTCAATATGTCTTTCTCCATACTTTACTATTCCTGGCGGAAGTCCTTTGTGGAGCTCTTCTGTCCGCTTGCCGTCATAATATTCTTTTAAAAGCCCGGCGATCTTGGTAAATATCGAAGGAAGGGGAATCGAAGGCTGCGAAATCCCATGCTTGGCTTTCCGATAAAAACATCTCTTGCAGCCGTCATATAAAAAGGTCAAATCTGATGGGCTCAATTTGTAATTCATGCAAATCCCTCTTGCTCTATCTATCTATTTTCATATCCTTAAATTAATGCATTGCGGATCTCAGGGTGCTTCACTTCTGCTCTCTTCTTATTGGTATCCTTAATTTTAGGCATCGCCCCTGGGATTCACCGTGTTTCCTTCTACCATCAACACCACGGTTTTTTCTTCCGCCCTTGTCCTATGGATGACCTGCCGTGGAACCGTGTATCCCTGATAAGGCATGAGTTCAATTGTTTCTCCTCCCAGGTCGAGGAGTAGCTTCCCCTCCAAGACAAAGAAGAGTTCATCCTCCAAATTGTGTTTATGCCAATGGAACTCACCCTCAAGTATGCCAAGACGAACGATAGAGTCATTCACCTCAGTGAGGTTTATGTTGACCCATTTCTCTTGATTTTCCAGGACCAGCTTGGATACGTCTATTATTCTCGATTGGCCGATTTTTTCAGTCATTATTCAACTCCTCTCGCCTTCTTTACCGCGGGTCATATTGATTCCGGAAACGCAGCTTGACCAAGCGCCCCGATCCTGTGTTTCTTATTTTATCTGGTTTGCTATTCTCTTAATTCACTTTCATAAAATTCAAGCCCGCAGTCAATGCACTTGTACTTATTATTTTCTTTTCTTGGCTTTATTAGAGTCCCCTTGGCCTTTTGAGGCTTGAGAGCTCCCTTCGCGTTTATTTGGTTTATGTTACAACTGCCGCAATCTGGACATGCAATTATTTTTTCCATGTTCCCCTCGCTTCTTTATGACTCGAATTTTAGCTCGAATTCTCAATTAGTCAAGTTGGGCTATCTATTCCTTATAATGAGGGATTCCCCCCTTTTTATTATGATCCGCCCATTCATCGCCTTTTTCCCAGCGTCACATCCATGTGAGAAGCTAGGGGAGGCGGCGTAATTTGTCATAAATATTTGGATGAGAGCTGAAATAGTTCCTTCAATTCCACAATTGCAATTTTATCCTGATTATTAAGATGCGTTCGTTCTTTATCCTTGAGAATTTCTGTCTTAGCCTTAACACTTAAAGGTATCATTATTATCTTTGAAAAGCCGGCGACGATATTCTTCGAAACATTATCGGTAATAGCAGACTTTCCCGTCTCAATCTCCAAAGCTATACTCTCTCCTTCCCGGCTCGCGACGATATCAACCGTCTTCCCCTCGCCGATCGGCTTCTCTATCTCTATCTGATAGCCCTTGCCCTTAAGGAATCCCGCTATCCGATATTTCCAGTATTCATGCTCAGGCCCACCTTGCCTTTTCCTTTCTATCGAATAGCCCATTTCTCGCAATATATTTTCGCCTTTTTCAGTAATTTCCAGATATTTTATCCTTCCTTTAAAAGTCGGAATATCATGCATTTCAATAATTCCTTGAGAAATAAGAATATCTCTAGTCCTATTTCCCTTATAAATAGAAAAAGAAAGACGCTTAAATCGTTCAGCTATTCCAGAAATAGGGTGTTCCAGGATATCAATTAATAACGTTTTCTCCTCTTCTGTTATTTCAATATTGTTTTCCCGACTTTTATCCTCTTCCCGAATAGGCCGAATATCTTCCAATACATTCTCATCTGGCAGAATATCAGCCGAATATCCCGAATAACCAAGCATTTTTTCTCTTACATTCTCGTCAGAAACAGATCCTTTCTTAATATGAAAATGCGGGAATTTCACAAGAAAAGGCTTTGCCACTCTGTTCTGCACCCTCACGATCCCTGATCCTGTTTCTAACATGCCTAAGTATTCCTTCTGGTCATCCTGAATCAGCATGGCCGTTGAAATGGCGTTTATGTCCAGTCCATGCTTTAAACTCATGGCAATCGTGCAATTGGTATTCCCGAGTGACGGGATGGAAATTAAGGACGGATGCTGGTCAATTAGGATAATTGATTCCCCGAGCTCCCGTATTTCCCTCAATATCGTGTCCATGATAGATTCTTTACTCTGCTTTTTCCTGAAAAGGATATGATGAGCCTCCTCGATGAGAATTGCGTGCTTGAATTTCTCTCTCGTTTCTTCTTGAAGCCTGAAATGATGAATCCAGAGGATCAAAGACTCGATAAAAAATATCTTGTCAGAATTCGTAAGGGCATCGAGCTCGAAGACAACGTTCTTTTTAAGGATCTCATTCAGGGATACCGCGCATTTAGCGCTAAGTATCCTGCCCATCTCGCCATAGCACAGCGTTCCAACGAGCCTTAACGCAGAATCCATCCACTGCGCCTCCCGGCCTCTAGCTTTATACTTTTCGAGCCATTCCTTGATGTCTAAGAGAGAAGGGTAAGCCGAGGACCCGCTAAATATCCCTCTTTCTTTAAAAACCGAATCAATAGCTTTTTGGAGAAGAAACGCTACCCCCTCGCCCAGATAATAAGCATGACACATGATCTCGATCAGCTTTTTTAGCCAAACAGTCGGGAGCGTACCCTCAGGTGGAATAAGAGGATTAAAGTAAAACGGAGCGACGTCCCGGCCCACTGTGAAGACTAAGAGATCAGGCTTTTCTTCGGAATTTAGTAGATCCCGATAGTTTCTCTTCCAGTCAAAGATCAAGAACGGCTTTTTCCTCTCGAAAAGGTTCTTTATTATCAGAAACGCGACATTCGTCTTTCCGCTGCCGGTCCTGCCGAATATTCCGACATGTTGGATCCACTCTTCTTCTCGAATGCCAAAATCCCCAAAAGGCTTATCTCCATAAAAAACAGTCCCCAGGGAATATTCTCCTTGAATAACCTCTCCAGAAGGCGGTACCAGGAATACTTTTTTCCTCTCATAATTTTCACCGAGATATTTAGCCGTAAGAGCCTTTACTATCCCTTCAATTTCCCTTCGCTGTTCTGGATAGAGCAGATATTCCATCCATAAGGATTCGAGCTTTTCTTTTCCGATAATAGGCTTCAGCTTATTAAATGTTTCTTCGATTTCCATAAAATCACTTCAATACTTCCTTTCTGTTCAGGAGGGTTTTATATTCCTCCAAGGTATTTCTCAAATCCTTCCTCAAGCTGATAATATCCTCCCAACATTGTAATTCTGTCCTCCGTTTCTCTCTTCGGAAGTCAGTTAGCTGCTTTTCTAGCATATTCCGCTTGACGTCAACGCCAGTGTTATATCCAAGACCCCAGCGTTTAAACTCAGACAAAGAGAAGGCTGCCTTGCTTAATTGATAATTGAGTTCCTTGTCAAATTCCTTTTTCATTTTGAATCGGACCGATATCTCTTTTTTAATATGGTCAATATTTTCTCTGAGGTCTTTAATTTTGTAGGTGAAAAAGTCGGCGAACTCTTTTGGCTCCCTTTTTTCTTTGCTCGGCTCTCGCGAAATCTCAGAGGGAAATAGCTCTTCGCAGAGATCTTTCTTCTTTTTCGATTTCGTCAGCGTCTCTATTTCTAAATCTAAGAGATACGACTCTCCAAAACCGTTATCTATTCCATTCGTTGGCATAAGACTTCCTAAAAATATTGATTTGCACGCTAATAGGAATCGTCCATATTCTGTAAAACCATTTTATCGGCAATATGCGCAATTGACCGACACGAAATATATGAGCATTTACTCCCAATATTGGTAATTGCCCTCGATTAGATATCCCGCTCTTAAATTCTAAAAAGTGATCAAAATGGTAAGAAAAAAGAAACTATCTATTGAAGATCTTGTCTTCACGCGGCTCAAAGAGCTTAAGCATCCCCTCCACGCCGGCCAAATTATCCGTTTCCCTGTCGTATTCGCAAAGATCTGCCCAATACTCTGCCTTACTAAGGATCAGGCTTGGATTGTCCTTAAAGAGTTACAGAATTCAGGAAAAATCGAGATAGTGCCGTATCAGGGAGTCAGGATAAAGAGAAGTTCGTGAAATTATGCGCCGATTCGACTCGTAATTCTATCCGCCGCTGTTATTTTATTCCCCCTTCTCCTCTCCGACTTGCCTGAACTTCCCCCCATTGTTTGGATTTGATTTATTTTTTGGCGGTATTGTCTCGAGATTTTATGTTTTTCGCCGATGGTTCCTTTAGCTGCCCGGCGTTTTTTCCCAATATATCTAGTGCCTTCTCAATCGCAAATTTCAATCTTCCTGC
>Ga0315291_10002252_pt1 | contig 25388 bp, 28 predicted proteins | sample YL17G12_20_MG_FD_203070 | JGI IMG/M metagenome (GOLD analysis project Ga0315291, IMG submission 203070) | Sediment microbial communities from Yellowstone Lake, YNP, Wyoming, USA - YL17G12_20 | ecosystem: Environmental > Aquatic > Freshwater > Lake > Sediment | place: USA: Wyoming | collected...
TGGAGTTCGACAGGGGGCCGGTAGGGTCACCGTCCAACGATTCGGGCCAACCCAACAGCCAAAGCAATCAGTACGATGATGACTATGGCAGCAATCGCAATAGGCGTTCGCCTAGCTGGGTTCGCTGGCCTACGCTCAGATGCCCTTCTGCGTCTTCGCCTGCCGCTCATCCTGTCTTCTCAGACCAGCGTGCAGTGTTTCTGAGAGATAGAGCCGCAATCCTCTGCGACATTATACCAGCCTAACCTCAACTTGCCAGCCCCCAACCCTAGTGGCGCTTGTCATCCTCCTTGACTAGCCACTCCTTGGCTTCGTCAATGGTGTCAGCAAAGTGATTCTCTCTGCCAAAGAGTTGTGCCACCGCCTTCTGTAGTCCGGTCAGTCCGACCACGGCATTGGGTTTGTCCTTGATGCCAACGGCCTTTGTGGCGGCAGTTGCCTCTTTGGCTTTGTCGACTACGGCCTTCGTCATTTTCAAGTGCGTCATGTCAACCAGTACCAGCACCCCAACGCCCTCTTTGAGGATAGCCTGTTTCATCTCCTCGAATGCTATCAGGCATTCTGCTTCGGACAATCCGGCGCCATTGACGAACAGAATCCGCTTCCCTTTGTGGGTTATCCATTGTGTGTATTTGGCCATGCAGGACCTCCTTTGTTTGAGAGCAGGATGAGGGGTGGGACCTTTTGACCGTCGATTATAGCAGAAGACCTAGCCAAGCAACATAGGCACTCTTGACCATTGAGGGACTAGAGTTCCGGAATCAGGATGGCGTCGCCTTGACCAACATCGATGAAGCGCAGGGTGAGTTGAACTAAGAGGCAAGGCGCTTCCACTTTGGGAGATGCTCAGGCCTCGGACTGCACATCACACTATAGCTTGGAATGTGCAATCCCAGAAGTCTTGCCTGCTGTCCATTGTGTGCATTTGGCTCCGTCGTTACCATAATCGCGGCATTATTCAAGCCTGCGTTCTTTGGTAGTAAGGGACCACCTTCACCCGTCTAACTTCAGCCTCGTAGTCGAATTTGACTAGCGTATCAAAAGTTGGCTCTAGCCCCTGAATATCCGCGGCGCGGGAGTTCATTTGCTTGGCCATGAAAGCGGCGTCTTGTTCGAGAGGGCACTGGAACACGATAGAGCACGCCGTGTTCGCGGGCACAGTGTCGGTAAAATCCCTGGGTCTCTGAGATGCTACGATAATCCCTACTCCAAACTTCCTAGCCTCACGCACAAGCCGTTCAAGGGGAGACCCAGGAAAAGACAACCTGTTGGCTTCGTCCAGAACAAGGTAGAAACGAGCTGCGCTTGTCCCGCCAAGGTTCTGCACGTAGTACCACAACTTGTTCAGAAAGAAGTGACCAACGACACAGCGCAAGTCGTCCGTATAGAGACTCCCAAGGTTAATGGAGATCCCTCCCCCGACAAGCTGTTCAAACGGGATGGTTGTGGACCCGCTGAACATCTTGAGGTCAACGAACGGGGATATTCGACTTTTGAGACCCTGCGCGGCAGCTTTCTGGGTTCCTCCAGAGGCACTAAGTCGCACTATATCAAAAACATCATCGAATGTCGGAGGATTTAGCGTCCACGTATCTGGTCTCTCTTCGAGAATGCCCTTATGCCTGTAGGCCTCCAGCACCGCATCTCTGAGTAGAGACTCCTGAATATCACCAAGGCCCGAGAAGACTGCGCGGATGATCGAAGCGATTTCCAGCGCAGTCTGATACGGAGTGGCACCTGAAGGCAATTCAAGAGGGTTTATGGTGATGCCTTTCCTGGCATCAATTGTGTTCGGAAGAACATCACTATATTCACCGACCCAATCCAACGCTATCGAAGGAATACCTATCTGCTCTAATTCCAGAACACAGGCCTTGATAAGCTGCGATTTCCCTGTGCCTGGTTTTCCCACTATGAGCAGATTCCTATTGGGCTGACGCACTTCGGTTCCTTTCCCAGGTTCCCAGGCGACCGACTCACGTGTGTGAAAGGTGTGTCCTATGAAAATGGATTCCTTCTTCGCTGGCCCTAGAGGGAGGGTTGAGATTTGTGGCGGCTTGGGTTCTGGCTTGACTGCCGGCGCGCCAACCACAGGTGGACTGTATTGCGGTTTCACCCCAAGTGCTGCAGCACTGTCTTCAACGGCTGCTAGAATCTCATCAAGAAGTGGGTGGCGTTGCCCGATTAGCACTTGGAGCTGATTGGGCTTATCTAGGTCACCAAGAAGGCTGAGGGACTTTTCCCAGCGCGTATCCGAGAGAGAAAGGCCTGAGTATCTCCCCAAGCTAGCTAGCAGGGACGGCCGAGATTGATATGGGATCATGAGCATCACGTGGGGCTTTTCGTGGAGACCAACGCGCGCTAGCCCAAGGCTCTGACCAAAAGTCGTGAGCCATGGTGCCAAGCAGATATAAAGCGGTGGGACTTTGGGGCGAGACAACTTCCACAAGACCTCTCCCATGCCTGTCCAAAGCACGCCCAAATCGATGTCCTTTCCCATCTTCCGTTTCACTGCCAGCAGCGCGCGCTCAACTCTTAACCTCATGCCCTCCATTTTTTCGGACTTGAGAGTGTCCACGTGCAGCTTTGTCGCTGCAACGACTGCCGGAGATAGGGCCACGTGGTGACCGTGGACCCCCATGAATCCTGGGATGCTTACCCCTAGGGGTATCACCTCGTCCGTCTTTGAGAAGCCGCCATAGGAGTGGCTCAGAATGTCAATCAGTCGAACTAGGTCATAATCCCGGTTCTGCCAAAGTGTCTCAAGCAAGGCAGGAGTCTCTGGCACAGAAGGCAGTTTGGTCCCCAAGGCTTTCATATCGTCCGCTGTGGGAACCACTCCCTTTACCAATGTGGGCTGTGGGCTGCTCTTTGCTTTGGGCACCGGTACCCAGTACAACTCATTGTAGGCACCAGATTCCACAATCTCTGTAAGCACGCTCAAGACAGGCACTGTATCACCCCACATGGCATTGTAGTAGGCCTGGAATTCTGATTGAGGGTCTGGCCAGTCGCCGGGTGGCGATGTCAGACTGCCGGGTGACATTGGATGCCCGACACTCTCCAGCATCCCGAAAGTCAAGAGCGCACGCCTTGTTTCGTCGCTCGTCTTACTCAAGCGCTTCAGGACACCTGTCAGCAGGACATGCCATGGCTGTCCCTGTGTCAGTGTCTCCAGGAGCACCATCCGGATTTCACCGATTTGCTCTCGAAGGGAATCGCAGGCATTCCGCAGTGCAGCCACATATTTCTCCGTCTCTGGCCTGGAGATGCCGTAGCGTGCTGCCAAGTTCTTCGCTATGTAGGGATAGTTCTCATCGAGGCCATACCCCGCTCCCTTGGCGGTAGGATTCCTTGCCCACTGGAGGAAAGCATCCAGCATGATCTCGTCGGAAGAATACCGCTCGATAGTCTTGCTAACTTGAGTCTGCAATGTCTGATCGCTCATGGCACACCTCCCGCTGGTTGATCTGTTTTGTCTTGGTCGTTCCCTTGGGGTTGATCTTCACACCTCTTCCCCTTGTCATGGCTCGCCTTCCCTTTCAGCAGGTTCAGGAGTTCCCGCGCCCTCTTGAGAGCGATTGCTGCCTCTATGACCAGGAACCTCTGGCGCTCCGGCTCCGGCAGCTTCTTGGCCCTCTCCATCCGTTCCACTGACTTGCGAAGCCAGTCCAGGTGGTCGTCCAGATCCGTGTAACCGCTTTTCCTCTGAACCCTGGCCTCTTCGAGCTTCTTAACTCTCTTCGGCCCAGGCACCCGGCCCGTCCCGTCGCAGCGCGGACAAGGCTTGCCATTGATCTTGCCATCGATCTTGCATGTTCCGAAGCAGGCCCCGCAGATTTGATAGGACATTAGACACCCCCCTTCCTGGCCCCTGACTGTGACCAGCCTAGTTCCCAGAGGGGCCAGGGACGGGGCTGCGTCTTGGCCCAGGCAACCACAACGAAGCCAAGCCTCGACACAGCCCCGACCCTGCATTTCCTGTGGTCGCCTTTCACCGTGTTCCACAGAGTCGTATGCTCGCATCACTATTTCGAGATCACCATTTTACCACGTAGCCGGAGTTCAGGCAGCCCATGAAATCCATCTCCACACCTCCAGCTCATACGTCTGCCGCCGAAGCAGCAGACTGCATGGGTTAGAGCCTAGTTCGATGAGCGGCAGATAGGGCATACCTTGTGAACAGCCACGTTGTGTGCGAACGTGGACATCGCCTTGTGGGATCTCCGCACCACCTGATAGTCGTCGGTGGCATGAGTAGTGCCCCAGGTTACCAGGTTCATCAGGTCCCAGGCATTGCGCGGAGGCTGCTCCAGTGCCCGCGCCCTCACCGCTTCTGCCAATCCCTCGGGCAGATGGGACTGACGAATCACCCCCTCAAGGGCGCCCGCCCTGTCCTTGGGCGCGATATGGTGCTCCCGCATCTCACGGAAGTGCCGGGTCTGGACGTCGATGCTGCCATAGGCTGCCCGGAGTTCCTTGCGGAACCATTCCCAGAACCCATTCGGGTCGCGGCTGCCGCCATCCCCACCAGTGAAGGTGAAGGACTCTTCAACTTCCTGCATGGTCATGCCGTTGGTACACGCCAGCACCACACTGAAGCTCTGCACCAGCGGGGCGATGGTCCCGACGGGGCTGAAGGTCACCGATGCTCCGGCTTGAACCCTGTCTCCCTTGACTACAGGCTCGACTCTGTCACCTAGCGCCTGGACCACCACAGCCCGTTCTTGCGTGTAGACCCGGTGGAAGTCCTGGATACCCACCTGCTCCATGGTTCGCAGCGCCCTCTCCGGCTCCACGGTCTGGAAGTGCTTCCCACCCAGGAAGTCCACCCCCACACCTTCTTTGGTTAGCACCGTGAACTGGCCCTTCTTGGCCAGCAGCTCGCTGGCTGCCTTCTGGAATGTCCCCCCGGAGAGATCCGTGCGCATCTTGTCAGTCATGCCCACCATACGCAGCAGGTTCTTGGACCCCTCTGCCGAGAGGGGAATCGACCTTGACCCGGAGGACGGCTTGATGGCAAGTTGCGTGTTCCCTTCTCCGATGAAGGTCACCCTCGGTGTGGCGGAATCAATGACTCGCGGTTGTACATCGGCTACGTTGGCTATTGCGGCTAGAACTTCTTCCTTTTTCACTCTTCTTCACTCCCTTCTTAGATTTCGGCTTGCTCTTTGTCTCCGCTTTTGTCTCTATGTCCTCGAACAGCTTGAATACCGTGCTCAGGTCAGTGCTCCAGAACTGGGGTAACCCGTTCCTGAAGGTGAAGAACTCCATGCGCCGGAGGTTCATCACAAAGCAGGCCTGAAGCACCTTCCTGGGTATGGGCTTCGTCGGATTCCAGTTCTTGGGGTACAGCTTCTGGAAGAACTCCCAGGCCCTCAGCACATACGTCTGAAGCTCATCTCTCTCCCACATCGTGTCAGCCAGGGTAGGCTGTTTCCAGATGATCAGGTTGGAACCATGAACATCATTGATGTCGAACTTCCGGCTGTGGTGGGAGATGAAGATGATGAGCTGGCCCTTCTGTTCACTGAGGGCTACCAGGGCATCCATGTCGACGGCGGCGGTGCTGGAGGTTCTCCGGGCATGGGCTACCTGCGAAGCTTCATCTATGATGCAGACGCAGCCCGCAGGCAGGTCTTTGATCCTGGTTACCACCTTGATCCACCGGGGCAGTAACCGTCTGAGCTTCCGGTTCATCTGGGGGTAGCAGACAGCCCCCTTAATACCCTTCTTGTCATGGAAATACTCCATGATAAAGAAGGCCAGAACGCTCTTGCCGCTGCGCCGGTCCCCCATAATCAGGGCGACTCCCGTGGGCTTGATCAGCCGCCCTATCGTCGTCTGTGTTGGCTCGGAGAGCAGCGCCTTGGCCAGCTTCTCTTTGTGCCTGGTGCGCCAACCGGCCAACCTCTTAATCCACTGTGGACTCACCGATACCGGCTCCTTTCTGGACGGAGGGCATCTATGAGAGCCGATGCCACGCAGCGGTTGTCACTGGCACAGCCAGAGGCTGAGGCCGATCGTAACTCCAACTCGATGCCCGACCATCCTGCTAACTAATCCCTTGGCCCAACTGGACGATAAAACCGAGCTTTCCCAACCCGTCAAGACAGGCCTGAAGTCCGTTTTCACCTGGGCCGCCGATCCCTTTACGGCACTCGCCATCTTCCCGGAGCATCCCGAGTTCGGCTCCGTTGACAAAGTACACCGCCCACCCGTGTTTGCGCCTGGGGAGACACTGTATGACTACAGATCTCCCCTGACGCTTGTTCTTCCACTCCCACCACTCGCGCTCTTCGTCGTGGCCGTGAGACATTCGGAGATTCTTCGGGTAGATGCTGGTGTCAATCTCCGCCTTTGGCATTCCTACCTCAGCGCCATTGGCGTTCGGCGGGTCCCATCCTGGACCGGACGTTCTCCTACAAAGCCATCGTGCCTCTGCGGCCTGAAGCTGATATCTATCGGCTTCTCAATGCGCTTCACTTCCAGTCCAAGGCTGGTAGGCTGGCCCTTGAACCGGCACTTGGCCACCTCTTCCTTTGGTACCTGGCTTCGGACATAGTCAATGTCCTGGCTGGCCTTCGACCCGCAGTGCCGGATACTGGCGACGGCGCCCGAGACCGGGCCGGTGATGTACTGGGGCATGTTGTCTACCCCCTTGATTCCCGCCAAAACGGTCGCCGCCCGCTCAATAGTGGGCAGGGCTGCCTTGAGTATCTCTTCTGCCTCGTCGCACTTCTGCATGACTTCAGCAGCGTTCCACCGAATCATTCCTGTGACCTCTTTCCGAGGGATTACCCCTCTCTTATTCAACCCCGACCACTGCCTCCACAGGTGCCTCAGCCTTGGCCTTCACTGCTTTGGCATCCCACTCTTCCACCCGTCTGGCGCAGATCAGGTGGACGCTGCCGTTGTTCTTCACCACTGCCATTTGAGGCCACCAGCCCTGGCCTTCATGGGCATCAACCGGCACCCGGATATCCACGACTTCTCCCGCCCTGGTCAGCATCTCCAGAAGATACCGGGCTTCGTAGGCTTGCCGGATTGTGCCGTGAGAGGCAATCTTGGCCTCGGAAGAAGCCCCCTCTGCCATGCCCAGGACCTTCAGTGTCTGGCCCTTGCTGATCAGCCGGATGGCCCCCTGACGGCCCACAGTGGTCATGGCCGTGCAGACGGCTTCCCGGAGATCGTCGGAGTAGACCTTGACGGCCCGGCGGGTAGTGGCCGGAATCTTGCCCAGATACTTCGGGTATGGGCCCATGCTCTCCGTAATGATGGTCAGGCCGTTGAACTCGAAGACCAGCAGGTGGGATTCCTTGACCTTCTTGTGCCGGAAGATCACCTTCTGAGCATGAACCAGTACCTGCACCATCTTGGGGTTGATGGTGAACGGGGCTGGAATCCTGGCCTTGGTCTTGATGGTGGTCACCGCCATCCTGAAACCATCGCAGGCCACCAGGTCAATGCCCTTGGCTGACGGCGCTACGCCGACACCGTTGAGAACTGTTACAGACCCCTGTTGCGGTGGCTCCACAGCGTAGCCGACCTCACACAGAGCATCCCCGAAGGCCTTGAGAGGTATCCCGTCCAGCTTGGCGATATCCTTGGCATCCAGAACAGGGCCCTGGATTTCCTTGGGGTCTCCGATGGGGAAGCTGGCGTTGGCCTTGTTGCTGCCGACCTCGACCTTCAGAGTCCAGGCGGCAAATTCCTTCGGCCCCCGCTTGGCCTCGACGAACCTGGCCGGCTGCACTGAGTAGTCCCAATGCGGCCTCTCCATCTCCACTTCCTCGGTGTGGACCTTGCGGGAGGTGGACAGGATCACAGGGCTGCCGGAGACCGTCTTCAGGAAGGCGACGGCTGTGGCAGACAGGGCGGCCTGCCCCTTGGTGCCGATCGTAGCCTTGATCTGAGCTACCAGGGTCGATGGCCCGTCTGTGGTATAGACCACCAGTTGGCCATCACGTGCCACCAGGAAGTAATCCTGATCCTTCTTGCCCTTGATGCCGGGCTGGGTTCGGTCGAGAGCCTCTATTAAGGCCTCTCTCTTACAGGTTGCTTTCATGGCTTTCTCCTCTCCTTTGAGGCTCGATGGCCTCTACCTTACTAATCCCTTAGCCTAAGTTGACAATAATCTGGCCAGGGCCGCCTCCGCCGCCTCTTTAGCCAGCACCAGGTAACCGGATTCAAAACCCTGCTTCTTCGCCAGGGCGAGATTGACCAGGATGGACCTCAAACTGATTCCCAGGTGGTCCTTCCCTTCATGTGGCAGGATGGTGCAGTTCTGCAGGGCTTCATACAGATCGTCCTGCCCCTCGGTCTCTGGGTCGATCTTGTGCCCCGCCGCCCTGAGCTTCTCCATCAACAGATCGCAGGTGTCGCTACAACTCAGCATGTGAATCACCCCCTCTCTACTCCTTGTCCAGAGGTAGCGCGTATGTGATTACCTGGTTATCGCTCTCATTGGTGACATAGCCATCGGCGTCGCGCTCTATGCCGTACATCTTGTCTAGCTCCGCCTGTTTGGCATCGGCCAGAGCACCATTCGTATAGGCGAAAGTGTCCTGAATTACGCCGCCTTCGACCGCCACTACCACCTGAACCCCGGCCTTTGGCAAGATGCACGTATCCAGAGCTGCCAAGACGTCGGCATGGCTCTTGTCTCTGTTGTCAATGGTGTACCCCGACGCTTTGAGCTTCCGAATCAGCCGGCCACAGACTTCAACACACATACCGATATCGCTGAAGTTGTTACAGGCCGTGACTATGAATTGAGCGTTAGCCTCCCAATTGGTCACGCCCAAACTGTTGCAGATAGCCTTTCCGTACTTCTCGGCCAGCATGGGATTCCCAGGCCCGTAGATTGCGCCAGGACAAACCGACCACGGCGTAGGCGTATGCTGTGATTTGACGACCTTGTGGCCTTCCGGCACCATTCCCTGATCTTCACCGTTATGCATGAGACCCCCTTTCCCTCAGTACAGAATCCTCTTCACCACCGGCTCACGGAGGCTGTTCTCCACCGTGCGCTCGAAGAAATCCACTTCCAGGGTCAGCGTCGGCTGACACCAGAACCAGAACCTCTCCACCTTGGGTGGCTTTCGGAACGGGCTGGCGTCCTGACGCTTCAGGGTCTTGGTCAGCCAGGCCAGCTCCGCGAAGTCGAACCCCGTGCCGACCTCTCCCACATAGACCATACCTTGGGGCGTGACTTCGCCGAGAATCACCGACCCCACGAAGCCCTCTCGGTTGCTGTCCGGCCTGGGCTTGACCCCACCGCAGACCACGAACTTGCCTTCAATACGGGGCTTCTTGATCTTGAGCCAGAGACTGCGGTTGTCGTAGACATAGGGGGCATCCAGGGGCTTGGCGACCATCCCTTCCCAACCGGCTTCACACAGCTTGTCGTAGAGGGCCACGCCCTCGCCAATGATGTAAGGCAGCAGCTTGTAACCGGAGGGGTCTGCCATCTCTGGAAACCTGGCCGTGATGTCGTGGCCGCCACTGCTGTAACACCTGACCCCGTTCTTGGGAAGGGTGGGCAGGACTTCCGACAGCATCTGCTTCCGCTCGGTCGTGGAGAGGTGGTCCGTGTCTTTCTTCCGGTGCCGCAGAATGTCGAACGGGTAGAATATAGCGGGATACTCCCGCATGGCGTGCCTCAGAAACAGAGGGTCTGACTTGCCCCTCTGCTGCACCAGGCGCAGGCGGGGAACACCGGCAGCATCCAGAACAGCTACCTCACCGTCAAGCGTGGTGTCCCCATTCACCACCTTCAATCGGTAGCCATCCACCTTCGGCTCGAACAGGTATCGAGAACTGTCAAATGGCTTGGGACGCTTCAGGCACTTCATAGGTTCATCCATAACATCTCCCTTCCACTTCATAGTCCTACAGGGACGCTGGAGCAGTCCTGCCACTCCAGCGTCCGATAGAAGTACGAAGTCTACTTCACCAGATAGCTGCTGGACTGGCGGTCTTGGTGGCCTTCCGCTTCTTCGGGGCTGGTGATAGGGCTGGCTCCAATTCGGTGGGAACCTCGCCCACACCAGCTTGGACGGTAGGCCGCTTCTCAGCCTTCGCTGTTACTGTCTCAGCTTGCACTAAGACGGTAGGCCCATCTCCACCTTTGTTCTTCGCCAGTTCGATGGAGCGCATCAGGGCGTCCATCATATCCCCTGCTGGTGCAGCGGCTTCCTCTGGCGCAGCCTCGATCTTCTGGCCCTCACCCTTGGCGAGCAGTAGCTTGACCAGCTTGTTCTGGTACACATCATGGTGCTTGGTCAGGTCGCCGTCGCCTACCATGATCTCGACCAGTTGCTTGCCCAAGGCTCTCTCTTTCTCGGAGATCACCACCTTGTCGAACTTGATCTCTGAGGCATCCCTCAGTTCTTCCGGCCATGTCAGGGTATGCAGCAGGAGGACATCGCCGAAGGGGCGCATCATCACCAGACTTTCCTTGCCGGTAGTGCTCCGCATCATCACCTTGCCGATGGCGTATAGTCCGGTGTCCTTCATCGCCTGAAGCATGATGGCGAAGGGCTTGACCCCTGCCTTGTCAGGCGACACGAAGTAGTGCTTCTCCGGCATACGCGGGTCACACTCGGCGGCCTTCTGGAACTCCAGAATCTCCACCGCCTTGATGGACTTGACCTTGATGGTCTCCAATTCGGCCTCTGTGACCACGATGTTCTCGCCCTTGGTCAGCTCATAGCCCTTGACCATCGTTTCGTCGGTCATCTGCATGACCAGTGACAGCCCCTTCGTCTTCCCCTTGTCCTTTTCCCCAGCCTTTTCCTCAGCCTTGCTCAGTAACTCGTCTACCTTCAGGACGAGGTCTTGGGGTAGACACCCCTGGCAGACCTTGATCTGGTTGACGGCCTTCTTGCACTTCGAGTGCAGGTTGTGGCGGTCGATGTCCTTGTCCTCGGTCGCTGCGTAGAGCTTCACGGGGAAAGTCATCACCCCCATCGTGATTGCGCCTGTCCATGTTGATCTCATGCTCATTCTTGACACACTCCTTCTTCCGGCCCTTGAGCCGGTTCTATTGCTCTGTGGAGGAGGCGGGTAGCGTCTGCCTGGGTGGCAGCCGTCTCCCTCAGTTGGTCTACCAGTACAGTCACGACTGCCACTACGGAGTCCGAAGTGGCTCCCTTGTCCATCAGCTCCTTCTGAGCGACGGGGGCGGCTTTCGACAGGGTTTCTTCTGTCACTTCTCCGAACTCACGGAGGGCGACCTGTTCCAGAAAATCCTTCATCCTGCTCATGGTCATGCTCCTTCTGCCTAAGCTCTCATTCCGCCGTCGGCCTTGGCGCAGTCCATCAGGGCCACGCAGAGGTCTTTCCCGTTGAATCCCTCTTTCTCAGCAGCCTGCATGATCTCGGCGGGGAACATCCCGATCCTCACGCACACCATCTGGCTCTTGTCCATCGCCTTCCAGATGGTCGCTGCCTTCGCCTTGGTCTGAGTCTCACTTCTTGTTGGCATGGTTGACCTCTTTCCTGCCATGTGAGTGGGGCTTCCCCATCTGTGGCAGCGGGGCTGCCTTGCTGATCTCCAGCGTCCATGTATCCACTTCAGCCACACTGTCGTCGCTGGTGAGGAGGCCATTGCCCACAGCTTGAATCACTGACTGCTCCAGGTTATCCGCCAGTGTCTTCTCATCGACCCCATTCGGGGAATAGGTCACATGAACCTTTAGCTCCAGGTCTACGAACTTTGCTTCCGTCACTTCTTCTTCTCCTGTTCTTTCCAAAAGGCTTCCCCCCTTCCTTTTCTGAGGGCGACTATAACCCGCCTGATATCCTCTCTGGCCTGTATCATCACCCTGATGGCTTCATCCACCTGCTGGAGATCGGTAGATTCAGCGTCGAAGGTCTCACTGATCTCAATGACGATGAAGCGGGCCAGCCCGTCCCCTTCCCCCTTGCGGAACCTCCCCGTCTTCGGGTGGAAGTATTCGGACAGAAAATGGTCGTCGTACCCCTCGTTGGCCTTGTTCAGCAGTTGCACCAATCTCATGTTGCACACTCCGCCTTCCATCGCACCTTCCATCTGGTCTGCCAGATGTGCCTTCGGAACCAACGGTTCCACATCACTCTCATGCTCTTCTCCCTTCTCACCCTATGGCGTGGTGATAGTCCTCGACGCGGCTGGTGCTCTTGCACTTCCGGCACGTCACCTTCTCCGTGACCTCTATCTCTTTGTTCAGGTGCCCACACTTCTCCCACTTGACGAACAGGTGAGTGACCGGATCGAGGATTCTGATGCGGTATGGGCACGTCCACTCGTACCCGCTGGCTATCATCTCGACTGTCTTTAACTTCACTTGGCCCCCTTTCACTGGCAGACGACGATGACCTTCGGGTCTTGGCCTGAATCCTTGGCCTCTGCCGTCGGCCAGACATAGACCACCATCTTGCCCTCTTGGTTCTCAATGCCCACCGCTCCCCCTTTGGGGTCTTCGATATACAGCCAGTGCTCATACTTGGCTTTGTTGGCCGTTATCTGCACGACCAGTTCCAGATCGGTCTGCTTGTCCGTGCTGACACAGCACGGCTTGAGAGTAACTCTTCGCTGCATGGTCGCCCCCTTCCCATAACCGCAAAGGCGGATATCGGAACCACGGCTTCGGCGGTATCTGGGGGGGGATCGGCTCCCAATACCCGCCCCAATACCTGGAAGACGGATGGCCGCCTGTGGTTTCTACCGGAAGCTCTTTGCCTATCGCTATGACCATGATTCCCCCTTGATAGCCCGTGGGCCAGGTCTGCGGGCTGCCAGGAGCGTGCGCTCCAGTTCAACCGCCAGCGGCTATTTGACCAATTCTCACCTGCCCACAGGCACGGGCCTCACAAGTACGTGGTAGGAGGCAGACAGCAGCCCCTAGACCCATGCACAGGCTGGGAACCACTGGCTGACCTTGCCATACTCTTGCGCTTCAGCCCCTCACCATTCGGGCGCAGTCTGTCGTACCTGTGCGTCGGCGAGCCAGTCTACGCCCGAACTTGGTCAGAGTCCCCAGATGGCTCCTGGGGCAGCTATGGAACTGCCAGTTCTTGCAGAACGCCTTGGCCTGTCCGAGAATCCAGTCGGGCATCTTGGCCTCAACCTGAGCCACAAACTCGCCCGCCTTCTCATCGCTCATGGGTTGGTTCTTGAGTCCGGCCAGACCTTTGACTGTGTTCTTCAGGGTCGCGTGCTTCACGGTGATAGCTGCCATTCGTGAGGAGCTAATGGAGGCTCAGAGAATACACCCCAGCCTTCCCCATCAGCCCCTCACTGTGACCCTACTTAGCCAGGGCCAGAGCCGTGTCTTGGCTCAGGAAACCACGACGAAACCCAAGCCTCAACAACGGCCCCGATCCCTGACTCTCTCTCTTGAGGACAGACCGGACAGAGTGCTTCTGGATCGTTGTCTCTCCACGACCACCCGCAGAAACAGATGTGCAGATACATGATTGACCCCCTTTGCTGGTCGCTCACGCCAAGGCAGGTGAGAGCACCTGCCCTGCGCGTCAACGGCCCTAGTTCTTGGCAATGGCGGTAAGGTTCACCCGCAGTTCCGAGCCTTCGACGGCCTTGAAGCCGGATGTGCTGACCATCACCTTGCTCTTGCCGGACGCTGACACCTTACCCGCCCCGACCTTCTGGCGTATCTCCAGAAAGCCACCAGTCACCCGAATGTACTCGCCAGCCTTTGCTGCCTTTTTGTCCATGTGTTCACTCTCCTTCGTCTAATTTGAGCGTTGGACGCTCACCGCTGTGACGGGGTATCCGTCACAGGTTGGTGAGAGCCTAACCTGTGGCCTGTTTCACCGCCGCCTTGAGCCTCTTGATCTGCTGCCGTGTGTACCCCTCGCAGTGCGTGTTCAGGTTGAACGTCTTACTACCCTTCGGCAGCCCTTCCGGATTACGCTTGAGCAGCACAGGCGTGAAGAGTTCGCAGCCCTCGGCATCTTTGCACCCGTTCGGAATGAGGCCGACCACGTTATCGTTGTAGACCAGGAACGTGCTCGGCACGCCGCCACTTTTACGGGAACGACCAGCCTTGAGCTTTCCCCCGCAGTTGTGGCAGTAGAGCGACCCTTCAGAACGTGGTTGAAGGTCACAGATGAGGCACTTGAGCATAGTCATGGCTTTTGCCCCCTTTCTTGGTTTTGTGTTGACCTCTTCGGGCAAACTGGATTTGCCCGAATCAGTCACGCCAAGACCTTTTGAGTCAAAGCGGGATTGCCCCCTGCAACAACAGGGAGCGTGTGTTGTTGAGTTGTGTCCGTATGCACCAGTTCCAGAGTGCCGCAGTTGACGATAGTTTGAGGTGGACTGTGAAGACCTCGAATCGCTGAAGTCGGTGACGGCCTATATGGGACTTGCTGCCGCCCGATCCTGCCGATATCCTCACGCGCCCCTTGACCTAGCGGAGCCTCTACATAAGGACGCTAGAAGGCGGAATGAGGCCGTACAAGACTGCGCCGTGTGCTCTTGCTCTAGGGCTTGGAGCACAGCCGTGCCTCAGCCTACACTACCGAGCCATTACTCCCGTTGGTCTTGGGTGGGTACGTCTTGGCTACACTCACCCTTCGCGCCGTTTATCCTCGTGCGCTTCGAGTTCTTTGGCTGATTTAGGCCAGCCAGTCCCCGTTGATTGCGGCATGGTTAGTGCCGACCATCACAACGGCTAGGATGCTTTCGGGCTTATCCATCGGGCACGTTTCCGCCGTAGACCCGAACCCGCACGATTCGGGCGTGCTTTCCTCTGTCTTCTCTATGCTGCACGCTGGAAGTTAGCATGACACCCATGCGCCCCCGCCGGACGACCGAAGCCGTCCTGCCATCCCCAGGTGGAGAAGTGCGGGACATGGGCCGTTTTCCGACTAGCGCGAGCTAGTGGAATGACCCGAAGAGTATTTGATTGTCCGTTTCCAGAACCACTGGAAACGAGCGGGGGGAGCGTTTCCGCTCCCCCCACACATTACTAATCCCCCAAGCTAAGTTGACAATAATATCACGCTCAGTTGAGCGTGGTATATTGCGCCAAGATGGTGGGCCGCTGGTTTACCCACATTCGCAACTGTGCCTGTTCGCGCTTGCTTGTTGGCCGTCCGTCGAGTTTGCGCTGTACTATCTTCCTGATGTAGTCGGGCAACGCTTCGAGTAACCGATCCCCGTTGATCTTACCGAGTATTTGCATCTCAAAGTCGCAAACCCCGACCAAGAGGTCGCCGAACGAATCCCCGCGTTCCGCGTCGGCCACCATGTCCAGCGAATAATGGGAGCGTAGTTTATACGACCGCCACCAGTTGCACCAGTCGCCGTGTGCTATGGCATAAGCTAGGCCGTTGTCGCTCATTTTGTGCTCGTAGAGCGTGAGGAATAGCTCCTGAAACATGTCTCGACGCTCCTGCCGTGGCACCTTCTTGCTGAACACGTAGGCCGTTTGTAGCGCGATTAGATTGCCCTTATGGCGTCTCGTCATGCGCAGCAATTCGCGCTCTGCCGCGTTGACTTGTTGCCCGAAGTCCTCGCCCTCAAGAGGCAGGCCAGAAGCCAGCCACTTGGCTATGTCTCTGAGCGTGGGAATGTGCTTAACTTGTATGTGTTTCTCGTGCTCCTTCACGTTGACTGGGACAGGCTTTTGACGTTTGACCTCGTGACATTCCAGATATGAGTCCTGTATGTCCCTAACGTGCTCGGTTCGTGCTTTGGCCTTCAGGCGTGGGCAAGGGCGGGCCAATCTCATGCTTGTGCGTGCTCGGTATCCGTGTCCTCGTGCTTGCTTTGTGGTTGCCATGTGTGTCTGTCCTTTCCTTCGTGGTTTCTGTCTACCAGCACCACATTTTGATTTTCTTTTGATTTTATTTCGTGCTCACCTTATTAGTCGGTCTACCGCTGTAAATCCCTCATCTAAGTCTTATTCGTCTAAGACGTTTCCTAATTAGGATAATGAGGCCCAAACCCGAACAAATCCGACCAATATCGGAGGCCCGAACGACGAGGCACAGACACCCCAAAATAGGCCACCTGTGTCACCATAACAGGTGTGGCAGTCGCTGCTACACCTTTGTTCAGGGTTCTTGTTCTCAAAATGATGTATTATGTAAAGCGCGTAGCGATGTAGCAGCATTTTGAGAGGGTAGGGGTCTACCTTTTTCAGGTGAGATAGGAACCTGGATAGCTTATAATGAGGCTTTGGGAGCCTCGTCCAGCAGGTTACCGGAGGGCAACACTTCTGCTGAATTCAGGGAGGTGATTGGTGAGAGAAACCCATCCCAAGAACACTGATATCTTCAAACAGGAGGGATACATGGTCGACAAAGTACCTGCGGCATCGAATGAAGACTTGGACAGACTGGTGAATCCAGACAAGAATAGGGTCCCTCCCATGTTGAATCCTGAGCTTGTGGAAACGCTGGCATCCCTCGTCTTTGAGCGGGTGATGGCCAAATTTGAGAGCGCCTCCCTTGCACGGAGGAGGTCAGGGGTTCGAATCCCCTCAGCTCCACCAAAGGTTACTGTAGGCAGAACCGCACGGGGTTCACTTGCCTTTCCGTCTTGAGGCAAGGGCAGTCTGTAGTGGATTGTCACTTGGCCTTTGTCTATCTCAATTCGCTTCACGAAAGAGCGGACAAAGGCCCTCCGCTCAGTGAGATCGCCTTCCGCCAACAGTCCACGCAGATCCTGGGCGTATGACTTCACCATCACCTCGTCGACTGGCTGTACGCCACGGGCAGCCATCTCCGCCTCGCAGAGCACCCTGGCTTTGCCAAGCTCATCTTGCCGCACCTTCAATTCCTTGATTCGAGGTGCCAGATCATCCAGTTCCAGCTTTCCCGTCTCCAGCGCCTCATACAGTATCCCGAGTCTGGCTCTCACATCACGTATTTCAGCATCAATGACCTCCAGACGATCACTAAGCGAGGATGCGGAAGTCCGCAACTCCTCATTGACCATCGTCACGAGTTTCCCCAGGTTCTCCTCGGTCAGGACCCGGGCCCGCAACTGTTCTATCACCTGACGCTCCACTTTCTCTTTCGGAATCATCCTGGCATCACAGGCTTCCTGACCCTGTTTGGAATTCCGGCAGCAAATGTAGTAGAAGTGCCTTCCTGACTTGGCACTGCAGCCGGTCATGGCGCGGCCGCAGGTGCAGAATAGAAGACCGCTGAGCAGAAAGACACTGGGCACTCTTCGTGGATGGACTGTCTTTGGGCTTCTGCTGCCCAGCTTCTGCTGAATCCGCTGAAATGCATCCCGGTCAATGAAGGCTGGCCAGGCATTCTCAACTCGCACCGGCTCTTCGGCACCACGAACCGCCAAGTGCCCTCTCATGGCGCCCCACACCAAAGTTCCACAATATGCCTCATTGGTGAGGACTTTGTGCACCGTCACCCTGCCCCAGCGTTCTCCCTTGGCAGTGCGAAGACCATCACGGTTGAGAGCCTTGGCTATCTCCTTGCAGCCGACATCCCTGGCCGCCAGATCGAATATCCTTCGCACCGTCTGCACTGCCGTCGATTCTTCCGCCTCCAGTTCCAGTCTGTGCCTTGTCTTCTTGCCGTCACTCACCTCTATTCGGCTATATCCATACGGAGGACGACTTCCACTGTAGAACCCTCGAGAAGCGTTCTCCCTCAGGCCACGCCTGATGTCCTGTCCCAGATTGGCTGAGTAGAACTCATCGATGGACTCGATGACGCCCTCGATCAAACGCCCGGTGGGACTATCGTCCATAGGCTCATTGATGGAAATGACCTCTACCCCCTTGTTTCTGAGGAGGGTCTTGTATGTTATGGAATCAGCCCGGCTGCGGCTGAAGCGGTTCAGCTTCCACACCAGGATGGCTTCAAAGGGTGGTTGTTTCAGTCTGGCCAAAGCGATCATCTCCCTGAAGGCTGGACGGGAGGCAGTGCGACCACTCTCCGCTTCATCTACCAGTTCCCGGACTACTTGGTGGCCATTCCTCTGGGCATAATCCCTCACCGCCCGGAGTTGGGCAGAAATGGAGAGATCCATGTCCTGTTTGTCTGAACTGACCCGAGCGTAAATGCAGACCTTCATGGTTGGCCTCCTTGCGAAAACCGCTACATTCCCAGGCGGCGACAGACCCGACATTGGCCGGGGACCATTCTCAGCAACAGTATCTCCCGTAGTGCTGCACTAGCCTTCGTGCTGGCGCTCTTGACCACATAATACGTAGTCCCAACGTTGTCCGCTTCAGGCGACTCGGCCAGATCCTTGTAAGCCATCAGGATTCTCTTCCTGGTCTTCTCCTGTTTGCCTGGAGCATAGGCCAGTACCGGGCTTCCATGTCCGAGTTCAACATAATCGCCGGGGATAACCCTAATGCGCTTCTCGAAATCGACCCGCTTCTCTGTTCCCAAAGCCCGTTCGAGCATAATCTGATAGAAGAAGTCAACAGTATTGGCGTAGACAAAACCCTTCTCTGATCCCACCTCGTTGTTTGCCACCAGCTTGTATTTCGTCCTTACCTGTAGCACTTTGCTCGCTTTGCGCTTCAGAGCTACCCGGGCCTGAAGGTGTGCGGCCAAAGCCACCTTCCAGTTCTCGACATGTTTCCATATCGGGTCACGCTTGAGATGTTCCCTGAGCAGCTCATACAGGGGTGACGCTTCCTCGTTCAAGACAACCTTCCAGGTATCGCCGCCTTGAAAGACTGCATAGGTACCCCCCACAGACAGTTTCTCTGGAAATCCATCACTATTCAATGGCACCGTAGCGTCGGTGCCTGGCGCAGTGAGGCTTTGTATCAGGCTATCAACAACATCAGTGAGATCTTTCTGATGTTGCCTAAATGACTCGATCAGGATTTGGGTACGGGCGGCAGCTGCTTCCTTGTGCCTGCGGGCCTGCTCAATACCTTTTCTGACTGTTCTCAGATCACTCTTGGACCTTCTGGCTATTTCGGCCTCCAGGTCACCCTTTTCATACTGTTCAAGCCATTCGTTCATTTTAGCTATAGAGTGTTTCTTAGGCATCGACTTCCCCCTTGACAAGGACTCTACTTCAATGGCGTCTAATCAATGCACATTATACCACATTTTGGTGTATGTAGCAACAGACTTATCTCCAATAATAACGCTTATGATGCAAACTATACTGGTTAGTGAAGACATGGACAAGGATCAGTTAAGCGGAACGGAGAACCCGGAAGTGCTGCTGGGGCTTAGGGTTTTGGCCCGGATTATCGCCGCTGTGCATCTAGCCCAGACTGCCGCTCAAGCGGAGAAATTCCCAGAAAGCGAGGAGGCCGATGAGGGACATTCCTGACTCAACACAACCGTGGAATAGGGTCAAGGAAGACGACTGCCGGTATCCGGTGGTCAACATATCATGCAGTTTGCGTAAAGGTTTGCCAACAGTTTGCGGTGCCGTTTGCCACCTCGTCCACTCTATGGTTTGCCATATCGTTTGCTTTTCCAGAACCTGGTATCAGCCAACTAGAGGACTACACGCTTGGTAATAACAGCAATTGACAAGGGAGGCAACCGGATGAGTAAGAAGGGCCAGAAACCACCTAGCCGAGCCAAGTACGACTTGTCCCACCCCACCGTGAGCATCCGGGTTAACAGAGAGCTGTATGACCAACTTGAGGCTATTCGCTTAGTGAGCGGCAAGAGCCTAGGAGACATACTCAGGGAAGCTGTTGACAAACAGGCACCCTCCACGATGGGGGCATACGAGGATGGATATGACGATGCCAAACGCGAGTTTTCATTGACTTACAAATGCCATATCTGCGGAGGAAACATTATACTCTCCAGCCCGAAGGAGAAAGAGGCCGCAGCGCAGTATATGCGGGAGCACCGTTGGGCACACGTAGAGTGCCTCAACAAGAAGAAACCCGGCTGAATCGGCCCATTCCCACTTGTATCGGGCATTCGAATCGGCAAGTGACTGATTGTCTTGCTCTTGCTGAACATGGGCTGTCTGACCAGCACATTCTACAGCGCAACGAGGCACTTTGAGGGGGAGGGACACTTGGGCTCCGGTGTAGGCCGGTGGACTGTTCTTGTCGACAGGTAGACCCCACGCCTATGGTCATCAAGGCGGTGTTTGCTCTATGTATGATAACGGGGCGCGGTCTGGACGGGAAGACGGGGGAGGGTCGAATTCCTCCTGAAACGCCGACTGACTGTCTGGATATCGCCTAGCCCAGCAGCAGGAGGATCATCATCGGTACTTGCCAGGGGTTACCTGGGCGTTGGGAATGACGCAGGCCGTCTGCTGATCTGTCGTTGCACATAACTGACTAATGTTGTGTACGGCTTGTCAGTGCCCTTGGAAAACTAGCCGGAGACTAAGCGTCGGCGCAAAGGATGAGAAGCGCCGGAGAAACGATCGCTCAGAATAGGGGCATTTCGCAGCACGGAATTGAGCAAGAACCTTGGACTCCAGAATGGACCGTTTTTCCATTACTCCAACCGATGAGAACTCTCGACAGCGCTGCCCGCGGTCCACTCATTCGAAAGTGGAGAACACGACCCCATGACCCAAGGTGCTTTGACCCCCTATCCTGAATACAGAAGGTCATTGGTTGAAGTCCATTACTGCCCACCACTGCCTGCAGAAGTTGGCAGATCAGTTGCTGCGTGTTTGAAGGATGTCCAGTCTTGCGTAATCCACCTAATCAGCGAGTCAGGCTGACCTGCCCCAAATAGCTGTACCTCTCGTCCATCCGGGCCCAGTAGTCAGACTATCCCACTTCTCTCTTACAACTTACTCATCTTTTTCTCATAACACCTCGATATAGTATGAATCACTGTAGAACACCCCTAGGGAGACTTTGGATGATGGGCCACATTCAGCACTTCGTATCATGAAATCAAGAAGCGGCCTTGGCATTGAGAAGAGCAAGATTCAATAGAACCACGTCTCTGCCAGCATCCACTTCCCATGAAGGTCAAATGATGGTCTGGTGAAGGAGGTACGATGGCTGATCTCGCGTTCGATGCAGTGATCATTGGTGGAGGCAACAAGGGCCTGCTGCTGGCAATGTACCTGATGAAATACGGCGGCATGACCGTCGGTGTATTCGAGAGGAGGCATGAGGTCGGCGGGTGCCTGGCCACGGAGGAGAGCGCTGCCCCCGGGTTCCGCGGGAACACCCATGCCCACATGATTCTGGCCATGTACTACCTGCCCATGTGGCGCGATTTCCCTGAATTCTGGGACTACGGCTGCCGGTGGGATCAGCCGCTTTGCAGCGCTGGCTTTGTGTTCCGGAACAATGAAACCGCCCTTTCCATCTACAGCCTCAAGCATGATCCTCTGCAGGAGCGCACGGCTCAGCAGATCGCCCGTTTTTCGAAAAAGGATGCTGAGAAATGGCTGAAGCTGGCGGCCCTGGAGCGGAGCCAGGAATTCTCGAGAGTCCAGGCGGACTTGATATTCAATCCGGCCGAATTCAGAACCGACCCTGCAATCCTGAACAGACAGATAGAGGTATTCCCGAAGTTGGTGGAGGCCGGATTCACCCCCGATTCACTGGTGCTTACTGCCAGCAGCAAGCGCATGATTGAGGAATGGTTCGAAAGCCCCGAGGTACAGTCCTGCATACTGAGATTTGCCGTGACGTCAGTGAACGACATCAATGAACCCGGCTGGGGAGCCACGTCCATGGGCTATGCCTCGTACCTGCCCTTGATAGGGTTTGCCCCAGGCGGGACACACATGATAGCCCACGCAGCACACCAGATGCTGGCGCATATGGGCTGCAAGTTCTACACACACTCAGAAGTAGACAAGGTCATCATCGAGAACGGGACCGCCACGGGCATCCGCCTCACCAACGGCAGCCAGATCAAGGCCAACAAGATAGTGGTCAGCGCCGGCCTGACACCACGCCAACTGTGTTTTGATCTGGTTGGCCGGGAGTACATCGACCCGATGCTGGCGAAGAGGATAGAGCTCCTGGAGCAGAACTTCGGCTGTGTGATGAACTACACCTTCGCTGTTCACGAGGCCCCCATCTACAAAGCAGAGGCCTTCAACCCGGACATCCATGAGTGTGAGTGGCTGGGCATGGCGCCTGACGCCAGCCCTGATCGCATCGCCAGGGACTGCATGTACTTCAAAATGGGGAGGTGGCCGCCCTTTGACGACTATGTCCCCGCCATCGGCTGCAACAGCCTGGCTGATCCCTCATACGCTCCTCCGGGAAAGCATATCGTCCAGAACGAGCAGTTGGCCCCGCGGGCGGACAGACACTCGGAGCAGGAGTGGCTCCACATAAAGGAGCGCTATGCGGATGAGCTAATCCGTATCTGGCAGCAACATGCCCCCAACATGACGTGGGAGAACGTCATCGGCGTCGACACCAACAGCCCTTACGACAACCTCCGCATGAAGAACATGGCGCCGGACGGGGACACCGCCGGCGTAGACCGCAACTACTGGCAGGTTGACGCTAACCGGCCCACTCCGGAACTAGCTAACCACCGGACCCCGACAAAGAACCTGTATGCCACAGGAGCGTGCTGGCACCTGGGGTCCAGCGCCGGCTCCAGCGAATCCTACAACTGCTACAAGATCATTGCCAAGGATCTCAACCTGGTCAAGCCCTGGGAGGAGCCGGACAAGAAGGAACCGGATTCGCTGGTGCATGAGCTCCTCAAGATCAAGAAGACAGTCGAGGTTTCGTGCCAGCCCAAGGAGTCACGATTGTTACACAGCCAAACGCCTAGTCCCCGCAGCCCTTGATCGTTTGGCAGCCTGCAGCCGGCGGAGGAGGTCAAGAAGATGGAGAAGGTACTGCAACATCCGGACATAATCGATCCGTACAGAATCGGTCTGAGCAGCTTTGGAGAAAGGCCTTTTGTCAAGGACCTGGATCTGGCAGCCCTCTTGCATGCGGTTTCTTTCTACTCGGAGAATACCCGGAAGCTGGCCATGGGTGTGGTAGCCGACAGGGGCTCTGACATGAAGACGGTCCAGTATCGACAGGAGGTGCTCCAGGAACTGATGTCGTCGGAGAGGCTCCTGGACTCCGTTCAAAGGATCCCCAGCCTTCTGAACCGGATGGCCGAATTGGGGCTGTTTTTCTTGGCCGAGCCCAGCCTGACCAGAGGAATTCGCGTGCTCAGAGAATACAGGGACTTCATCAAGAGTCCACCGGATCTGAGTCAGGCGAAGTCCAAGGCACTGAAAGAGGTGGAGTCCTATCTGGCCGCCATAAAGGCGTCCGATGAGTTCACCGGGCTGTGCGGTTTTCTGGACACGGTGGGCAGCCTGGGTGGGGTGGTCTTCCGCGTTTCTTTGGACGGGAATGGCGTGCCGGCCAAGATGACAGCTATGGAGCTAGTCCAGAAGGATCCCCAGGACAGGTCGGGAATACTGGGCTTCTTCGAGAGACTCCTGGAGAGGAGGAAGTTCGAAGAGAGCCTGCAGAACTCGTCAGGACCAAACGAGACCGGAAGAATCTTCCAGGGATTCCTCGACCGGCAGTTCTTGCCCATCCTCATGGCCTACGCTGAGCAGATACGCGAGGTCATCTTTCTTCTGGAGCCCCTGGCCTTCTACGCCGGATTTGCCGAGTATTTCGTCGATCTGAAGAAACAGGGGTTTGACGTATGCCGGCCCAAGCTCCTGCCCGTCGAAGAAAGAAGGATGACGGTCCGGAACGCCAGGAATCCGCTGCTGGCCACGGAGCAGCACGACGGACAGCGGGTGGTGCCCAATGATATCAGCCATTCAGCCGAACGGAACATGTTCGTCATCACCGGTCCGAACAACGGCGGAAAGACGACGTATGTGAGGACAGTGGGCCTGGTGCAACTCATGGCCCAGAAAGGGCTCTTCGTTACTGCGGAATCCGCAGAGGTGAGTTTCGTGGATGGCATCTACACCCACTTCGTAACACCGGACGACGTCACCAAAGGAGAGGGCCGGTACCGCAACGAGTTGATCAGGGTGAAGGACATACTGGAGAATGCCACGCCATACAGCATGGTGATCCTGGACGAGCCGTGCGGGGGCACCAGCTACGAAGAGGGCTGTCGGCAGTCGCAGGTGGTACTGGATGGGCTTCACAAACTCGGCCCGGCCACCTATTTCACGACGCACATGCACCCCGTAGCTGAAGCCGTCGACAGTGGCCGGTATCCGGCGGCCAGGAACCTCTCTGTTGAATGCCGGTACGATGGCAAGAGGATCAAGTACACGTACAAGGTGAAGGCGGGCGCTTCCGACAGGAGCTACGGCGAAGAGATTGCCAGGGACGTTGGACTCATGCCGGAGAAGATAGAGGAACTGGTCTCCAAGAGGGCAGAGAAGCAGGGCTACGCAGGGATCATCAGACGGCGGTAGCCCCAAGCTCGCGGTCTCCGCTCACGAATAGCAGATTGAAAGGAGGGGCTTATGCAGAACCAAGGCAAGGTCGACGAGGGCATTTGGCTAGCGGTGCAACAACGGGTGGGCTACACGGATGCCGAGATGAAGCTGTTCAAGAAGCATCCCTTCTCGCACAAGATACTGACAAACAAGGCCATCACCGACGTGATACGGACCAACATCATCTTCGAGGTGGTACAGGCCCGCAACTGCAACGTCGGGCACAAGGCGGGCGACAAGTTCTACTTCAACGGCGAAGGATACATGATCACCAGGAAGTGCCCCGACAAGATCTGCCCGTTCCTCATGCCGTTCATGTCACGCATGATGTGGTTGATTCAGGAACGGCTCTATGAGGGGCTTGACCCCGAGCCCACGTTCCCTTTCGGTCACTGCGACGACGTCGGAATTGAATGCGGCGGCATGGGGCAGGTGCTTCTTGAAGTCAAGTACACGTATGACCCTGTTTGACCGCTGGTGCTGATGACCAGCTACTGTCAACTGAAGAGTGGATAGAGAGGCCTTGCCAACGAGGTTTAAGCTATAGGGGGTATAGACCTCAGGGAAGTAGCTGACGGTCTGGAGAAATGCGGCCGGCTGGGCGAGGAATCGCAAGCGAAACACCGTTGAGGTGACAATCGAAGCCAGGCGCATTTGACAATGCAATAGAGGTGGAGGGAGGCAGATGAGCACCAAGCAGAGATACGATGTTGTCATTGTTGGTGGAGGACCCAATGGATTGGGCATAGCCGCCTATTTGGCCAAGTGCGGTGTCAAGGTGTGCCTGGTTGAGGCCAGGCTTGAAGTGGGCGGTGGCTGTGAGACCATCGAGCCCATCCCTGGCTTCAGGATCGATCCCCACGCCTCTTTCCTCTATGCCGGCGCAGCGCCTGGATGGGAGCAACTGGAGCTGTGGAAGTACGGCCTTAGAGTGGTCCCATCGAAGGTCTGGGGCACCTCGGTGACTCGTGATTGCCAGAGGGTTACTACCGGTGGCAGGTGGGACAAAGAGGCAGTGAGGGATGCCATGCTG
>Ga0315291_10002253_pt1 | contig 25386 bp, 13 predicted proteins | sample YL17G12_20_MG_FD_203070 | JGI IMG/M metagenome (GOLD analysis project Ga0315291, IMG submission 203070) | Sediment microbial communities from Yellowstone Lake, YNP, Wyoming, USA - YL17G12_20 | ecosystem: Environmental > Aquatic > Freshwater > Lake > Sediment | place: USA: Wyoming | collected...
TGGCAATCTAATCTCGGGAGATTCTTCAATTGTCCCAGCCAGCACTATTCCTGCCGATCCAACTTACCAACAGGCTACTTTCACATTTTCCCCGCCAGTTGCTTTGACTCCCTCAAATACTTATTGGATAGTTTTTGAAAGAACAGGGCCTTTAGACAACAGCAATTACTACCGCGCGAGTTTCACCGGAAGCAACTCCTATGCACCAGCCAGAGGAGCGGCAGATGAAACCACCATCTGGGATGATTTTGGCGGAAATTATGATTTTTGGTTTGAAGAGTATGGGCTTGCGGCCGGTCCATTGCCGAATTTTTATGACGGACCAACTGCTTTGGCTGACTCTTTTTGGTGGTTTGATTCAAAGTTTGAACCAAACCCTGTTCCCCCTCCAGCTTATAATGACGGCTATCCTTTAATACAAAGTTTAGTTGAAGGCAAAGATGATCACGATCCAAGCAATGTTGCGCCGGTAATAAATGAGTTCGCGGAAGATGTTGGCACAGGGCCAAATGGGACTTCGCCTTCGCAACTTCAGGCGGGCATTGCCACTCACCTTGGCGAAGTGGGCCTTTCTAATAATTACACCGAGCAAACTGTTTTTCAGCCCTCTTTTTCTCAAGTTGAAGAAGAGGTTGAGTTATCTCAAGATACACTTTTGCTTTTGGGATATTGGTTTTCTCCTGATCTAGGGCAAAGCTGGTGCAGATTGGGCGGGCATTGGGTGACTTCTGCAGGTGTTGATTCAACCAACAATCTCATTGCTTTTTCCGACCCTTATTTTAATGAGGCTGAACTTGGCAATCCGGGCAGAGTTTTGAATGGCACTTTAATTCCTCATAATTCTCCTGATAATGGCTTAAATCACAATGACGCGGGCAATATCTCGCACGATATTTATGGCGCGATGCTGTCTTCGCCTTCTCCAGGCAACCATAATTTTGGCATAGCAAATTTTCCTTATGATCCTGTCTTTTTTGGACTGAATCCTCCAGATGTGCCTCAAGGACCTAATTGTCCAAACGATCCCTTCGGGCAAAAAGTTTATTCTTTTCCCCAAGAGCCATCACTCCACGTAGAAGTGGAATATATGGTTGATGTTTCGCCAGTTGAAGCGCAAATTACTGAAACGCCTACTGAAACTCCAACCGAAACTTCCACCAGCACTCCTTCTGAAACACCGTCTGACACTCCAACCGAAACCAGTACTGCTACACCCGTTCCTCCTCCCCCTGATTACGATATCTTCTATTCCAATCTCAAAGTAGGTGAAGCAAATTGGTCTTCGCCTATTAACGTCTCGCAAAACACAGGCAAATCTGAGTTGCCTGCCATGGCTCCCGGCTCTGCCTATATCCTCTGGCAGGACAACACTCAAAATGATCCTGCCTACTCAACTAACGGCACAGAATCAGACATTTTCTTCCTCAAAGGTTTTACTGTTCTTGCTCCAACCGAAACTGAAACCCTTACAGACACTCCTACTGAAACCTACACAGAAACGCCAACCGAAACTCCAACCCAACCGGCAGGCTGCGCTTCAAAGCTTGCCTATTATCAATCTGCCTCTTACAACTATCGAGATTGGGGATTTGTTCCTGGAGATTATCGTCCACAATACTATGCTCAAAGCTTTACTGTTGGCCCATCTGATATCACCATCAATCGAATTGTTCTTCCCTTGGCAAAAACAGGCTCACCAACAGATTCTGTTGATATTGATATTCGTGATGATAACAGTGGAATTCCAGGCACAGTAATCCCCAATGGGGTTGCTCAGTCAGTCTTAGGAAGCTCTCTCCCTGATTGGCCAACCTATGCTGACACTAATTTTAACTATTCAACTTCTTTAACCTTAAATGCAAATACGAAATATTGGATTGTTGCCACAAGAGCGACCGGAGACAACTCAAATTTTTATTTTTGGCGATTAGGATGGGGTGCAGAATATACTCAAGGTGAACCTAAGGAATTTAGGGATTATAACTGGCAAGGTAGTTTTTCTTACGATGCCCTCTTTGATCTGCAGTTTTGTGTTGAAGTTGCAACTAATACTCCAACCATTACTGAAACTCCAACCGAAACCCCAACTTTTATTCTCACTGAAACTCCAACTATTACTCCAACCGAAACGCCAGCGCAGGGAAACTGTATTCCACCCCCTTCGGGAATGATTTCTTGGTGGCCGGGGGATGACAATACTAACGATATCCAAGATGCCAACAATGGCGCTTGGATTGGCAACCCCGGCTATGCTCCAGGAATGGTCAGTGACGCTTTTGCGTTTGATGGCACAAACGCTGTTAGCGTTCCAGATAATCCAAATTTGGATTCAACTGCGCAATTAACTGCAGATGGCTGGTTTTATTGGACAAATGATTCTGAGGGATATCAGGCAATCTTTGGTAAAGATAACTGGCCGCAACCCAGGCAGTACTCTCTGGTGCTTACAAATGATACGCATTCTTCATATTTTGCCTTTAGGGCTGCTATTGAAACATCTAATAACGGCTTTGTTTTCTTTGATAGCGTTACACAAGTGCAATTAAACCAATGGTATCATGCCGCTATAACATATGATGGAGCCGCGTTTAATCTGTACGTCAATGGTATTTTGGATACATCGCTTCCTGTGAGCGGGACAATTTCGACCAACAATGGCCCATTCGCCATAGGCATTGTTCCTTGGGATGGTGGTTTTTTCCACGGCTTAATTGACGAAGTTGAAGTTTATGAACGGGCGCTAACACAGCAAGAGATTGCAGCGATTTATGAGGCAGGTTCGGCTGGAAAGTGCAAACAGATGGCAGTGACAGAAACCCCAACTGAAACCAACACGCCTTCGCCTACGGCTACGGCGACGCAAGCCTTTACCGAAACTCCTACTGCTACTATTGTACCCACCCCAACCCCCGAGCCTTTTGATTTGGGCGATGCGCCTGATAGCTCCAACACCTTTGGCATCCCGATGTTCACTTACGGTGGTGTTGTGCCTGCTCACTATCCAACTGTTTACGGCGCAGGTTCTCCTCCCTGGGGTCCAAAACATTCTCAATCCCCACTCTTTTTAGGCACAAGATTCTCTCGTGAAGGAGAAGCGGACATTGGTTTGGATGATGATTTCTTCAACAACATCATCCCTGGCGGAGTTCCTATTTCAGATAATTTGGATGAAATTGCTTTTGGCCCAGAAGACGGCTTGCAAAATCAACCAGCCCTTGCTCCTTGCCAAACTTACAACGTTTCGCTTTTGATACACAATCCCAATAATACCCCGTTTTTGGTAAATGTTTGGTTTGATTACAACAGGGATGGGGATTGGGATGATTCATTTTACCCAGATCCTAATTGCCCAAATAATTGGACGAATGAGTGGGTGGTTAACTATGGTAGTGGTGCTAACGGCATTGTGAATATCCAGGCAAATTTCAGCCCGCCTTCTCCTCCTAACTTTATGCCTGATGGCCGTCCTGTTTGGATGCGTATTACCATCTCTTCCCAACCCATCGAGTGGCCTCAATATGATCCTGGCACAGGCGGTTCAGGCCCACAAGGTGGCTATCCTAATGGCGAAACTGAGGATTATTATTTGCCGACCCAAGCGGAAATAACCCCTACTCCAACAGAAACCTTTACTGAAACTCCGACCAACACGTCTTCGCCTACGGCTACGGCGACGCAAGCTGAAACTTCAACAGAAACTCCTACGGAAACTTCGACCGAAATTGGTCGCCCAACAGATACTTCAACTGAAACGCCAACCGACACTGTTACCAATACTTTTACTTCCACTGCTACTTTGACCTACACCGCAACCTCAACTTTTACTTCTCAAATAACTTCAATATTTACGGATACGGCAACAGCAACTCTTTCAGCTACGCCAACTTTCACCGGCCCAACGCTTACCCCAACTAATACAGGTATGCCAACAAATACCGCCACGATTACGAATACGCCGACAAGGACTTTGACTTTTACTCCTACGCGGACTTTCACGGTTGTTGCGCCTGGCACAGGAGGCACGATTACTTTTCCCACTGGTTCTGACTTTTTGACAGTTGTTTCACTTTTTGTGTTAATCGGAGCTGGAGGGTTTGCTGTTTGGGCAGGGATGAGGAGGGGGAAGAGTTGAAAAGCGTAGAAAAGGGTAGAAAAGTGGTCCGAAGGACTTCGGACCGAAAAGCCATTGTTAAGAGTAGTCGGGTATTAGTGGGATTTGTGGTAATCTGTGGGTTAGTGTGCTAGTAATCAAATAAGTCAAATTTGTCAAATTAGTCTCATTAGTCAAACATTATGAAAAAAATGACATTCAACAATCTAAAACACAAATGGCTTAAGATTTTTCTTGGCACTGAAATTGCGCTGGCAGTTTTGGCTCTGCTTTTGCCGCTTACATTGAAATTGCTTCCAACGCACGCCGCAAGCGGAACGGCTTTGCAGTTTGATGGAAGCCAGAATTATGTTGATATAGGGATTAAGTCCAATTTGGATTTTACAACAGGGTTCACATTTGATTTCTGGGCTAATTATTCTCCATATACCCAAGGGATTTTTACCAAAATGTCATATCCGAATGGATACTTTTTTTATTATGATCAAGGTGCTATGGTACTTAATATAAATGGTACTGTTTTCTATTTAACTGGAGCAATTGATAATAATTGGAATCATATCATAGCCAAATGGACAGGAACTCAAATCGTCTTAAAACTCAATAATGGAACTCCCGTTATTACTGATTATAATATTCAACCTGCCTCTATAGGAAAGCCATTTTATTTAGGGCGAGCAGACACATGCCCTTTTTCTGCTGGGAAATTAGATGAATTTAGAATATTCAATCATGCGACTACTGATGAAGAAGATGCATATAGTTATAATAATGGGGCAGGCAGATATGCACCTTTATCAACAGATGGATTAGTTGGGTGGTGGCATTTAGATGAAGGAACAGGGACTTTGGCAGCAGATTCTTCAACAGGCGGGAATGATGGGACTTTAACAGGGTCTCCGTTACCAACTTGGGTAACAGGTATTGTTCAACTGCCCAGCCTTTCTCCCACAGATATTGTTAATACTTATCTTGGCAATGTGAGATCTCCAAATTATCCAGCCGCTTACAATAATTATTCAACCAGCGCCCAAGCGGCTTTCGCCACTGAAAGCAATTTTGAGAATAATTATCTCAACGGAACATATCCTGGCGATCCAACGCAAAGCGGGCCAAAGATCAAAGCCAACACCGGCGATCTGGCCAATTCATCTGAACAAATTCAAGGAAATCAAGCGGTAGTAACTGGCACACTCAACTTTGCTCAAGGAAGCGTTTCAGCAAAATTTTTGCTGGTCAATGAAGGCCAATGGAAAATTTTGACAATACAAATACCGGGAACGCTGCAAACCTGAAATGAGGCCGGGGCCGAGAGGCTGGTTTGGAAGTAAGTAAGGAGAAAAGAGTGGAAGAAAAGAAACCAATCCGAAGCTTTAAAGATCTCGAAGTTTATCAAGTAAGCTTTGAAGCGGCTAATATTATTGCTCGCGAGATTATTCCTAAGCTTCCTTTAAAGGACCCTTACAATATTCGTGATCAGTTAGCCCGTTCATCAATGGCAATTCCAAGACTTATCGCTGAAGGCTACGGCAAAAGGCATCAGAGATTAGGTTTTTGTAAATATCTTGATGACGCAAATTCAGAAAGCAATGAAACGCAAGTTACTCTTGAGCAAGCAAAAGTCGCTTATGGCCACTTGCTTGATATTAAATTAGTCGACGAATTAGTAATCACTTATGACAGAATTAGCAGGCAAACTTATAATTTGTCATCGAGCTGGTCAAACTTTGCGACAAAAACACGCACTTCCCAACCTCTTGACCAAACTAGCCTCCCGGCCTCGGCCCCCTAACTCAATTAATATGAATGGAAGTTTTAAGATAGCGCGGATTTTGGGAATTGATATTAAGATCCACTACTCGTGGTTCTTGATTTTAGTTTTGGTTTATTATTCGCTTGCCGAAGCGTATTTTCCGTTGGCTTATGCTGGGCTTGAAATCTGGAATTACCACGTGATGGCGGGGATCGCGGCTGTTTTGCTTTTTGCTTCTGTCTTATTCCACGAAATTTTTCACGCTTATGTGGGCAACAAAAACAAGGTGCCGGTCAAATCAATTGTCCTTTTTATTTTTGGAGGCGTTTCGCAAATTGAAAATGAGCCGGCATCGGCAAAAGTTGAATTAAAAATGACGGTGGCTGGCCCACTCTCATCAATTTTTCTGGCGATAGTGTTCTTTTTGCTCTCGCTTTTGCCACAGCCAATTCAAGTCAAGGCGATTTTTGATTATTTATGGCAAATCAATGCCATCTTGGCGATCTTTAATATCGTTCCCGCTTTTCCGCTCGACGGGGGCAGGGTTTTGCGCGCGGCGCTGTGGTGGCATTTTCACAATATCAAGAAAGCCACGCGAATTTCGGTGCAAATTTCACGCTTTTTCTCATACCTTTTCATTTTTATCGGCTTAATTTTCATTATAGGCGGGAATATAATCAGCGGAATTTGGCTGGGTGTGATTGGCTGGTTTGTTTTGCAGGCCGCCCAGCAATCTTACGAGCAATTGATGGTTAAAGATATTTTGGAAAGGACGGAAGTTGCTTCGCTGATTCAAAAAAATATTCCCAAAGTGACTTTGCGCGAAAAAATTGCTTCGGTTTTGGAAAAAGTTTTTCGCGTCAGGGTTTCTGAATTGCCTGTGGTTGAGGGGGAAAATTTTCGAGGGGTGATTTCACTGTCGCGGCTTAAAGAAATTAAAAAGAAAAAGCAAGTTTCCGCGCAGGAAGTGATGATTCCAGCCATTTCAATTTTCAAATTAAAACCATCTGATTCCGCATACGTTGCTTTGACGAATATGCTCCGCTTGGGCGTTAATTTGTTGCCAGTTTACGCGGGGAAAAATTATAAGGGCGTGGTGACGAAAGAGAGCTTACTGTTTTTGCTGTCGTTTAAGGAATAGAAAGGAAAGTGACGAGTTTCGAGTTTCGAGTGAGTGACGAGTTGAAGAGTTGGAGAGTTTCGAGTTTTTGGCACAAATGAATTTGTGCGATCCATCTTTAGGATTGCTGGAATTTATTCCAGCCATGTGCCAATAAATTGGCACTATCCAGAAATCGGATCGCCGCAATTTATTGCGGCCATAAAACCCAACCCCTAAACGCTTGACGAAACGAGCAGCGCGGCCCCGGCCGCTTGACGCAAATTATTATGGAAGAGCAAATGAAAATTAGGAAGAGTGTTTGGAAAAAGATCCGCAAAGGATACCTTTTTGGGTTGCTTGGAGTTTTGGCAATCGCGGCTGTTTTGTGTTTTGTAAATTTCCCAATTTCTACACCACCGGTTGCAAGGCAGGCTTTGCCTTTGCTATTTGAAGAAAATGTGGGGCAGTTTGACCAAGCAGTTCGCTACAAAGCAAAGGCTTTAGGCGGAACTTTGCTTTTCACAGATGACGCTATTTGGTTGACCGAAACAAATTGTCCAAAAAATAATCCAAATGAAACTTCAATCTCGGATTCAAAAAGAAATTGCAAGGGAGTCAATCTTAAACTTTCTTTTCCGGGATCAAATTTGGCCAATTTAGTCGGGCAAAATAAGCAGGAAACGGCTGTTTCTTACCTTATTGGCAACGATCCTTTAAAGTGGCATACCAATGTTCCTGTTTTTTCAAATATTAGCTACCAAGGAATTTATCCTGGAGTGGATTTAGTTTTTTCTGGAGAAAAGGGATTTTTTGAGCCAAACGTAATAGCGCAAAATCCGCAAAGCCTTGCTGCCTTTCGCCTGGTGATTGAAGGCGCGGAAAATATGGCGCTAAAAGATGAAAACCTTAAGATTTCCACTGCCATTGGAGAGCTGGAGCTACCTCTTTTTGTCTCAAATATTGCCACTTCCAAGCCAATGGTCAGCGGGACAGAAGTTGCTTCACCCTTTATTTTTAAGCAGAATTACTTTTCTGCTGTTTCTTTGATTTCAAACTGGCTTTTTCCCAAAGCTTCTGCCGATACTCCAGGAGATTTGCTTTATTCAACATATTTGGGAGGAACTACGCTTGGGCAAGCTGATATTGGCAGAGGGATTGCAGTCGATTCTACGGGAGCGGCTTATGCCACAGGAGAGACGGGCTCAACTGATTTCCCTACCACGCCAGGAGCATTTGATACAACCGATGAACCTGGCCGTGACGCTTTTGTCACCAAAATTAACGTGGACGGCACTGCCTGGGTCTATTCTACTTACCTGGGAGGAGGAAGTGACGACTATGGTCGATCGATCGCGGTTGACAGTTCAAATAACGCGTTTGTGGTAGGTTATACTCTCTCAAATAATTTCCCAACAGTGCCGGGTTCTTATGATTCCTCATTCAATGGCACGGATGATGTTTTTGTTATTAAGTTAAATTCAGCTGGCGCTGGCTTACTTTATGGTTCTTATATTGGAGGCAGTGCGACCGATGAAGGTTACTCTGTTGCGATTGATCAAGCCGGGCAGATTTATTTAACGGGGTATACGGCTAGCGCTGATTTTCCGACCACGACAGGCGCTTATGATACAAGTTATAATGGGTCTATAGACGTTATTGCCGTGAAGCTTAATCCTGCACTTTCTGGGGTATCGGATCTTGTTTATTCAACATTTTTGGGGGGCAGCGGTGGTTTTGTTGCTGATTATGGTAAATCAGTTGCTGTCGACGGCTCAGGCAATATTTATCTGACGGGCTTCACCGATGCAACGGATTTTCCGACTACGACTGGAGCTTTTGACCAAATTTTCAATGATGGCATCACAGGATGGGACGATGCATTTGTCTCGAAAATCAACCCCGCAGGCGCGGGCTCAAGCGACTTAGTCTATTCCACGTTTCTGGGAGGGGCATCAGACGATGAAGGATCCGGCATAGAGGTCGATAGTGGCGGCGCGGCTTATATTGTAGGCCAAACTTATTCAAGCGATTTTCCAACAGAACTGCCGGAAGATAACAGCCTCGGCGGTAGTAGCGATATTTTTGTTACTAAAGTCAATCCTTCGGGAGGCTCGCTTGCATACTCAACCTACTTGGGAGGGTCAGGGGGCGATTATTGTGGATATCCATATGGTGGGTATCATTGCGGAATTGCCATTTTAGCGTCTGGTGTGGTTTATGTTACTGGTTCAACTGGCTCTTCGGATTTTCCCGTAACGTTCAATGCCTTCGATTCTACTATAGGCAGTGGTTTCGCAAATGATGTTTTTTTGACAAAATACAATGCGGCAGGCAGTGCAATTTTATATTCAAGCTATTTAGGAGGAAGCAGCGATGATTTTGCAGGCGATGTCGCGATTGACAGCAATGGATTTGCCTATTTGACAGGGGGAACATGGTCAAACACTGATTTTCCAATTTCTCCCGGAGCGCCTCAAAACACTGCGCTGGGCGGTAATCAAGAAGCGTTTATTACCAAACTCGCCAATGCCATTCCTACCCCTACGCCCACTTCTCCACCCACGGACACGCCTACCTCAACCTCAACCTCAACTTCAACTTCAACTAACACATCCACTCCTACTCTTACTCAAACTCCGACTATTACCAATACCGGTGTGCCGACAGATACTTTTACAAACACTCCCACAAACACAGCAACAAATTCTCCTACACGCACGCTGACTATCACCAATACCCCCTTGCCGGGCACAAGCTATCCCACCAACACTCCTCTCCCCGGTGAAACCTTTACTCCTCCGCCTACTTATACTCCATATCCAACCCCCACGCCTTTTGTTTTTCCAACCTTCCCCATTTGGATTTATACACCTTATCCCACCTATCCTGCCCCTGTTTATCCTACGATAGAATTTCCCACTTATCCCATTCAGACTCCTTTTGTTTATCCTACGATTGTTTTCCCCACTTATCCTCCTCAAGTGATTCCCACAATTATTTATATCGGCGGAGAAATTCAGCCCACCCCTACTAATGTTATAATCGTCATCCCCACCAAACCTCCCAAACCCTTTGCCCTTCAGCTCTCAACAGATGCCGGTCGCGGCACAACTGTTGGTGGCTCTGTCTACCAGGCCTTGCTGGCCGGATTCGCAGTAGGGTGGTCTTCAATCGCCCTCTACCCAATTCAGCTCATATCCCTCTTTTTCGACATTTTAGCTGGCAGAAGAAGGAAAACATGGGGCACAGTCTATGACTCTAAGAATAAAAAACCTCTGGCTCAAGCTCTCGTTCGTATTTATGACACTGAATACAACCGCCTCCACGAAACCCAAGTTACCACTCCCACCGGCTCTTTTGGCTTCATCGTTCCTGCCGGATCCTACTATCTCAAATGCGCCAAGGCCTCTTACCTCTTTCCAAGCAAGCAAATTGGAGGGAAAGAAGACGGCTTTTACCAAAGTGTCTATCATGACGAAACCATTGCCATTGAAAAAGAGGGTTCTGAAATCATCGTCAATATCCCAGGGGATCCCGAAGTTCCCACTGGCGGTCTGATTCTCTTCTGGTCTCAACTCAAATCCTTCCTAAGAGCTGTCAACCTCATCGTTTTTATCATTGTGATGGTGGCTTCTGTCCTCACTCTGATCTTTGACTTTACCATCCTCCAGCTTGTTTTCTTCATCATCTATCTTCTCCTTTTTGGAGTAGTGATCTGGGCGGAAACTTTGAAGAGAAGATCTTTTGGAAGGGTTTATGACAAGGTTACTAAACAAGCTTTGCCCGTGGCCATTGTTCGCCTTTATGACCAAGCCACGCACAAACTTCTTTCCACCCGAGTTACTTCTGAAAATGGCAAGTTTGCCTTTGCCCTTAAACCCGGCGCTTACGCCCTATCCGTTACACGTGAAGGCTATGTCCCATCTCCAGAACAAACCTACAAAGTCACCAAAGCTTATCCTTATATTGGCATGGACATCGCGCTTGAACCGCTGGTTCAAGAAATGACAAATATCAAATAACAAATATCAAATAAATTCCAATAACCAAATTTCAAGTTCCAAATAGGGAAAGATTTCTGGTTCAACCAGAAAGAACCCTACTGGTTGAACCAGAAAATTAGACAAATTTGTCCAATTTGACTAATTAGACCAATTTGAAAGAATCGAAAAAGCGCCCGAAGGCGCTTTTTATCTTGTACTTATCTCGTACAAATCTTGTATATCTTGTCACATTACTTTCTTTCCTGCAATTTAAGTTTAACTTTTATTTCTTTCTTACCGCGGAGCACAGTTAAAGTGATTTCGTCGCCGACATTATTTTGTTCAATATATTCCGCCAAAGGATGATCTTCGCTAATCTTTTTGCCATTATATTCCAAAATAATATCGTTTTCTTTCAAGCCAGCTTTTTCGGCAGGCGAACCCTTTGCCACTGCTTGCTCACCAGTCAATGAGGGTTCGCGGATAACCAGCGCTCCAAAATTTGATTTTAATTTATTTTCTTTGGCAATTTCTTTGTTAAGGATAAGATATCTGACTCCCAGAAATGGCTGGACAAGGTGTCCAACCTTTTTAAGGTCTTCCAAATCCTTTTTGGCCTTATTAATTGGAATGGCAAAGCCGATATTTTGCGCGCCAAAAACAACCGCGGTATTGATGCCGATAACTTTTCCAGAAGAATCAACCAAGGGGCCGCCGGAATTGCCGGGATTGATGGCGGTGTCGGTTTGGATAATGCCGCGCAACTCTTCCATTTGGCCGGTGAATTCTGATGCCTGAATGTGTCTTAACAATCCGGAAACAATTCCCTTTGAAACAGTGTTATGAAATAAGCCAAGCGCGTTTCCGATAGCAATGGCTGTTTGGCCAAGAGCAAGCTTTGAGGAATCGCCCAGTTCAGCTGAAGGCAAATTTTTATGGTCGTGAATTTTCAAAATCGCGATATCTGAAATTTGGTCGCGCACCAAAATTTTGGCTTCAAATTTTCTGCCGCCTTGGGTAATCACTGTATAATCCGCATCTGGGTCGGAAACAACGTGGCGGTTGGTTAGCACAATGCCTTCTTTGCCGACAATAAAGCCGGAACCGCCGCCAATCTGCACTTTTTCTTTGCCTTCTCCCATCTCTGGGACCATAAAGGAAAAAGGGCCGTAAGGCTGCATCACAAATCTTTTTATTTTAGGCAAATCTTTGGTGATAATAATTGAAACAACAGCCGGCAAAATCTCACGGACAGCTTTGATAATCGCCTGCTCCTCCGTTAAAATAACAGAGGCTGGATCTTTTTTGATTTTGAATATTTTTAGTTTCATATAATTGATTTGACTAATTTGTCTAATTTGATGTTTTTCTCTGGTTCAACCAGGGGGTTCTTTCTGGTTGAACCAGAGATTCTCCCCTCCCCTATAAGCTAAAACCTATAAGCTATAACCTATTTCGTTATTATATCATAAAATTGGCATCTTGTCAAGATTTGCAAAATCAAACATAATTAAATTGATGCCTAAAGCGTTGATTTACCACGAAGAGCATATTATTAAAGATCTGGCGGATCTTTTGTTCACCAAACCGCAAATTGTTGGCAAATTTTTTGAGTTGCTCAAGGCGGCAACAGGCAGGAAAAATTTAGAGATGGCTGTGGCGGAACGGATTTTTGGCAAAGCTGGGCAAATGCGGCAGGAAATTGGTTTTGGACCTGAAGTTTCCGCTCCGGAAATATACAAACTGCTCCTGCACCGGGTTGAGCAAATTGACCAAAAACTTTTTACGATGCTCCAAAAGCCGGTTTGCATGGACGTGGCAGGATGCACCAAACTTTTGGACTCGGCAAATGCCCTTCATCCTGAGCCGCTTGGTTTTTTCTTAAAAGAAGATAAAGCTCGGGAATTAATTGAAAAAACGCCGCCGCCAACTTTAATCAAAGCTCTGGGCTTTCGCAATGTCCGCGAACTTTTGGAGACAGAAAATATTTATGACATTTTCGCGGCAATACGCTTTGTGGAATCCCGCGCCTGGATGAACCGCAAATTTTTGCCCCAATACAAGCATCTTCGGCCGGAGGATTTTGAAGAAAGGCGTGTCCAGTTTCGTATTTTGGAGAGATCAAAATGGTTTGGCAAAGCCAAAGCTTTCGCTGAAAAAAAATATCACGATGTTTCGCATTTAAAAGAATTGGGGCTGATCTTCGAGGTGCCGCTTGAATACCGCGGGCCAGGTTTAACTCTTCGTCTTTTCAGTTTAATTCTTCATTATCACCATGAATTGGAATTTTACGCGGATTATTTTAAGTTGCTTGCCAAGCAAAAAAATAATTTTGCCAAGGGGCTAATTTACGCTTTGCGGGGGGACAATCGCACTCCCGCGACTATCAAAAATGGCGCAGATGCAATTTTTATTGTCCAACGCTATTTGGCGAAAGAAAATATCGAGCACCCGATGTTAAAAATTCCTCATATTTCCCCTGAAGTCGCGCATTGGAAGGACGCAGAAGATGTTATTGCCCGCTTGGGCAAAATTGACCCATATTTGGGTCTGGAATTATGGCAAAATTCAGATTCTGCCGGCGCCTTTTTCCCCAATGCCAAAAGTGAGGCTTTGGTTTCCTTCAATTTGATTGACAATGTTATCAATCTTGCCAATAAAAGAACTTTTCGGAACCGCGTTTATTACCATTTGCAGGAAGCAGCTTGGAAGGAAATTGTGAGGTCAGTTGTTTCTGAAGAAACTTTAAGAAAACTTTTAATTGAGGATCTTTATAAGGGGTATTTGTTGGGGAAGGATTTGTCAAATTAGTCCAATTTGACTCATTTGTCCAATTTGACAAATTCTTAGGAGAACAAAATGGCGTACACAATAAAAAATAGCCGGCTTTTAAAAGGGATTTTAATAGGCGTTTTGGTTACGCTGGGATTTTTTATTTTGGCTGCGGTGGGATTTTTGGCTGCTCGCGAAGGGCTGTTGCCTTTTTTCGCAACCCAAACTCCTACTCCCACCCAAACATTCACGTCCACAAATACTCCGACCGAAACGCAAACTTTCACTCCTTCGGTTACTCCTACGCCAACTGTTGCTACTTCAAATGTAAATATCAAGGTAACTTCGCCCGCGCCTTATGGCGAAGTTTCATCGCCAATTCAAATTCGCGGCGAGGCGAGAGTGTTTGAAAATATCGTAAACTTCAGTTTGAAGGATGCTTCGGGAGCGGAAATCACGACCGGATCGGCTTATGCCAATTCGCCTGACGTTGGGCTATTTGGATCGTTTGAGGAAGATTTGTATTTTAGCACTTCTGCAAAAGAAGGCACGCTCGAGGTTTTTTGGTACTCGCCCAAAGACGGGAGCGAGATTGATAAAATTATTATTCCATTGAGGTTTAAATAAAATGACCGAAGCCGGATAAAAGCTTGAAAAGTTATATTAAACTTTTAGGAGTTTCGCGGGCATCTTTAGAAGAATTGGATGAGGATTATTTTGACTTTTTAAGGCAAAGAAAACTGCAGGCTTGGGATAAAAACGATCCAAGAGTCAGGGAATTCAGGGGGATCAGGGTCTTCATGAACACCCAGAATACCCCGACTACCCTGACCCTCCCCGACTCCCCCGAAGCGGCCGCGAATTTGCTGATAACTTTGGGGATGCAGAACAGTTTTATTCTCAACAAGCAAATCCAATCATTGGAGGAGAAGTTTATTAAAGAAGGCGGATATACCGAAAAGCTTTTTTCAAAAAGAATGAAATATCGCGGGTCGGCATATTAGTAAAAGATTGAGGATTTATGAAAACGATTCAACATCTAAAGTATAAAATCTGCATTTCGGGGTCGGCGCGGGGGAGATGCGCGCGCAACGCTGTAGCGATGGCGCGTCGGTTGGGAAAAGAAGCGGCAAAACACAACTTGGTCGTTGTTTCGGGCGCGACCACGGGCATTCCGTACGAAGTAGTCTCGGCGGCAAAAGCGGCGGGGGGCATTACCATTGGGATTTCGCCCGCGGCTTCCAAAATCGAGCATATCAAAAAATATCGTCTGCCGACGGATAATTTGGATTTAATTATTTACACCGGCTTTGATTATTCAGGGCGCAATTTATTTTTAATTCGCGCCACTGACGCGGCTATTTTTGTTTGCGGCAGAATCGGCACTTTAAACGAATTTACCATTGCCTTTGAAGACAAAAAACCGATTGGAATTTTAACTGAATCGGGCGGAATTTCAGATGAAATCAAAAGCATTCTCAAAATTGCCAAAAGAGGGAAAGGAAAAATTGTTTACGACTCCGACCCAGAAAAATTGATCGAGAAAGTGATTGGGTTGATTAAGAAAGAAGAGAAAGAGAATAACCAATAACCAAGCATCAAGTTCCAAATAAGCACCAAATTCCAAGTATCAATAACCAAAACAGTCCGTTCAAGATTATAGCCTAGGCTTTTTTTGGAATTTGGTTATTGAGATTTATTTGGTTATTGTAATTTGGTTATTGGTTATTAAATAATTATGGCAACTGCTAAGTTGACATTCTATGGTGCGGCGGAGGAGGTTACGGGCAGTAACTTCTTGCTTGAAGTTGGCGGGAAAAAAATTCTGGTGGAATGCGGAATGTTTCAGGGCGGAAAATTTTCCGAAGACAAAAATTATGAGCCATTCCAATACGCTCCAACTGGAATTGACGCTGTAGTGGTTACCCACGCGCATTTGGACCATTCCGGCAGGCTTCCCAAACTCGTTAAAGACGGCTTTCGCGGGCCAATTTATTGCACTCCCGCCACGCGCGATTTTATCGAAATTTTATTGCGCGATTCACAGCATTTAATTCAAGACGAGGCGGAACAGCATGGCCATCGCCCGCTTTATGATGATAATGATGTAACGGAATGCTTAAAATATTTTGAACCGATTGAATATAACGAAGAAAAAGAAATTTTTAAGGGAATAAAATTGATTTTGCGCGACGCTGGGCACATTTTGGGCTCTGCGACGGCGGATATTGCGTGGCTGGATGATTCGGGCAAGGCCAAAAACATCGTTTTTTCTGGCGATTTGGGCAATCCGCCTGTTCCTTTGCTTCGTCCCACTGAATTTATCGACAAAGCAGATTATGTTGTTTGCGAATCAACTTACGGGGGCAGAATTCACGAAGACTGGCACACGCGCCGAGTGTATCTCCATCAAGCCATTGAAGATACCATCAAAAACAAGGGCGTGCTGATGCTTCCCGCTTTTGCGATGGAACGCGCACAGGAACTTTTGTATGAACTGAATGATTTTATCGAATCGAAACGGCTTCCCAAAATTCCGATTTATTTGGACGCGCCTTTGGCGGCCGCGGCGACGGAAATTTATAAAAAATATACGCGCTATTACAATGTGGAGGCGCAATATTTGGTTTCGCGCGGGGAATTTGTTTTTGATTTTCCCGGGCTTTCGATTACGCAGTCGGTTGATGAATCAAAAGCGATTAATGATGTGCCGCCTCCCAAAGTGATTATTGCCGGTTCGGGAATGATGAACGGCGGGCGGATTTTGCACCACGCTTTGCGCTATCTTCCCGATCCAAACTCGCAACTTTTAATAATTGGATACCAAGCGCGCGGCACGTTGGGCAGGAGAATTTTGGATGGGGAAAAATCGGTGCGAATTTTTGGCGAAGATGTCGCAGTCAATTGCCACGTGCTGGCAATTGGAGCTTTTTCCGCCCACCCCGACCAGCATCAACTCATCGCTTGGCTGGCCAACATTCCTAATCCTAAAAAAGTTTTTACAGTGCACGGCGAAAATGACCAGCTTTTGGATTTCGCAAAAGCGATTCGCAACAAACTTGGAGCGGAGGCTGAAATACCTAAAGAAGGGGAGGAAGTTAGCTTATAGGTTTTAGCTTATAGCTTATAGGGAAGAAATTCTGGTTCAACCAGAAAGAACCCTACTGGTTGAACCAGAAAATTAGACCAATTAGACAAATTATTTGTGAAATTTTTGCTACAATTAAATTAGAGGAAAAATGGGGAAAAAGAAAAAAAGTAGCAAGCACAAATCAGCAGTTAGTAAGGGAATTAAAGAAATAAAAAATGCCTTGGAAGTTAAACCGAAGGCGGAGGGATTTGTAATTGAAAAGATACCGGAAAATTTGCGGAGATTTCGCTTCTGGGGATTTTTGGGAGGCTTTTGCGCTTCAATTTTCGCGCTAATCCTTTTGCCCGCGCTAATTTTTCTTTACGTTAGCATGAATTTTTCTGGAATGGCTTCGTGGTATGCGATGGGCGGCAGTTTTGTTTTAATTTTGATCGGAATTATCGTAGGCGGATTTTTCTTGCGCAGGCGCTATCCATCGCTGGTTTTGGGGGCAGGTGTGGGAGTGGGTTTGGCGATGATTTTGACAGTGCTGGCGATGATTGGAGCTTTGATTGTCGCCGTCTGGGCAGGCAAGGCGATGAAGGTGTGAGGAAAAGGTTATAGGTTTTAGCTTATAGCTTATAGCTTTTAGGAAATAGACGAAAAGCATAGAAGCATGGCAGAGAAAGTTTTGTAGATTTCGTATCGTTTTCGTAGTTTCGTATCCACAAAAATATGCGTAACTTTTTCAAAAAACTTTTGGGGCTGGAAGACAAATTTTGGCAAAAAAGATTTTTGAAGTCGTTTATGCCCAAAAAACCTTGGCAGAAAATTATTTTGCCCAAAATAGCATTGGGGTGGATTAAGAAAAAGCCTTTTGCGATCTCGCTGGCAATAGCTGTCTTGACAACTGCCATTTTGTTATTTTTTCTCGCAGTCCAACCCCTGCTCACAATTGCAGAACTTCCTCTTTCACCCTCACCTGTCACAGAAACCCCAACTGAAACTCCCACCCCGCCGTATTGCTTTAATTGCAAATGGGGCACACAGGGAACGGGTGATGGGCAGTTTAATAATCCTGCGGGCATCGCAATTGATAATTCATCAGGAAATGTTTTCGTGACAGACCAGTACAACAATCGTATTGAAAAATTTACTTCAACCGGCGGTTATCTCACCAAATGGGGTTCCTCGGGAACCGGCGAAGGACAGTTCAATTATCTTTATAGCAATGTTCCCATGGGTATCGCCGTTGATTCATCGGGCAATGTTTTTGTAACAGATACGGCAAACAATCGTATCCAAAAATTTGATACAAATGGAAATTTTATTACTATGTGGGGTTGGGGCGTAGCCACAGGAGCAAATCAATTTGAAACTTGCACATCTTCCTGCCAAGCAGGCGTATATGGAAGCAGCGATGGACAGTTTAAAAATCCTATGGGAGTCACGGTTGATTCATCTGGCAATGTTTTTGTGGTAGATACGTATAACAATCGCATCCAAGAATTTACTTCAGCTGGAGGTTTTATTACAAAATGGGGTTCTTACGGAACTGGAAATGGCCAGTTTTGGAATCCTGCGGGTGTTGCTGTTGATTCGTCTGACAATGTTTATGTGGCAGATACGAGTAACAAACGCATCCAAAAATTCGATTCGAACGGTAATTTTATCACTATGTGGGGCTGGGGTGTGGCAACAGGCGCAAGCCAATTTGAAACTTGCACTTCCTCCTGCCAAGCAGGAATTTTCGGATTTGGCGATGGGCAGTTTAAATCTCCTTTCGGCATCGCAGTTGATTCATCAGATAATGTGTATGTGGGAGGATGGGGTGATTATCGCATCCAAAAGTTTACTTCATCCGGTAGTTTTATCACCAAATGGGGTTCAAGTGGAAGTGGCGATGGACAATTGAATAGCCCTTACGGTGTCGCGGTTGATTTGTCCGGTTATGTTTATGTGGCGGACACATTTAATAATCGCATTCAAAAGTTTTGGCTCTGCGGAGTTCCTACTCCAACCGAAACTTCAACTGGAACTCCCACCAATACTCTAACCAACACGCCAACGAATACAGCGACCTCAACTTTTACTTCTCAAATAACATCAACATTTACCAATACGGCAACAGCAACCCTTACTCCAACTGGTCCCACGCTTACGCCGACTAATACGGGAACGGTGACTAATACCGCTACAATTACTAATACTCCAACAAGGACTTTGACTTTTACTCCTACTCGAACTCGTACAGTTGCCCAACCTGGAACGGGTGGTACAATCACCACAGGTTCTGACTGGCTGACCGTCATTTCACTTTTTGTGCTGATCGGCGCTGGCGGGTTTGCTGTTTGGGCTTCTGTTAGAATGAGGCACCGATAAATCGGTGCGATCCACTATAATTGTGTTACAATTAATATAGAGGTGAAAATATGGACGAAAAAAAGCACTTGTTAGATAAAGGACAAGTTATAATGCTGGTCGTGCAGGTTATTTTGGCAGGTTTAATTTTGTGGTCTGTGTCGGCTTACAACCAAGGTTCGAAAGCCAGCGCAAGCACAAGCAGTTCGACAAAAACATCCGCGTCTACAAGTTCTTCTGGGTCAACTGACGCCATGCTCAACTCAATCCAATCTCGGCTTTCTGCAGTTCAGGCTGATTTGGCGCAGATCAAAAGCATGATTTTGTCACAGACAAAATAAATTTCAAATATCAAATATCAAAAATCAAACAAATTCTAAATTTCAATTGGGTAAAGTTTCAAACTTTTGAATTTTAAATAATTTGAAATTGTTTGTTTTTTGTAATTTGTTTTTTGTTTTTTAATCTTAGGAGGGAATATGTTTTTTATAAAAGCTAAGAGGGGTTTTGCGGCGACAACCTTGGTTTCAATGGTTTTGTCGCTTTTATTTTGGGCAGTTCCGGCGCCCGCAATCGCAGCTTCGGCGCCTCCGCAAATTTATCATTTCCCGCCATATTCAATGATGGTTCACGCCGGCGAGTCTTTGGATATTAATGCCAACGTAACGGATGATGTCGGCTTGTCCCAAGTCGCGCTCAAATACAAGGTAGGGCAATCGCAAAGCGAATTTTCCACAGCCATGATGGAGGATCAGGGCTTTGGCAATTATAAAGCAACAATCCCCGGCGAATTTATCACGCAGGAAACGGGAGTTGATTATTTCTTCGTCGCGGCAGATACAGATGGTCCGCCTAACGTCACTTTTTTGCCTTCGCCAGAAGCCCAGCCACCCTTCTTTACAGCCGTTCCTCAACCTCCGCAAGATACAACTCCGCCGACAGTCACAGGCGCGACGGCTTACACCAATCGCATGATCATAAATTTTTCTGAAGATCTCGCTGATTATACGGCTCGCAATCAAAGCAATTACGTTTTGGAAAGTCCGCTTGGCAATGAAGTTTTGCTGACCGATCGCAATTGGATAAATTATCGCGGCGACATTCACGCGGTTGAATTCGGCAATTTGGAATTAACAGAGGGCGATGCTTTCAAAATCACCGCGCGCAATGTTTCTGATAATGCTTACCCTTCTCCCAATACAATTGAAGATAATGGCACCACAAATGTTGCGGAAGGGACAGTGCAAACTTCGATTGACCCTTATCTCGACACGGTTTCACCCCCGGTTGGCCGAGCGGGTTCGCAGATTACTATTTCCGGCTTGCGCTTTGGCGCGGACGCAGGTTCAGCTCATCTTTGCGGACAAGAGGGATGTAATAATGATTTAATTATTGATTCTTGGAGCGACACTTTAATCACCGCGACTATTCCAGAAATTGGCGTTGGGCAATATGGCATCAATGTCCAAAATGCAGATACGCGCTGGAGCGCGAATGGCATTCAATTTCAAATAATTTCTGAAAGCCAATCCGTTGCCACCGGACGAGTTGTTGAACCAGATGGGCAAACCGGCGTTGCCAATGCCAATGTTGGGGCTCGCCCAGCTCAAGGCGAAGGCGGAACGGGCACGCAAACACAAAACGATGGCTCTTTCGCGATAGTTTTTGATTCGGCCGGCGACTATTTGCTTAACGTCAATCCTCCTTACGGCTCAATGCTTTCCGCGCCAGCTGAAATGTCGTTCTCTTTGGTTACAGGCGAAATGAAAGATCTGGGCAATATCACTTTGCTTGAGCCGCAGATTACGGGCGTTGTGAAAGTGCCGTCTGGTGTTGATCCTGATATTGCGGTTGCCAATTCGGGCGTCCAGCTGCATGCCAAGGATTACAACAAAAATATTTGGCGCTGCAGCAATACAAATGAGGCAGGGCAGTTTTCATTTGGAGGATTGGAAGACGGCGTCTATATTTTGCGCGCGGAACCGCCGTATATGGGAGATTCGGGCTATTCTTCTTCTCTCGAAATGGAAGTAACCATAACAGATGGCCAGCCAATTTCTGATTTGGTCTTGCGCCTTTCACAGCCCAATCTTGTCGGCACAGTTGTCAAACCGGATCAATCCCCCGCCGCAATGGCCAACGTCAACGTCAACTCAAATAATTTCTGGACAGGATCTCAAACGAACCAAGACGGACAATTCAAACTTTTTGTCAAAGACGGCGAATATGAAATTACAGCCTGGCCAAGCTATATGGACCAAGGGCTTTCCTCTTCGGTAAAACACAAAATCACATTCGCGGGCGGTGTTTTGGTGAAAATGGATGGGCAGGATTTTTCGGGCGATTTGGTTTTGGCGCTCACCGAACCGAATGTGCGCGGCGTCGTCAAAGATCCGACAGGCGAAAACCCTATCCCCAATACGCATGTTTCAATGCGGACAGCCGAAGTTTCTTCAAAGGGAGCAACTGGGCCGATGGAACAGCGCTGGTATGACACGCAAACAGATTCCCAAGGGGCCTTTTCTTTCGGCGGGGTGGAAGATGGCAATTACGTTTTGCGCGCGGACGCGCCTTGGGGCTCTTCTTATGCTCCTGGTGAGGTTGAAATCGCTGTTATTGATGGAAGGGCGAATATGGAGTCTTTCGAGATTTTGCTCGCCTTGCCTAATGTGAGCGGCACTGTGGTTGATCCTGACGGCAATCCAGTCAATAATTCGGGTGTGGCGATTCACGATGATAAGTGGAATTACAACCAATGGAATCAGACTGGCGAAGGCGGAACTTTCGGCTTTTCCGTCCCAGATGGTACTTACAAAATTCGTGCCGAAGCCCCTTATGGTTCGCAATTTTCGGCCGCGCGCGAACTTGATGTTGTAGTTGCAGAGGGCGTTGTAACATCTCCCGAAGGCAGTATCGTTCTGCAACTCACTTCGCCGAATGTTTTTGGTGAAATTCATCCTCCGCTGGGCGTAGAACCAGATTCAGGCGTTTCTCAAATCGGTGTGGGTTTGCACACGCAGGACTGGGCAAAAAACTATTGGTCGGGCACAAACGATGCGGGCCAATTCTCTTTTGGCAACGTTGATCCGGGCAATTATATTTTGGAAATCAACCCCCCTTGGAGCTCTGATTATATGCAAACTCAAATCAATGTGGTGATTAGCGAGGGCGCGAATGATCTGGGAATTGTCCGTTTTGCTTCTCCGCAAGTTGTTGGCAGACTGCTTATGCCTGACGGCGAAACGCCAATCTCTTGGACGGGCTTATCCATCCATCCGGCTTTTATGCCTAAGGGCGGTATGTCTTCCGGCGACGCGGGGCAGTGGAGATGGACGCAAACCAACGAACAAGGAAAGTTCTCTTTCGGCGGCCTGACGGCAGGCACTTATCAAATTGAATTTCAGCCGTCTTGGAACGCGCAGGGATTAATTCCACCCGACCCAATGACAATTGATATTTCCGACACTCCGCAAGATCTCGGCGATATCCTTTTCGTTCAAGCCCAAAAGCATATTACAGGGGTAATTACTCGCGGCGACGCCTCACCAATTGCCAATGTGGGCGTGAACGCTTGGCAAGAAAGCGGCATGGGCTGGACGGACACTTATACCAATGAAAATGGCGAATACACTTTGGATGTCTCGGGCGGAAATTGGCAGATAATGCTTCATCCGAGATACGATTTGGGAGAGGTCGATTGGTATTACAGCGCGATGCCAACCAGCGTTTCTTTTGCCAAAGACAACAGCGAAGAAACTAAAACAGCCGATTTTGTTGTCCAGTCTGCTAATTCAACTGTGATTGGGACAATAATTGATCCAGATGGCAACGCGGAACAGGGCTGGGTTGATATTCGTTCGCAAGATGGCAAGGGCTCGGGCGCTTCCACGGATAATAACGGCCGCTTCTCGGTCAAAGTTCCCGCTGGCACATTTAAAGTTGCGGTTTACGCGCAAGACAATACACTTAACGCGCCCGAAATCTCGCCATTTTCGATAAAAGATGGCGAAATCAAAGATTTGGGCACGATTCAACTCGTCTCTCGCAACGAACACATCAAAGGCATTGTGGTTGACTCGTTAGGCAACCCGCTTTCAGGCACAAATGTGAACGCTTTCAAGTACGACGGGCAAGGCTGGGCAACGGCAACGACAGATAGCACGGGCTCTTTTGACCTTTTGGCAGGCATTGGCCGCTGGGGCGTTTTTGTCCAACCTTCCGCCGAACAATATGTGGCCAACGTTCCTCCGCAAGATGTGACTTTGGTGCAAAATGAAACCAAAGAAGGCGTCAATTTTACGCTTCAAATCGCGGACGCGCAACTCTCGGGAAATTTAACGGACAGCGACGGCAACCCGCTTTCCAACATTTACGGTTTTGCTTGGGCGGAAGAAATAATGGTGCAGCAGCAAGGCGGTCCGGCCGGCGATTCGATGATGTTCAAGCCCTCTTACGGCGGGCCAATCAATGGCGGCACCTTCTCATTCCGCTTGCCAGGCGGCAAATCTTACCGCGTCGGCGTTGGCATAGGTTCGGGAACGGAATATTTTGCCCCCGCTCCAGAAACTGTTGAAGTTGCCTCGGGCGAAACAACCACGCACAACATTATTCTCTCGTCTGCCGACGCTACCATCACCGGGCATTTAACGGATAAAGACGGCAATCCGATAACGGGCGTTTGGGCGGAAGTTTTTGCGGCGCATCCAGAAAAAGGCTACCAACCGACAATTGTTGACACAACAGACGGATCGTTTACGCTCAAAGTGGCTTCGGGAACATGGTATGTTGGCGCTAACATTGATCCCGCTTCCGGTTATACTTCACCTATGCCAGAAGAAGTCGCTGTCGAAACAGGCGCAAATTCGTACGATGTTGTGCTTGAGCAAACAAACGCGCAATTGCACGTGCATGTTACCGACCCAGATGGCAATGGCATGGGCGGAACTTGGGTTTGGGCGGACGCGAAATCAGATGGCAAGGGCGGGCAAGGCTATGGCGCGCCAACTGATGATATGGGCACCGCGACCGTTTATGTAACTGCGGGCGACTACGTTGTGGGCGCTTTTGCCCCGCAAGAATTTGGCTTTATTCCGCCAGCAAAAACAGATGTTTCCGTAGGCGAGGGCGGGTCTCAAGATGTCGAACTGGCTTTTCGAAATTCAGACGCGACAATTTCCGGAAATATTACCTTAGATTCCGCGCCAAATCCGGCTTATGTTTGGGCTTGGAGCGAAAACGGCGGATACGCTAATATCAACTCAACTGACGGCACTTATTCGCTTTCCGTCGCGGGCGACGACACTTGGCATTTGGGCGCTGTTTATGACAATGGTTCAAGCGTTTGGAAATCAAACGAACAGATAGTTGAACTTGGTGAAAGCGAAAATGCTGAAGTCAATCTCGAACTTTTGTCAACTAACACTCAACTTCCTGATGTCGAAAATGTGACTTTCAACGCAAATGAAATGAAAGTTATCGAACTTTCAGACGGAACTAAAATTACTATTCCCGCCGGCGCCATCGAAACTTCTGGCGAGGTGATGGTGGTTGTTTCTCCCAAAACCGACCTCCAATCGCAAGATTCAGCTCGTCCCATCGGCATCGGCTACAACTTTGAAGCCTTCCAAAACGGCCAAAAAATCACTCATAGTTTCTATCAAAATGTCATGATCCAATTTCCTTACACAGACGAACAATTGCAAGCGGCGGGAATTGCCGAAGACCAACTTTCCGCGGCTTATTGGAATGAAACAAACGGCACGTGGATGGGTTATCCTTCCGCGGTGATTGATACATTGAATAATCTCATCACGGTTATGACAGATCACTTTACGGATTTTGGAATTTTGAATACGGGCAATACTCCGGTTCCAACTGCTACAAACACGCCGACTAATACGCCGACGCGTACGCCGACAAACACACCCACGCGCACTTCAACTCCTCTGCCGACTAACACTCCAGTCCAGCAACAGCCCACCAATACGCCAACGCTCGATCAGGGAGATCGGGGCAGTCAGGGTGATCAGGGAGGGGACGTGACAGAAACTGCTCGCGCTACCAGCACGCTAACACCTTTGGTAATCGCGAAAGCGGATCAAACAATCTTGCCAACTTCCACGCAAATTCCTGCCTCGCTTGGACAGCCCATAGCAGTTGCCCAAGCTGCTGATGGCACGTCCGCAAATACGTCTGGCTCTTCTTCACTTCCTTATGTTTTAGGCGGACGTGCCA
>Ga0315291_10002254_pt1 | contig 25378 bp, 30 predicted proteins | sample YL17G12_20_MG_FD_203070 | JGI IMG/M metagenome (GOLD analysis project Ga0315291, IMG submission 203070) | Sediment microbial communities from Yellowstone Lake, YNP, Wyoming, USA - YL17G12_20 | ecosystem: Environmental > Aquatic > Freshwater > Lake > Sediment | place: USA: Wyoming | collected...
AACCGAAAGAGACATCATGACGCGAGTCGTTGCGGCAAACCTGAAATCTAGTGAAATGAAAGTTAATCAAGTAATGACTTCTCCGCCGAAAGTTATTGCTAAACTAGACGAGGACATAAATTCGATAGCTGGAAAGATTGCAAAATTTGATGTTACAAGAATACCGATAGTTGATGATGAGAATAGATTAGTTGGAATAGTCACAAACAGAGATGTCCTTAGAAATTCTCGAGAGCTGATAGATGTTTTGTTAGAGCAGACAAAAGTTAAGGGACAAATGAAAGAAAAGCACACCGCTTTTGGCAAATGTGACGTTTGCGGTGAAGCCACGCACTTGATTCTTAAGAAAAATCAGTTTGTTTGCGATAATTGTGCAAAAACAGGTTTTGCCTGGCTGAAGTCCAAACTTTAGACTAAAATCATCGTCAATAAATCTCTCATGCCTTCTGCGAAACCCAACGTTGCGATTGCTACGAATAGGTAATTTCTGAAATTCTTATTTTGGATTTCTTTATTTATCAGCCAAACCGCAGGTATCAAAACAATCAGTTTAAGCAGATACATTACCGCGGCCGTGCCAAAAAAGCTGGTTGCAGCAACTGGCAAAGGATGTTCTTCAACAGCTCCGAGAAAATCAACAGCAACAAAAGTTGCTGAAGCATCAAGCATGTGCGCAATAAACGGAAGGAAAGAAATCTTTTTTGTTGCCCAGCTCCAGTTTAGTTTTTTGAAAGCAAGATAAAGTGCTAAAGTTGTGATTACCGCCAAAAATACAATCAAAGCTCCGTACGGCAAATTTTCGAATTTAAGTTTTGTAGCAACAGACGCGAAATTAGCGATATTAAGCAACAAGCCTGCTCCAAACAGTGTTTTCCAGAATTCAATATTTCTAAATTTCTGGATAATTAATCCGATGGCAAAACAGGCAGCAAAGATTCCGGATATTAGCAGGTAAATTCCAGGAGAGACCGTCCAGAAACTGTAGGCGTAGAGACCATGATCAACAAATGCCCGAATAGACGAACCTAAAACAATAAAGGGAAACAACCCCATAAAGAATTTGAAATTTACCTTGATGTTGGCTTTCTCCAGACCTTTGTAAATCATATACAAAATCCCAACTGCAATCAGCGCATAGGTAATGGAATTCACAAAATTATAGCCCTCATTAAACTTTATTGGCAACAGGTAGTATTTGTTGATGAAGTCCATTAAATTCATGTTAGAAAAATAAAACTAAGTTTTAAATTCCTTTAGTAGAATCCGCCCTGTTGTCCAGGCGTTGTTCGCATCGCACTTTCTATGTTTGCCAATCTGGCGTTAATAGCATCCAAAGCGGCCTTTAGAGAATCTAATTTGTAATTCACTGTTTCAATTGTGCGCCTTATAGTTTCCATGTCCGGACTTGCTTGTTGAGGTGCAAAGCCTTGCGGCGGACCCATCATTTCTTGTGGCATGCCAGGCATACCTTCCATTGGTGGAAAGCCCGCTCCAGGTGGAGCACCCATCTGAGGGAAACCACCACCCATAAGATTCGGAGGACCTGCAGGGCCATAACCTGCTGGCATAGGGCCCATGCCCATAAATTCGTCCTCAGGTTTCTTTTTCCTTAGGAAATCAAATATTGCCATAGTGACCAGATTAGAGGTGAAGATTTGTGTTTAAATAGTTTTTTGGCTACTGAGTCGCTAAAAACCTTTTAATATCGTTAAAACCATATTTTAGTGCAGGCCATGGTCGTAAAAATAGGCGAAGTTAAAGCTAAATTGGATAAGAAGCTTAAAGATAAACCTACACAACAAAGAGATTATCTCGATAGTCTTCTAGCATTCCCTGAAGTTCAGAAAGATGAAGACCTAAAGAAGGAAATTGAAAAACTGCGTACGCCAACCGTAATTAAAGGAGACCCAGCCGATCAATACGAGCTTACTTACGATTCTTTCCAGGAAACCTTAGAGCCGATGTATTACTGGCTTCTGGATTTCATGCGCGACTTGGGTTATAAAGTTGACAAAACCGCAGACTATTTCGCTGCTTCCGAAGCTTCAGGCTTCTATAGCGAAATGGGCATGAAGCGCACAAATCTTGAGAAGCGAGCCATAGAACTACTGGCAATCATAAATGGGGTAATCAAAAGCATAATCAATCTTGTTTATGATATGCGCGAATTTGATTTACGTTTTAAGCACTATGACGACTTAAAATCGAAAGACGCAGCAATTTCAAATAATGGCGACTTGTCTCTGAAAACGGTATGGCTGACAGACGTCGACATGAAAAAAGGTGCGGCAGCAATCAACGCATTAGTTCAAAATCTTAATTTTGTCCTTCTCAGAGATGCTTTTGTGGCATTGGCCATTCCCAATGGTGAGGACCTTATCAAATTGAAGAAAGAGATGGAAAAGAAAGTTGATGGGATGGACATAACAGACATAACAAAGAGGATTCTGAAGCCGCGAATTGCAGAATACATCGATTGGCGTGCTTTCTCAGAAAAGGAATTGAGAAAACGATACGATGTTGAAAAGTCATATCTAAGAGCGCAGGTTCAGGCACTCAAACTTTACACCCGCTGGGCTCGCCCATATCTTATTGCGACTCAGAGGTTAATTCCTGCGGAATACAAGGACCTTAGCTATAAGGAAGCTGCAGCTGAATTAGCAACTGCTTTCGATGTTATGCACATTTACATCGAGCTGATGGGTAGGAAAGAAATCAAAGATGCAACAAAGCAAAAGATTTCTGTCGAGAACGACGAGAATAAAGTTTACGTAGCACTGGAGTTGAGATTTGCTTTCAGATCCACTGGCGGCGCAATCGCGCAAGGGCACTACACGCCAAGAGGTAAAGTCATTATTAAATTTATGAGTTATGTTTTAACAAAAAAACAGCTTGACGAGCTGGACAAGAAGAAGGATGATGAAGTGTTAAATTTCATTGATAATATAACAAAAGAAACTCTAGATACAATGTCTGATGATTTAAAGAAATACTTAGAAGGTAAAGAGGAAAAAAAGAAAGAGAAGAAAGCAGAATTTGAGATTCCAATTATAACTCCAGCGATAAACATAGGCAGGTCGCTAGCTGGCATCACCAAAAAAATAAAGCTTATGCCTGCAGGCCCGAAGAAAGAAGTCTGGAAAGTTGCACTCTTGAAGGCTGCGGCCACAGAGAAGGCAAAGGGCGATAAAGGCGATCTCTGGAAAGTATACGAACTTTATAAGAAAGCTCACAGAATGACCACGTGGTAGAACCTTTTTACTAAAAAGCTTCACCAAAAAAGTGGGTTGGTCTGCGTCCAAGCCCACGGAAAATATGGCACGATTATCTCTTAAGAAAATCAAAGAAGAACTTGAACAGAAAAAGACGCTTGATGACAAGCGCACTTATCTGGAAGAAATTCTCAAGCAACTCAAAGGCAAGAAATCGCGGGAAGATGTTGAAAAACTTCTAAAAGAAGTAAAAGTGCATCTTGAACACGAAGAAAAGTTTACTGAAGATAAGCTCGAGAAAAAACTAGTTACGGGAACACCTGCGCCAGAGGTTGAAATTTCAAGAGCGTCGTTGGAAGAAGTGAAATATGTTCGCAGGCCAAGACAAGAATCAACAGGTTCGCCTCTAGAGCAAGAAGTAAGAACAACAGCAATCGCGCCTTCACAAGGCGTAGAATTTGGTCCGCCAAAATACGTCACGATAGCGGGTGGAAAATACATTGAGTTTAACCACGCGGCAGAGCAAGCAAGACTTTTATTAGGAGAGCGAGGAATTATACATACGATAACGGAAAGAGAGTTTCAATACATGGATCCCATGCAAAAGAGGGTGCTGTTTGAAACAGTCAATTCAGCTGCCGGCGGAATTGCGAGCTACGATCAATTGAATCAACTGGTGAAATATATTGCTGTCAGACCAGATGAAAAAAAAGGAAAAAAAGGAGAATCGGAGATAAGATACGAAAGATCTCCGATGATATGAAATGACGATATACTCTGAACAATACTACAGTTCGATGGATCCTCAATATAGCTCGGCAATGTCTAATGCAATTTTCAAAAATTATTACTTTGGTGCTCCTACGGACTCTACAAAAGCACTTCAGATTCCTTCTATGATGAAGCTAGCAACTTCTGGAATTATGAACGCCGAAATTGGTGTCATTGACCCAAGCCATTGGGAAGCCATGCCAAAAGCACAGTTTGATACAATAAGGCAGTTGGCAAAGCTCCAGATGGGTCAGAACGCAAAATTAAATGTGCACGCTCCAATTGACCCGGACCCAACCGGCTTCAGAGAACAGAAATGGGCAAAGGAAAACAGAGAGTATGCGGTCAACTTCTTCAAAGACGTAATTGACAAAGCGGCGATGCTGCAGATAGATGAAAAAATCCCTGTTGGCGTTAACATTCACGCCTCAGGCCATGCAGCCCCGCCAGCCCAGTTCTTCAAGTGGGATGAGAAGCAAAACAAACTCGTTGAGCAGGAAAAATATGTCATAGACCCAGATTCAGGTCAGATAACAATGGCCAAGGCTGAAACTATTCAGTATCCAACAGGACCCAGGGTCTACTCTACCGATGATAGGCTGAGAATGATTAATGATAGCCAATGGCTGCAGAAAAGACAGGAAATCTCTGCGGTCCAAGCTGAATTACTAAAAGCAGAGAATGAAATAGCCAGGCTTGGTGCGGAGTTTGAAGGAGCGAGACAGCGCGGGGCTTCAGCGGTACAACTTAAAGAGCTGGCAGAAGATATAAAACCGAAATTAGATAACTGGCAAAGACACCATATGGCTGTGGCGCAGCATTTTGATTCTGTTATCAGTAATACTTTCGACCACACAGTAAAAGTCCTCAAAGCTTACGTAGAAACCGCAGATAAAAAAGAAGAGAAAGAGAAATATGAAACGCAGCTAAAGAAATTCGAAGCCGTACAGAATGAGTACAAAGAAGCCTACGGAAAAGCAAGCAAGAAAGATAACAGAGAAGAGATGACTAGGCTAGACGAAGAGGCGACAGAAAAGGCTTGGCGTTTGATTCACGATGAGCGAACTCCGCTCTTCATACCTGTAGAAAAATGGTCTGAGTTGCAGGCCGCACAAACATTCTCTGATGTTGCAATGTATTCTTACGGGAAATATGATGCCAAAGGCAAGAAAGGTCCAGACATCCTAGTTGAGAATCCTATGCCTTGGCTTGCGATGGGTCGCAGTGAAGACCTTGCTCGCGGTATAAAGAAATCAAGAGAGCTTTTCGAAAAGCAATTAGTGGAAAAATACAAACTTTCCCCAGAAAAGGCAAAAGAGGTTGCCAAGGAAAAAATTGGAGCAACGTGGGATATTGCGCACACAAATATTTTGCGCAGATTTGGAATACCTCCAACAGGTACAACACAAGAAGCATGGGATAAACACTTCAAGAAAGAAACCGCAGCAATAAAGGAAGACATCAAGCATATTCATCTGTCTGATAATTTCGGATTCTCCGATATGCACATGGCGCCAGGAATGGGCAATGTGCCAATCAAGGAATTCATGACTGAAATGGAAAAAGAAGGTAAACTAAAGAATGTTACAACAATCCTGGAATCAGCAGGAGTTGCAGTTCACTTAGGGCTTCCACCATCACATCCTGAAGCCATGCGTTACTTTGGAATGCCGTTGTACGGCTTCCAGATTGACCAAAATTGGGCAGAGGCAGGCAAGAATTACTTTTTCGGCTCAGGCGGATACTCTTCAGGTTACGGGAAGATACTCCCAGATATTCACTTTTCGGAATACGGAGGAGGCTTTTCGCAATTGCCGACTGCGCTTGGCGGCGTAAGAGAATCAGAGCGTGGCAAGTTTGCTGGCACTCCGATGTCGTAAGAAATCAGTATTAAAAATCATAGAATCCATTAAGGAGGAAGATGGCTGACCCAAAACCGCAAGTACCAGAGCAAAAAATACCAATACCCACTCGCAGGCCAGAACTCAGAAAGATAAAGATTGCTAGAGAAGATTACAAACTTGCTTATGATTATGCTGGCAAGGTCTACAAAAAGTTTGGTCCTCTCGTATTATCCGTGGTTGTTTTTGGCTCCGTTACAAAAATGGAGGCCAAACCCGAATCTGACATAGATATAGCAATAATCATTGATAACGTAAGCCAGGTTTGGGATGAGGAGATTATCTCTTATTACAGAGAAGAGCTGTTTAAACTCGTGCGAGAAGAGAAGCACAGAGACAGATTGCACGTGAATACTATCACATTATCGACGTTCTGGGATAATATCAGAGCTGGCGATCCGGCAATAATCAACATGCTTCGGTATGGAGTTGCGCTTGTTGACCTTGGATTTTTTGAACCTCTAAAATATCTCCTGTATATGGGAAGGATAAAGCCCACTGCTGAAGCAATCTATACTGTTTTGAACAGAACGCCTTGGCATCTATTGAGAGCAAGAATAAAGACTTTGTCGGCGATTGAAGACTTTTACTGGGCAATGGTTGATTCATCACACGCTGCTTTGATGACATATAATTACACGCCACCGAGCCCGGAGCATGTTGGTGACATGCTGACAGAAGCTTTTGTTAAACACAAAAAATTGTCAAAAACTTTCGTGGAGTGGTATAATGAATTATATGCATTATCTCACGATATCAAAAACCACAAGATACACACGATAAATGGCGAGATGTACGACAAGTGGTACAGACGTACAATAGATTTTGCCAAGGTAATGAGCAGGCTAACGAAAGAAGGCGAAAAGGATTTCCTGAAAAAGGGCTCGTAGAATAATTTTTAAGACTTAGCTTCGTCACACCTTTTATGAATGAATTGTTAAATGAATTGAAATCACTTGATGATGTTTTGAAAGTTCTCGATACAGTTTGCCCTAATTGTGAAGAAGTTTTTGGCTGGGACAGCAAGTACGATAAGGTAAGCAGAAAGTATGATGTGGCCCGTTTTGAGTGCATGCATTCTCACGTGCGCAAGCTGAAAATAGACTTTGTAACTCAAAAATCAGACGTAGATAATTTAATGGCTGATTTCAGAAAATTTATGCAAGCGAATAAGCAGCTACCTGCTGACAAGCAAGGATATTACAACACGTTCGAAAATTATCAAAAGAAACTTCAAATCTATGCAACATTCGCATCAAAGAATCAAACCCTGGAATTTGAGGGCTATTGTTTTCATTGTGGTGCCGAGGTTCCCGTAAGTATAAAAGAAGGGAGAGTATGGTATGCTTGCCCGCCATGTGCGATGATGGTTGCAGACAGTGCTGATTAAGCTTCTACCCTAAGACTTATAAATCAAAATATATGCTCCTGTATATATGGCAAAAAAGTCTTCTAAGCCACAAGAACCAAAGTATGAAGCTTCTAAGGTGCCAGTACCAATTTCTCCTGAAGAGCTTGCAAAAATGGAGCAAGTGAAGCAAGCTGAAGCAGCTGAGAAGGTAAAGAAAGTTCTAGAAGATATTAAAGCAAAAGCAGAAGGCTTCAGGAAAGAAGCCGTTGATAAATTCAAGAAAGAAATTCTCGGAATCACACTTTTGCCGCCAAAAGGCGATAATCAACCTCTCGATATTTTAGTTTTATTACAGACAGAAGGAACATTTGAAGAAAAATTCAAGAAAAAAGATGAAATAGAAAAGAAATTGAAAGAAATCGGCCAGAAAAAAATGCCGAATGTCAATATTTCTACTGCGGCGCTCGATGAAATATGGGATATGTGTTTCAAAGGCAAATACGATATCTTAGGACTGCTAGCAATGTCAATGCCTTTGTATGATGCGGGCTGGCTTGGAGCATTAAGAGCCACAGAGATACACAAGCAGATGGTTCTCAAGAAATTTGAGAAATATGTTGTATCTTACGTCATTGGCGGATCAATGGTAAGAGGCACAGCAAAAGCAGATTCAGATGTTGATTCATTTATCGTAATAGATGATACAGATGTCACAAGAATGACTGCTTCAGAATTAGTATCAAAATTAAGGGCGATAATCTGGGGCATGGCAGAAGAAGCAGCAATAGCTGCCGGCGTACAGAACAAGCTGAACATACAAATCTACGTTCTGACCGACATGTGGAACTCAATAAAATCAGCAAATCCAGTTATATTCACATTCCTGAGAGACGGAATTCCTCTTTACGATAGAGGAATGTTTGCCCCTTGGAAGCTTTTGCTTAAACAAGGAAAAATATCTCCGACTCCAGAAGCGATTGACACTTACTTAAAATCCGGAACACAAATTCTTGACAGAGTAAAATGGAAGCTCAAAGATATCGCAATGGAAGACATCTACTGGGCTACGCAAACACCCATTCAAGGCGCTTTGATGATGTTAGGAGTTGCGCCGCCAGCACCTGTTGAAACTACGGCATCTATGAGAGAGAATCTTGTGAAGCCTGGCTTGCTCGAAGAAAAATGGGTGAAAATCTGGGAAGACATAATCGGCTTGCGAAAAGACATGGAACATGGCAAAATCAAAGAGGTGTCAGCAAAGCAAGTAGAAGAGCTTCTCGAGGGTGCAGAAAAACTTTTGGCCAGAATAGACAAATTGATGAAACAGATTGAAACTCAGAGCGTAAGAAAAGAAATCAAAGTCCTTTATGACAAAACAATGGAAGATCTTCTTGCAGCGCTTAAGATGATGGACGTCAAAGCAACTGAAGAAGACGCCATAAAACTGTTTGAGAAAAATCTGGTTGACAAGAAATTAGCATCTACACGTTATTTAGAACTAATCAAAAAGATTGAAGCTTTGAACAAGGAGCAGAAAGGAACTCTTGCAGAAATATCTTCAATGACTTTCGAGCAGGACCGCTTAGCTAAGGACACATATGACCACATAAGAGCTGAGAAAGGCAAGAAAATTGAGAAGTACAAGATTTCAGCTCACTACGCTGACGACAAAAAAGCAGACATCTGGATGCTGACTGATGCGGCATTCATTGTGATGGACACATCAAATCCTAATACAGTGATAAAGAAATTCACGATAGCAAAAGATGGCAATCTGACAGCAGAAAAGCCAGCAAGCCTGAAAGAACTCAATGACACTGTAGAAAAGTTCGCGGGCACGCCAACAACACTGACGAAGCTAACAATAGATAGCCTAAAGAAAGTCCTAGCAGACAATTTCAAGCTTGTTGTCGGTGCATAAGTCACTTCTTGAAAACGAAAAAGTAATTTGTTGAATCTCTATGGCAATAGCTTTTCCAGCTTTTTTCTAATATTTGGTGCAGCTCATGTTTCTTCATACCTTCTATGATTTGCCACTTGGTATCCTCTTCGCACACATTGTTGATGCTTAAACTAACTAGTAGCTCGCCGCCTAGATTAAGTAATTCATTTGATTTTTGAGCGCAGGCTTCCCAAGGAATAATTTGCTCGCCAAAGTAAGTCATAGTAGCCAGCTCTTGGAACACCCGCGTGGCAATAATAGCATCGAATCGCTTGCCAGGTTTGAATTTTATGAATTCGGCGTATCCGAAATCTATATTTGTATTATATTTTGCTGCCTTCTGGTTTGCAAGTTTTATCGCAGCTTCACAGCAATCTATGGCACCAATTTCTAAATCCGGTCTAGCTAGTTTGTAGTAACTGTCTTTAACCCGTCATAATAACCGACATCCAAAACTCTGGCATTCACGGGTAAATTTTCCAGTACCATTGGTATCTCTTTGCGAGTGTTTTGGAATTCCACACAGCGAAGAACATAAGCTAGATTATGCTCGATAAGTAATGTGTGCATCTTTTGCAGTATGGGATTTGGTCCATTAGTGTAGAGCAAAAATCTGCAGTGCTCTAGTTCTTCATACTCTTTTGCAGTAAGTGCTTCCTTTGTAACTTTATTTGCTTCATCTATCGACATTTCTTTGATGCCTTCTGCAGCAAGGTAGTCTTCAAGTTTCATATGTTTGCTAGAGTAAACAAGTCTTTTAAGGTTTATTTACAAAAGTGATTGTTTACTTTTCTTAAATAATACATATATATCGGGTACCTCTAGGGTGAACGCTCATGGATCAAAGTGTTTGCCTGAATTCTCAAGAACTAAGACAGAAAATCAAAGACGGAGCTATAATTACTAATAGAGCAATAAAAGATTTGGAAAATCAGATACAACCCGCTTCCTATGAACCCACTTTGAAAGGCGAGCTGCACATACTAGATGTCGAGAAAGGACTTTTCAGACCTAAAAAGAATGAAACTATCCGCAGAACGATATTGCAGTTGCCAGGCAGGCAAAGACGCAAAGTAGATATCAGTGAAGGATTTGAACTCAAGAGAGGATTTACTTACCTTGTTCCTTTAGAAGAGCGATTAAAATTAAATCCAGAGGAGTTTGTCCGCGCATCGCAAAAAAGCAGTAATGGCCGCGTGTTTTTGAACACAAGGTTGCTAGCAGACTACAACATCGGCTTTGACGAAATAAATTCTCAATACGGCGGGGATAAAGAACTGAATCTCTGGTTGTTGATACAGCCCTTAGCTTTCAATGTTATAGCTTATCAGGGGCTTTCAGTTGCTCAGCTTAGATTGTTCTCAGATCACAGCGCACAATTAAGCTCAGCAGAAATCCTTCAAGAGTTCAACAAGAACCCTCTGCTTTACTTACAGGAAGGAGACAAACTTAAGCCAGCAAAGCCCATCATCAGGGATGGCTTACAGATACATCTGGATTTATCTGGCGAATCCACAAAAGGAATAGTTGGCTTAAGAGCCAGACGTAACAATCCAACACCTATTGATTTGAAAAAGAGCAAAGAATACGATGCCGAGGAGTTCTTTGAACCTCTCACAACAAATGATGGCGCGCTTACAATCAAGAAAGGTGAATATTATCTTCTTGTTTCAAAAGAAGTTTTAGATATACCGTCGCATCTGAATGTCGAGCTGAATAGCCATTCAAATATCGGGTTTGGAGGGCCATTGCATTTTGCTGGATTCATAGATAATGGCTTCAAAGGGCGGCTTGTCCTGGAAGCTCGTTGCGACGAAGTCTCAGACATGGTCCTGGAAGATGGCATGCCCATAAGTAAGCTTGATATTTTCAGAACAAATGTTCCGGATAAGCTATACGGAGCCGCAATTGGTTCAAATTACCAGGAACAAGCCGGACCAAGACTTGCGAAATTCTTCAAAAATTTTGACTTTGATTCCGCAACTAGAAATTATAAGAAACTCACACGCTCTGTTCTTGTGCAAGACTCTAAGCTGTTAAGGAGCCACAGACATGCTCCATCTGGTTTTGAATTTATGCCCGAAAAAGATACCAAAGATCTTTTTGATCTCATAGAGAAAAAGAGCTTCTTCCATTTCCGTTATGACTGTGAGTCCGATTCTGACGTTCTCCAAGTAATACCTTATGTCTTGGTTTTTGGCCCTAACGAAAATATCTTTTCGTACGTCCGAGCAAATAATATAATTGATTACGGAGACGAGAGGCTGTTTGACGAGCATTCAATCGGCCTGGGAGGGCACATAGCACAGACTGATGGTCCCGACTACATCAAAAACTGTCTGAATAGAGAGGTCATTAAAGAAGAAGCTGAAATAACAGGTAAAATGACCGAGCCGAAATTCGTTGGCACGCTTTACCAGCCAGACAACCCAGTGGATGAGGTTCATTTTGGTTTGGTTTATGTTATATTTACAGACGGCGAAGTAAAGCCCAAAGAATCTTCTATAAACAGCGGTCGCATGCTTACGATAAAAGAGATTTTAACAGATCCAGACTACACCAAGAAATATGAAACCTGGAGCAAAGCGTTAATCCCGTTCCTTTGTGCCATAAGCAAATTTGCCCAATAAGAAAGCTTAAAAATCAATTAACGAGTTCTAAGGATATGAAAGGCGTAGTTGTGAATTATAGGGGCTCTTACAAGGAGCAGGATCAAAAGCAGATGATCATCAGAGTCGAAGGTATTGCCAATAGGGCAGATACAAAGAAAGTTCTTGGGAAAAAGGTTGTGTGGACATCACCAGCAGGCAAGAAAATCTCAGGCTCAATTTCAGCAGCCCACGGAAACAAAGGCTGTGTCCGAGTTATTTTCGCAGATAAAGGCCTTCCTGGACAAGCATTAGGCGCAAAAGTCGATATCGAGTAAGAACGTTTTTAAGATTATTACAAGGGTTTTTACCATGGAAGAACAAGAGCTTACAGACAAGCTGGCAAATATCACTTTAGACATAAAGGATATTTTCGAGAAGGAAAAATGCTTCCGCTGCTCAGGTTTCTATGAAATGATAGAAAGGCTTTCGTTCCACCATGGCGTGCACGGCAGGCCTGCCAGCAAGACCGTCGGCAAAAAGATATGCAAATTATTGGATTTAAACAGAGTGTCGGGCCTAACGCAGGATTATTATGTACAGACTGGGCAGGAACCAGCAGACATCAAAGTCAAAGAAGACATAGAGCAATACAATTTTCACTCTAATGCTGTAAAGACCCTTATCTCAACAGAGTTAGGCTCTAGCACAAATATCAATAATGATTTCTGCATAAGAACCATAGAATGGGCTGTTGAAAATTATTGCTGGCAGGAATTTGGAAATTCTTCTGAGGACTATTCAACAAATCAAAAGCGCATAGATATCCTGGCTTCGAGATTGTCCCTTCCAATTTATTATTCTATGGAAACATTAGGCGTGGTAAAAGGCGCACAATATGCAGTATGGCAGATTAGAGAAGCATTAGATAAAGTGAAAGTCAAAATCGATTAGTTTTATGGCAAAAGTTGATGAGAATCTGGAAAAACTGATAGAGCAGGAAAGGGAACTGCAGCATGCGAAGAAAACAGAAAATATCCTGTGCGCGATTCTAGGTTTCGGCACGGGATTAGCCGTCACAGCAATAGCAATTGTAGATTATTTGCACAATGGTAAATCTTATTTTTCAATCATAGCCAGTTTATGGGCTGCTGGCTATTATTGCCTTGGCTGGCGTTCTTACAAGAATCTTAAAAGCTAATTTTAAATTACTTTCTTATTTTATAGAGATATGTCGCTTGAATTGGCAATAGCCGAGTTTGAGGCCTTGAAGCCAGCATTTGTTCTTGATGATAGTAAGAAAACAAGAAATATGGCGGTAGATGCGATTCAAAGAGTTGTAAAAGCGATTAATGAGACTGCAGACAACATAAAGTCTTCTCAGCAACACGTTAGTACTCTTGAATTTTGCTGGCCGGGCATTACGCATTTTGAAAACATAGAGGGTTCTATAAAATATCAGAAACTCATGAACCTGTTAAAAAAGCAAGGCTTTGAGAATTCTCGCAAAAAAACTGGAGATTACACAATAGCAGTTTATGATAGTGAAGGTGATTTATCCCTGACCATAACAAAATCTGAGAAATTGGATTTGCAGAAAGTGCACAATAAACTAAAAGCACAAATTCCAATACTTAAGCCCAGTAACTATGAATTTAGGCACGAAGATACTGAACACGCAGACCTAGGTGGTGTGCCGACATTTTACGAAGCAAGTATTTTGAGAAATAAAAGCACAATTAAAAGACAGACCGCTCTGGCGAAGCATAACTTTGGATATGTAGCCCTGCAAGAAGACATCAAAAAATTAAATGAACTAAAAGCTAAAATTAACAACCCAGAGATATCTAAAACAGTAAAGAAAGAAGAAGCACTTCGATTCGCAGGAAATTATCGCATTGGAAACTTCTCACTTAAGGAAATGCGACAGAAAAACTTCCCTAGTTACGTCGCTGGGCTTATTGGGCGCGCTATAGATGAGCAAGCCAAAGAAAATGAAGAGAAATTTGACATAGGTGAACGGAATAACCTGTGTTTGTATCTCATCAAGTGTGTGGGTGGCATGGCATTCTATCAAGACCGTAAAATGATGTGGCAAAATATTACTAGTTCTAATTGGACGCCGGAATCATTAGACAAAGTTATTACAAATCTCAGGGATCTGGCACCTGTTTTCGAAAGTATTTAAATCCCGAATACTAATCTATTTTATGGCCACTCAGAATATTGAACAGTCTGAGAAGCATAAATTATTGCACGCATCTGAAATCAGTTTGATGCTTGATACTTACGATGATATATTTTCAGATTTTGACCCGAGACCTTATTCAGAGAGAGCTGTTTCTGAGGACTTGCGTGCTGAACTGAAGCGTGCAACTAGGTACCAACCTTCAGGTACAATTGATCTCAAACTAATGATACCAAACAAGGAACGCAGTCCTGAGAAGGAAAAACTCATCAAGAAAAGACTGCATGAACATTTCAAAACTCACTTCGGTTATGTCACAGACGAAATCAGAAATCTGCATATTGCGGGGGCGTCGATAGCGATCATCGGTTTTGCAATTATGATTTCAGCAATATTCATTGGGGATTTAAACTTAGGACAAAGACTCACAAGCGCTATCCTAGTGATTTTAGAACCGGCTGGCTGGTTCACAATGTGGTTTGGCTTTGACAAGATTTTCTATATTGCGGGTAGCAAGAAGCTAGACCTGGAATTTTATGAGAAGATGTCAGAGTGCAAAATTACTTTCTTGCCTTACTAAATTCTCTTGTACTTGCCAATTAACGTTGCCTGCGCCAAAATATGGCCTTGCATCGCCTGTTCTATTTGTGTTTTCGTTGAACCTGCTGGCAGGTTTAATTCAGAATCAAGAGCGTAGAGCTTGAAGAAATATCTGTGCTCTCTATCCGGAGGGCAAGGCGAGCCATAAGCTAACTTGCCACCCGTGTTTTTACCCAAAACACCTTTGGGATTTTTGCCTTCAGGAATTTCTTTTGTTCCAGGAAGAATGTTAAAAACAATCCAGTGGTCCCACATTTCAATCTTAAATTTCTCTTTTACAAAACCAGGGATATCCGGATCATCCATTATCAAAACCAAGGATTTTGCGTTTTTGGGAACATCTGAAATCTCCATGGGCGGAGAAATGTTTTGCCCGTCGCAAGTGTATTTAGAAGGAATTTTTCCGCCGTCTTTGAAGGCAGAGCTTGTCAGTTTCATTTCTTGAAGAAAGCCCAGATTGGGTATAGCTTGCCTGTCATGGGGGATTCCTTGTATAAAACGCGGACCTTGCCCTCATAAACATCAAAACGTGCAAAAACCTGGCCAGAACTCATTTTTACGAAATATGTTCCGTTTGGCCAGTTGGCACCTATGTGTTCAACTTGTCTGACGAAGTTAGACTTAGATTTTGTATGTTTTGGCTCTAAATAAAAGAATCTGCATTTCCTGTAAGGCGCTACAAAGTTCGCACGGACTCTAAAGACAGCTAGTCTCGACTCGAAAACAGGTTTGGTTTGAGCCACGGCCATCTCAGTTACAGCATATGCTCGCATAACGTCTCAAGATAGGAAGAATTTTTTCCTTCCCTATATCATAACATAAGGAAATGGTAGTTTATAAATCTTTTTTTAAATAGTAGTAATTATAGATAGGTAGTATCACGATTTCTGCAAGCCTTTCAGCACTTCTTCTAAATAACCGCACCCAAATAATTTTTATAACTTTGTTATAATGGTAGCAGCATGGACGGCTTTAAGTTTGCCAAAGTTGGCAGGGCAAACATAACAGACGAGCAGGCGCTCAAGTATAGTTATCAGAATGACATCAAAACGCTTGGCAGGTTTTTCTTTGATAGAGATGGCATTGAAACCGCACTAAAGCATCTTGTTGCCATAAATAAAAAACCAGAAATCTTCATGAATTCGGAATACAGAGCACATAGAACTTGTGTTCCTTCTTTCAAGAGTCCGCTAATGAGTTTTGCAGAGGGTAATGAATTTTTGCATCAGATAGAAGATGATGTTGTTGAAGTGTATTTTAATGGCGTCCATTTTGAAGTTCACGGAGAAGAGAAAAAAGAGAAGTGGTGGGAGCACCTAAGAACTCTGGAAGGCAAGCTTACGGGAAGAATACCTTGTGGTGTGAAACCTCAGTGGTGGTATGGCCCCTCTGGACACGAGCATGGCTCTGAAAAGTTTAATCCAAAAGGCGAACTTAATCCATATCAAGGTTTCTTGCATATATTTGGCGAGCGAGGTCTGCACATATTTTCATGTTTCGTAAATGGCAACAACCTCCAGATTGACGGTTCGTATTCCAACTATGGCAAAATAAAGCCAGGCGAGGCTTATGAGCATGAAAATATGGGGTGCTGGAAAGGAACAGTTAGAGAGTTTTTAGATTCCGCAGAAGCGCTTGTTTATGCGCTTGGTGAGGTCACGTGGCAAAATAGGTACTTGCCAAATGGTGAAGTGAAATTAGTTCACCCCGAACTTGGCGCAATATCGATGAGATCCTTCCCAAGCCAAGTTACGTTAGCAGATTATCTTGACAACTGCCAGATAAACCTCAGGGTTCCTAAGACGCTTGTTATGAGCAAACTCGCTATCGGAATGCTCGCAAAAGAAGACACTCACGATTACCATTCAACAATCTGCAATCAAAAAACAGAAGAAGAATCAGCATAATTACTTGTGCCTTAGAATTTCAACTACTTTGTCTAGTGGCAAGCCAGTATGCTTTGCAAGCCGTACGTAGTTGTAGCCAGTCCTGTCTCTGAATACACTCTCGTCTGAATAAACCAAAAGGCGGCCAATCTGTTGTGGCTGCAGGCGGTATGTCTTCGCGTTTTCAAAAGCGAACTTCAAATATCGCTCAATATTAAGATCTGCCACTATTTTTCTGGCTATGTCCGACCAGGTGTTAATGTCATCAGCGAGCTTTTGATAATTAATTCCGCAGGTTTCGGCAACGTAATACTCTTCGTTGAATACAACGCCGATAAGATTCTCTTTTATTTGGCCTTCTATTATTTGTTCAAGGTTTATGTTCTTTATGGCTTTTTCAACTTCTGTGCGCGATTTGCAGTTGAGTTGATTCATTAATGCAGTCACACCAAGAGTCAATCTGCCCTGCCCATAACTTTCCTGGTATCTTTTGTTTCTGGCAAGCTCGTACAGCTTTAACTCAAAAGAATTAACCCTTTTAGTAAAATCATTCTTCCATTTCACCAGTCTGATGGACTCAGGGTTTATTCCTGTTTCTTGAGCAATTTGATATTCTGAAGCACCTTTTTTTAAAAGCCTTAGAATTCTAGGTTTTTCCTCTTCTAATTTATCCTGAAGTTTTTGTTGTTTGTGTGCTCGGAGTATTCTGTAGACCGTTTTTTCCATTATAGAACTATACCATATCCGATCAGATGCCATCTATTCTGAACTTGCCTGCCTATTGCTACCTTGTCGCCTTTTTTTGCGCAGATAGGGCGTCTTAATGCGAGCTTCATTGTTTTTCCAGAAGATTGTATGATGCCAATTGTTGTTGCGGTCCCAAGGTTTAGCATCAGGGGCTCGTATTGCTTGAAAGGCTCTAGTTTCAGATGTTCCTTTGTTCCAGCTACAAATTCGAATAGATTTGTTTTGATCTCTAAAGCGTGAACAACAGGAGGCAGTTTTCCGGGCAAGCCGACTAGACTTCCGACAAAAGCATCAGCTTTTGTAAGTGCAGGATCTAGAGTTGTTGAAATAGCAACTGAACCGCCAGGTCCTTTTTCATCTATCAATAAATTGCCAGCAGCAATTGCCATGATTGTTGTCGTAATAGGGCGCCACTCTACCTGACCGCCCTTTTTCTCAATTTTCCTTCCTGGCCTGATTTCAACTTTCATTCCTTTTGTGAACTTGCCTTGCGCAATTGCACCGCCAAGAACACCGCCAACTAATTTGTCCAAGTTTGTTCCAGGCTTGTTAATATCAAAACTTCTAGCGACCATCATCAATGGGTCTTTTGTGTCGTCACGTTTAGGAGTTGGGAATAATTCCTGAATTGCTTCGAGAAGAAGATCTATGTTCGCTTTTCTTTGTCCAGAGACAGGGATTATCGGGACATCTCTTCCCAAAGTTTCTTTCACGAATTTCTGAATCTGCTTGTAGTTTTCAATTGCCTTGTCTTTTGTTACAAGGTCAACTTTGTTTTGAACTACGATTATCTTTTCTATGCCCAGGATTTTCAATGCCATCAGGTGTTCGGCTGTTTGCGGTTGCGGGACAGGCTCGTTTGCAGCGATTACTAGAATGGCGCCATCCATTATTGCGGCGCCCGATAACATTACCGCCATCAGGGTCTCATGTCCTGGGGCGTCAACGAATGAAATTTTTCTTATACTTTCTGATTCAGAACCATCAGGGCATTTTTTTTCTATTGTGTATTGCCCGCTTTTGCATCTTCTTATTTCGGCGTCTGCGTAGCCGAGCTTGATTGTGATACCTCTTTTTAGTTCCTCAGAATGCAACATTGTCCATTTACCCGTAAGAGCATAAGTCAGCGTAGTCTTCCCATGGTCTACGTGGCCGGTAAGGCCTACTGTTATTTCAGGCAATAAGTCTTTAGACATTGAGATTTGAGATAAAAGGCGATTTTAAAAGACTTACCTAAAGCATCTTTACATGCCAAAGCTTCCGCTCCCGGAAGTAAACGGGATAGAGTTCAAAAACATCAAAGAATTGAAGGGTATTCAGTTAAAGGCACTAGATAGATTACATGCGAGCTTCCACGAAGAAACAGATAAGCAGAAACATTCTTTCGATAAAGTGGCACACACGGTTAATGTAGCCACGTGTTCTTTGCACCCCGCGGGCTACGTAAGTTCACTTGGCGGCGAATTTGTTTATGAAATTTATGTTGCGGAAAGGTACAGAAAGCAGGGCATTGGTGAAGCCTTGCTGATAAGAAGCATAGCGCCCTTTTTCGAATGCAATTACTTCTCCATGCACGACCATACGATTACGCTGATGCATACTTATACGCCGATGCTTAATTTACTTAGAAAAATGCAAAAGGATGGGAAATGGTCGGATTATTTTGAAATCCAGATACAAGAAACTCCTAAATTTATGTCAGAAGAAGATTACCATCCAGATGGCTACATAATACCAAAAAGACCACCTATACTCGGCGGGCGCCTAGAGCAATTGCTTTCTTCTCCTCAGCGAGATAAACATTAAGTGTAAAGTTGTTCAGCAGCTTATCAAGAGTAGTTTTATCCTCACTCATTATGCGAACGTTATTTGAAAGTGCACCTTTAGGTGTTGCAGTAACATAATTTTTGAAATTCAAATGCAATGCTTCCCAGATTTTAGGTTTGCCAGCAAAAATATCTTTGGCCAAACTTTCCCTTATCTGCACAAAATCATCGCCCGTGGGATACGGCCTTCTGTAACCAGTTTCGTATCGTGCTTGGACTACGCTTATGGGGAGTATGTATAAGGATCTCAAATAGATAGCGTGCAACAAAGCTCGTTCAGTGTTGTAGTATTTGCTAATTGGAGTTTTTAGTTCATGATAAGGAAACGCATATGGACAATCAAAAGGAAGGTTTTCAAGATAGTTTAGTTGCCAGCCTTTGATAACTCCGCCGTTATTAAATCTCGACGCCTTGGATTCGACACTGAATGTGTCACCGCGTAAATCTGGTTCCTTATGAGAAAAATTGCGGTCTATTCTTTTCAGTTTGAACAATCGCGACAACAAATCTTCAAAATAATCACCTATTGTTTGTTGTGTGTTCATCTGTCACAAATAAAAAGAAAATCATAAAAGTCTTTACTTAGCTGCAGCCACGTTCACTCTCTTCCTTAATTTTATTAGGTAATATATTCCCGCTACCACAATAATGCCTATTATGGCAACATCTAACATCTCGGAATATTTGCTTATTTCGGTCCATTTTTCTCCTAACCTAATACCAAAATATACGAGAATAGAATTCCAGATTGTTGCACCTGCCAGCGTGTAAACAAAAAACTTCTTTTTGTTCATTTTTCCGATTCCCGCTGGAATTGAGATTAAATGTCGCATAACTGGTACGAATCTGCTTACAAATATCGTAATCGAGCCATACTTCTGGAAGAATGCTGTTGCCAGATCAAGATGCTTCTCCTCTAATAACAGGTATTTGCCGACTTTCAAAACCAGAGGCTTGCCGCCGTAAAATCCTACGTAATAAGATACTAACGAACCGAGTATTGAGCCTATCGAGCTTGCAATTATAACAAAAATCAGGTTGAACTTGCCCGCGTAAACCAGAAATCCTACAAAAGGCATTACCGCTTCTGACGGAACGGGAGCAACCATTGATTCCAGCATCATTAGTATGGCAATTCCGGGATAGCCAATGGAAGACACGAGTGATGTTATAAAACCCATTAAGAGTTCGGCAATCATCGAATCACTTAGCGGCTGATACTTTCAGCCTTCGTTCTTTTGACTTTGGCCTGAAAACTCTGCTACCGCAGTTTGGGCAGGGAATCTTATGTGCCCTTATCTTTATTGAGTTGCCGCGTATTTTCTTCTTGCATCTACGGCAAATCCAAACTCCCGCGTACAATCTCGCTGCTGCTTCAGGTATTTTGACTGGCATATTATGATTCTCCAGAGCCTCCAGCTCCTCTTATCTGCTTAATGACTTTTGTGCCCATGATATCCCAATAAACAACCTGTGCATTTGGTACAACTTGAGCTTTAAACTCTTCGGGTACTTTGACTTCAAATGTTTCATAAGTCTGCATATCCATTACCTGTGCAATGCCTTGAGCAACTGAAAGCACTTGAGCATTCTTTTTTTCAATGATTGGCACTTCTACTCTGTCGTGGCTTGTGTAGACTGCCATCTTTTTTGAACCTGTTAGAATATCAAGGCCTGTTACTCTGTATTTGGCATGACCGTGCTTGCCTGGAGCTGACCAGTCCATATTTACGATTTCGCATGGCCTGCCGTCCATCATCATGTATCGGCCAGGCTTTAAGGATGAGACTTCTTCGTACCTAACGTCCATAGACAAACGCAGAATTAAGAGGTTTAAAAATGTTTAGCCCAGCTTCTTGTTCAGGTAATCTGTGAGTCTTTTGGGCATCCAAGGATGCGAATTTTGGTATTTTTGCCTGTCTGAGGGATTTGTGAAGAAATAACAGCCTATGCTAAAAAGCAGAGGAACCGCGACAAAAGTGACAAGGCCGCCAACAATTTTTGCAATCAAGCCCGCGTTTGGATTAACCATAAGATAACCTCCGAAACCACCCATCATAATCGCACTGGTGTAACCTAAGGTGCCAGAAGCGCAATCAGCCGCTACGCCAGTTTTACTTTCAGGAGTATTTGCAGCTAAAACTACATCATCAAGGCTTTCAGTCATGGTTTTTTCGAAATGCTATAAACATTTAAAATTACTGCAGTGGCAAGTTGCTGACCATATTGCTTTAAATAAATTTTCAAAATCTTTTTATGGCTTTCCTGTTCACTAAAAACCGTGGTAACGGTAACATCAACACCAGTCAAATTTTTTAGGGTACATAGCCCAGAGCTAAAGAGGGATATTTTGGGGTTTAAATTAGAGGTAGGGGAGAGCAACTTACCCAAGGAAAAACTTGAAGGAATAGTCATAGGTCAGAAAAATAATTATCTGGTTGTTAAATATTCAACTCGTGAAACAAAATACGAATGGGGTATTAGAGGCGAACCTATAGTTGAAGGTGACATGTTCGCCAGAATAGTGGGATATCGTCAGGTTTGGAGCCCCATAAAGAGAATAGGAGAAGTTAATGCAGAAATTGTTGCTAATTATAATGCCAAGGGCGAACTTGTGCATATCGCAAAATATGTTAATGGAAACTTAGAGTCTGCTATGAATAAAGATAAAATTTGCCAAGAAAAATCTAGGCAAGAATTATTTTCTTATGCATTACGAAGAAGAATGCCTTCTCCAAAAATAGGAAGCTTGGAATATTATCTAGATGATGTTGATTTAATGCCAAAGGATTTCAAGAGACTTGCAAATAATAAAATTACAAAACAATATATCGGATGGCTAAAAAAACAGAACAACTAAATATTCAATTCTTGATTGTCTTATAACAACTTTTAAGAAATTATCGCGCTCATTAGGCCTATGTTTAAACACAAATCAATTCAAGAAGCTAATCATCCAATTACGGGTTACTCTCAAGTCTGGTATACTTCTCCACCAAGTCTTAAAGCAGATCCTGAGGATGCACCCTATGTAAAAGGATTGTGCGAAGATGGAATTCCTGTAGAAGGAAAAGATGATTTAACGATACAGACTTTTTATTTATGGTCACACGGATTACAATTTGGCTTCAAAGATGGAAAGCGGACAGAGTATGTATATCTGCCCTTTCTCGTGGGTAGGTACACTACCGAAGCTTTTCTTTTAAGTCCGTCAATTGTAATAATAAATGAACTTGAAGAAAAACATGGCACTCTTCCGAAACAAGTCATAACTGTACTGTCAAATACTCTTGAAGACATGATTAAAACTGCAAATGTTCTAAAATTACCTACAGAAAAGCTAAAAGAACTAGAAAAAGCTGCGAATTGCATCGAAGTAGACTAATTTTGATTATTTATTGCACGGCATATCTCAGTATTGCAGCAACGCCACCACTAAGACCGGCTAGTTGCTGGCCTTCCCTTGTATCTTTAGAAATTATGTATGTTTGGCCGCCGGCTTCTTCGACTTTATCCATGAGCTCTTCAGCTTTGTCTTCGGGGAAATCTTCGGATATTAAAAGAATGTCAACAGCTCTGGTATCAGCAACTTTCCTTACGGCCTCTTCACCATATACGACTAGGGCTTTTCGTGTTGCCAATAACGTCAAAAATCTCTGAACAAGCTGAACCTCTCTCGAGATTTCTTCCTTTTCGAGGATGTCCTCTGACCTATCGACAAGCTCTTTCAAGCCAAATTCCCCGGTATAGCCGATATTTTTAGTGCCCAGAACTTTTTTCTTGATCTCAGTTCTCAGAAAGTCGCCGTTAACGAAGTCTTCCTTTGTCGGACCAGGTCCGCCAACTATTATGCCCTTGATTTCAGGTGCCAAGAACTTTTCGTTGGCAAAATTACCAACTTTCTTGTAGAAATCTTTGGCCATGCCTTCAATAACTCTGGCCATTCTGCCTGCTGACTGGCCACCAACCTTGAATTTTCCCGGAACCATGGAGTCTAGGTTTAAAAGTGGAACAATTTGTTTTCCTTTTAGCAAAGCAAGATTTGCTTCTCGTCTGTCCATAACTAAAAGACCGTAAACAGCCTTGATCTCGAGTTGCTCTATTAACGGATCTAAGAAGAAAGTCTGCTCGCATTGATACAGTTTAACTTGGATATTTTCAGAAGGTTCGACACTCCAGACCTGAAAATCTTGTTGACCCTCTCGCTCAGCAACATTTCCAGCGAAAAGTGCTAAACCGTGGACTGGCGTTCGTTTGTATTGGCGTAGATGCTGGAGCATCTTTTCCAAAGCACCAGTTACATTTTTTCTGGTCGTCGCTGATTTGATGTTCCTCGCGGTGCCAGCTTCTGTTGAGAGCTGGTCTATTGTTCCTTGCATGTTGTAGCCCGCAGGAATGTAGACTGAAATCAATTCTGTGTGCCTTGCACGTTGTTTCTCGAGCATTCTGACTAGCTTGCGCAGCTTGAATTTAGCTTTTCTTTTTTCAGCTTCAGTTTGCTCTACCATGTTTAAACTAAACTAAAAGTAGTTTTTAAAGTCTGCTAGAAGCCCAGGGGTTTATTTTTAGGATTTGTGTAACGTGCCAACCAGAACGCGTTAATAGTTCCGCTATTTCCATAAAAGTGAACCATTGTCGACCCGAGTTCAGCAATTCTAACTTTGCGCTTAATCACTTCAGCTTTGTCTCCGCACGCAGTTATCGCCAGAGCATATGGCGTGCCTTCGCTTTCTGGACTGTTGAACCTATCTTTAATGAGATGGAATACTTTTGACTGCAAACCTCTTGCAGGCAAAAACTCTGCCCCATCATTTATTTCATAGAGTGGCATTTTAGCTTCATCGCGGCTCTCGAAGACAAATTCGAGTATGGCTGCGATATCTACTAAATCTTCCAAAATACGGTTTATGCCGCACGTATTTCCACTTTTCTTAGCAATAGCTTCATGAATATAGAATTTCTTCGGGCTAAAATCTATTTTTGGAATCATGGCTGTTGTTATTTAGAAACTTATAAAAATCATTCTATCTTTAGCTCGCCTTTCTTTATTTCCAGATTCTTGATTCTCATTGTTGCTGCAATCTCTGATTTGACTTTTTCCAAATCAGTGGCTTTCGGATGCTGCAATGTTAGTTTGTCAACTTCAGCGCCTAGGCTTAGCTTGCGCTCAACTTTCCATTTTCTGAGTTCAGAGATAGCTTCAACTGCAAGCTCTCCAAGCTTTAGAGCGTCTTTGTCTTCCTTGCCAGCTTCAGGCATTCCTGAAAGATGAATGCTTTCAGATTTTTCGTGCTTTTTGAAAAGTTCTTGATACAGCTCTTCCGTTAAATGCGTCAAAATTGGTGCAAACATTCGCAAAACGCCATAGAATATTTGATATAAAGTCTGTTCTGCCTGCTCTTTTGCAGCTTTGTCTTTGCCGTACAAGCGATATTTTATCATTTCCATATAAAAGTCGCAGAATTCCTGCCAGAAGAACTGCTCTAACTCGCGCTTTGCGGTAACAGGATCGTAATTGTCAAAACTTTCAATATACTTTTTGATTACTTGACTAAATCTTGAGATTATCCATGAGTCAATTATGTTTTTTGATGATTTTTTATTTGGCGAGATTTTCCAAAGTTCAACAAACCTGGCAACATTCCATAGTTTTATCAAAAGCTTTTGTGCGTGTTCAAGTTCTTTTTCTTGATACCACAAGTCTGACCCTATTGTCGAAGACACAGCCCAGTATCTGAAAGAATCAGCACCATATTTTCCAACTGCGTCCTGTGGTGCTACGGCATTGCCTTTTGATTTGTGCATCTCGTGGCCATGCGGATCAAATACCATTCCACTAATCAAAGTGTTTGTCCACGGCAAGCTTTTGTAATGATACCATGATTTCACAATAGTGTAAAATTCCCATGTTCGGATAATATCTCTTGCAGAAGGACGCAAGGTCATTGGGAACGCTTTGAATCTTTTATTATCCCAGCCCAGAACAAGCTGTGGCGTCATAGATGAAGTCATCCAAGTGTCGAAAACATCATGTTCGGGTTCAAATTCATTCGACCCGCAAGAACATTTCTTTTTTGGCTTTTCTTTTTCAGGATTTATTGGCAAGTCTGTTTCTTCAGGTAATATTTCTTGCCCGCATTTCTTGCAGTACCACACAGGTATCTGCAGTCCGAAATGCCTTTGCCTGGAGATAAGCCAGTCCCAACTCAGGTTTTCAACCCAGTTTTCATATAGCTTTGCGAAATGACCAGGATGCCAGTTGATTTTCTTCCCTAATTCTATGAATTTCTTCTTGTTTTCAAGCAATTTAATGAACCATTGTTTTGTTACTATGAATTCGGCTGCCGTTGGGCATCGCCAGCACAC
>Ga0315291_10002255_pt1 | contig 25376 bp, 26 predicted proteins | sample YL17G12_20_MG_FD_203070 | JGI IMG/M metagenome (GOLD analysis project Ga0315291, IMG submission 203070) | Sediment microbial communities from Yellowstone Lake, YNP, Wyoming, USA - YL17G12_20 | ecosystem: Environmental > Aquatic > Freshwater > Lake > Sediment | place: USA: Wyoming | collected...
ATTTGCAGAAGGGCTGGACTTGACTCTGCAGAACGCGCTGCCGGCAACCTTCCAAGGATTTCCCACAAGGTTTGAGCGAAACCCGAGATTGTGGAATTCTCTGGTGATGACAACCTCCGCAGAAGGCAGGCATCACGTTGCAATAACGACGGTTGAAAGATTCATGAAGCTGACACTCGGATATCGTGGGGTGCCGGAGACTGACTTCCAGTGGCTGTTGATTCCTGAGCAGCGGTTGCTTGAATTCACCAGCGGCGAGATCTTTTATGACGGAATTGGCGAGATAACTCATGCACGCGCGAAATGCTGCTACTTTCCTGATAACGTCTGGCGGTACAGGCTGTCGTATGTGCTCGAAAGCTTGGGCTGGGAGCTTGGGCTCATTCCCCTTTGTGGCAAGCGCGGGGATTCGCTTTCAGTACGTCTCAACACAGCCGTGACGGTTGAGCGGGTCATGAAGCTGACGTTCCTAGTGAACAGAAGGTATTGCCCGGGGTATGCGAAATGGCTTCATAGGGAGTTCTCAAAGCTGCCCATAGCCGCACGCGAGATTGAATCGCTGTTGGCGCAGGCATTGCTCACGACAGACGCCGTCGCCATCCATTCGAAGATAAGCGAGGCTTTGGAGCGGCTCTATGTCCATCTGAGAGTTCTTGATGGCGTGCCTGAGCTGCCGAGTGAATTACCGCGAGTGCTTGATCGCAGCAGCACAGTTGACACTCAGAAAGTAGCGAGGATCATCTTGGATTCCATATCAGGACCCTTGGGGGAGCTTTCGATTAACGGCGCCGCCTGCGGGGCGGCTGATCAGTGGGTGACAAATCAAGACATTCTTATCTCGCCCGAACATGTGAAATCTTTGGCAAGCGTTTACAGTGCAACAGAGTTGGAACGAAGGCGAGCTGAGGATGTGATTTGAGAAGCAGACGACCGGCGTATCCCCGCGGACGCGCTGTTCGCGCACCTCACCGGTAGCGTTGTGCCAACGTTACGAAGGGCTAGATTTCAAGTTTGTCGTTCCGAGCTGGGAGGCAGCTGATGCAGATTGTGTGGCAAGAATGGTTCAACCGATGGGAGGCAATGCAGGACGCCTACGTTCCTGAGCGTCAGTTCCGAGTCAATCTCATGTTCGAGATCGCTATCGAACAGTCTGAAACGGAGCTAAAGGCGCTTGACCTAGGTTGTGGCCCCGGGTCCGTGGCGTTGCGGGTAGTGGCGCGCTGCCCGAAAGCAACAGTCGTAGCCGTTGACAGCAATGATATCCTGCTTGAGATCGGTCGCAGAGTGAGTAACCACCGCCACGCGCCAGTGGAATTCCGCCTTGCAGATATTCGTTGCTCGAGTTGGTGGGACAACTTCGAAGACCAGTTCGACGCAGTCTTGTCCGCGACGGCATTGCACTGGCCTCGGGGAGCAGTCCCTCCGACAGGTCTACAGGCGCACCATGAGTGTTCTTCGACCCGGTGGCTGGTTCGTCAACTCTGACCACATTGCGAGCGATGATCCGACGTTGCAGACCGACAACGTCTCAGCGTTACGGGAGTGGCAAGAACAAGCGTTCTCGCAGACAAAGGCGGATACGTGGAGTACATTCTGGCAGCAACTGGCAGGTGCGGTGGGAATCGAGAACACGGAAGCGTTTCGCGGGGTTGAGGGTATCTGGGAGGGATCCGAAGAGGGCTTGCCTGAGTGCTGGCATATTGAGGCGCTCGAGCAGGCGGGTTTCACTGGCGTACAGGTGTGTTGGCGCCAATGGGGTGACGCGATAGTTGCGGCGCGGAAGCCATAGCCAGCCGCTGGCATAGCACGCGGATTCAACCGGGAGATGGTCGAATGCGCGCGAATCGTTACGGAAGGCGTACACATGAAGAAGCGGATGTGCATTATCGGGTTTGGGCGAATGGGAAAACGATGTCTGAGGCTTTTTCGTGACGGCTTCGACATCGAAGTCATCTCTCGCCGCGATATCGAGAACGAACTTCGAGAGATGGGCGCGTCGCAATCGCGCGACGCGAAAGAGTCTCTATCGGCGGCAGACGCGGTCTTCTTGGCAGTACCTGTGGAAGCGATAAACCTATGGGTGGAGCAGATAAACCAATACGCGAGAGAGGACTGTTTAATTATCGACTGTTGCACAGCTCGACTTGCGGCAGAAAAGGAGCTTTCAAAGATTCGGCGGAAGAGATTCGGATTGCCGGAGCTTGGCGTTGGTGTGACTCCGGTCTTGGGAAAGCCGGACGAGTTGATTTCGGAGTATTTGGACGGAAAGGGCGTCCGCCTGCAACCAGCATCCCCCGAAGACTACGACAGGGAGAGCACGGCGGCCGGTATAGCACATTTCATCGGCATGGCTCTGGATCTCCATCTGGGCGAACGTGAACGCGCAGAGTTGGAGAACTCACCAGCAGGCTTTTATCTGCTGCAACTGATAGAACATCTCAAATCGAACTCCCCTTCTACATACAAGGAGATTTAGGTATTGAACCCATATATGTCTCACGCACGTAAAAGGCTGATCCAGGGCATTGTGCAGTTCGACGAGGAATTGGATGAAGGGGTGTTTAGATTCGAACCATTTCCCCGTGAGAAGTGGAGGTAGTAGTACAAAATGTTCTAACCACTGCGTTGAGCGGACGCGGCGAACCCCCGTCGCTCACGCAGGATGTTAGACCTTTGAAGGAGGAGGTGGAACAATGGTAAGATCAAATAGTGTTGCATGGACTCGAACTCTCATTGAGAGTATCATTGTTCTTGCACTCATCACCACGAGTTGCAGCACCTTGGGGGAGGACAACGTAATGCCCTGCGTCCCAAGTTCTCTGGAGACGACCGAAGTCCGGTTCGTGGATGCGGTTGACTATGTGGTTGCCAAACTGAAGCAACACGACTTGGTCATGATCGGGGAACCGCACGGGCATGTAGGGCCGATATTTCTTCAAGACGTTATCCGCCGGTGCTATGAGGACAATGTAATAAAATACGTATTCCTTGAGTTTGGAAACTTCAGAGACCAGCCGAAGGTCGAGAAATTCTTGCAGTCCTCTGAATATCACCCCGAACTCGTCACCGAGGTTCTGCGCAATTTTGTTAATACGGGATGGGGAGTTCAGGAGTACTTCGACATCTTTAAGCTCATCTATAATGAGAACCAGAAGCAGCCACGGGGCAATAGAGTTGAAATCGTCGTAGTAAATGGTCCTGCTGATCTCCGTGATGCAGCCCGGACGCGTGCGAAGCTTCTTGAGGAATCGCTCATGCCTCGGGCAGAGAAGACCAGTGTCGTGAGTTGGTTCGGTGTCTCAGGCGCAGACCGAGACCGCTTCATGTCAGATGTTATTGAAGCGTACTGTCTCAGATCAAGAGATAAAGGTGTCTATTTTGCCGGCAGTGGCCATGTCAGTAAGGCTTTGATGCAGATGGGCAGCGGTGGTCGTCGTTGCTTTGGCGTTGGTGGACTGCTGAGTCGCCTATATCCGGGTCGCGTGTTTTGCATAACGCTTCCTCAGTCTCCCCACCTATGGCAGACTGGAGATCATCCGCAATACTTCGAGAAGCTCTCGAAGAAAGCGGGAAGACGTGTCGGTCTTGACACTGCCGATTGCTCCGCGGATTTGAGGCTGGCAAGTCAAGTCTACGAGGCAGGTGTGCCTTTGGCGGAGGCCTATGATGGCATCATTGTCATAGACATGGATGACAACGATCAAATCACACTCATTCCGGGATTCTACGACGATGAATTCGCGAAGATCGTTTGGGAGAGGTCGCGTGAGATGGGGAAACTGGAGAACTTCCCGCCAGAGTTCAGGACGAAACCTCCCACAGGTCAGGAGCTTGAGACGATGTTAAAACAAGGGGTCCAGCTTGCCCGATAAAGTGAAACGCATCCGAGAGAGTGGCTTGCGATGGTTTGAGTTGGACACTCAATGGGAGTTTTCTAACAACCGCATGCGGCCGACGCTCTGATAACCGCGTCTGATGCGCGAACCGTTGGGCGGGGAACAGGTAGAATGCAAGCACTCACGCGAGACATAGCAAGAGAGGTTGTTCAGAAGCTCCGCACCGAGCTTTCATCGCACTCGCCAGAGAATCTGTCGGGCGTCCGGTCCCTGTTTGTATACGGGAGCTTCATGCGAGGGGACTGGCTCGATAGTAGCAGTGATCTCGATCTCGGTGTCCTTTTCTCGCCCGGGAGCTCACAGGCGAATAGCACCGGCTATCAGACGATCCAAGATGCGGCTACTCGCATTCTCGCCGGACGCTGCTTTCCATCCCACACGCCGGGTGGGATAGACTGGTGTACACTGCCGTCATTCCCCACGCGGGATGAAGAGGTCCGTCGGATATCCGCCTTCCCACCGTTCAACATCTTCATGTTTGATTTTATGCGGTACTCCGACATTCTGTGGGGAGAAGATTTCCGATCTCAGATGCCTGCACCACCGGACCCGGCGTCTCTTGCTTTGCCGTGGTTCCATGCAATCCTCGCCAGGTTGGACGAACTGGGTGATTCTCCACTGAGCAGACAAAAAGCTCCGTTCAATGCGTACAAGGCGCTTATGCTCACGCAACTGGTGTTTGGCGAACGCACGCGCGATAAAACCAAGATACTTCACTTGTACATGAACAACGTTCCCGACTTCCCGATGAAATCAGATGGGGAGAAACTCATCCGCCAGTATCTGGGCGCGACTTACCCAGACCGACCACCTGCGTTCGAGGAACCAAGTTACTATCGCCGTCTGATTGAACAATTCCGAGACATGGTGCAAAATAGAGACGAATTTCGCACAACGCGTCACATCCGGGCCGGTGAGGTTAGACGTTAGCCGATGGGCCTCTAGGGAGATGAGATACTACGAACGTCACGAAGAAGAATATCAAAAGCGACTGGCAGCAGGGCAGGTTGCCTGGGATAAGGGGGAATACGCCGATTTCGAGATGCGTCCCCTCGTTGAACGCCTCTTGATAGAATCCAGGATTAGCGGAGCAAGTTGCACCGCACTTGACCTGGGTTGCGGAACCGGCGCATTAGCGTGTCTATTGGCTTCGCGTGGATTCGCTGTGACAGCTATTGATGTTGCGGAATCGGCAATAGCTGAAGCAAAGAAGCAAGCAGCGCAACGCGGGTTGGCGATTGATTTTCGAGTGGCGGATGTCTGCCGAGGCGAACTACCTGCTTCTTCTTTCGATCTCATCACCGACAACCACTTTCTGCATTGCGTTGTTTACTCGACTGAACGGCAGTTCGTTCTTCTGAATATCCGAAGAGCTTTGAAATCGCAGGGAGAGTTCTGGACAGAAACCATGGTCGGGCATCCGGACATGGTACCTTCGCCCGAATGGAATATGGATGAGCAGGGGATAACCTGGTGCGAGATTCCACTCGAGAATAAGACAGACGGTTGCATAGAGTGTGACGGTAGAATGTGGCTGCCGGTTAGGCGTATCCTGCTTTCCGACCAGGTTGTCATGTCGGAACTCCGGGAAGCCGGGTTCGAGACCCTGTGGCATGAGACAGAACCGCCTTCGGGGAAGGGAGAAACCGCCACTTTTAGGGCAAGATGCCGCGGGGCATCCCAGAAGAAGGTAACCCCGGGACGCTGTAAAGGATGCAGCGCCGGTGAACTTCATTACTGTGGAAAGGTTAAAAGATGATCGAGTACACTGATTCACTCGAGAGTGTTACGCCAGACATGCTGACCGGTTTCTTCGCAGGATGGAAGACGCCGCATACGCCAGAGCGTCATCTTAGGATACTGGAAAACAGCGATCATATCGTTCTCGCAATCGATCCTGAGAAAAGGAAAGTGGTTGGTTATATTACTGCGCTCACCGACCACGTACAGTCTGCTTTCATCCCATTGCTCGAAGTGTTGCCTGATTACGGGAGAAAAGGGATAGGCACACAATTGGTATCGAGGATGCTGGAAAAGTTGAAGGGGCTACCAGCAGTAGATCTCACTTGTGACCCAAAGGTGCAACGGTTCTATTCTAGGTTTGGGATGACCCCTTCAGCAGGAATGGTTATCAGGCGCTACTAGGGCTGGTTTCGTTTTACGGGGCGCCTTCGCGCCGGCGAACCGTGCCGTAATGTGGCATGCAACTCCATTTGCGAGAGGAATGATTCGTTGGAATCGCTACCTGCACAGTGCAATGTGGCGTCCTTCGGAATAGAGCCGGCTGACGTCAGAGATGTGAACGTCTTACGCTGGGACACTGCGCATAGCGTTTACCGTATCATCTGCGAGGAGGGCTCTTATGTTCTCAAGTGGTTCCACGATCCTGTTGTCGCTATCGAACCAAGGGTCTATGCGTTGCTCATGAGTTGCGGCGTACCAACATTGGCTGTACTCTGGCATAGTGATCAGGGGCTCCTCCTTGAGGATCTGGATTACAGTTCTCAGTGGCGACGTGCGTGCGAAGCAGACATAGATCGCTCGGCAACGGGAGTCGCACTTGCCCACTGGTACCACTGCCTGCATCACGCTGGTCGAGACGTTCTGGCTCATCCATGTCTTCGGCCGACTTGGCTCCAATCCTGGGTGGATGAGATCAACGCTGCTTCGCTGAGTACGGCAGGCGCGATTCTCGGAGTGCGGGATGAGCCAGCTTGGACCCTCGCCATCGAGCATGCCGAGCGGCTGAAGTCAGCGTTTCGAGATTTGCCTCAAACCTTCAACTACAATGACTTTGCTGTGGAGAACATGGCATTGTCCCGCGCGGTACAGGTCCCTTTGCGCGCTATCGTTTTTGATTACGACCAATTCGGCTTAGGGCCCGCGTACAGTGACTGGCGTAACGTTGTGAGTGTTCTACGTGGGGCGTCCCGGTCGGCTTTCGAGGAGGCTTATGGGGTAGTAGACCTGCGTGAGCGCATTCTGGATGAGCCGCTGAGCATCCTTTATGGCCTTGTGAGCGCATCTAGGCGTTCTCAACTGCCACGCTGGGCAGTCCCACTGTTTGAGGCAGTAAGAACCGGCGAGCTCGAGGGCGCAATTCGCCGGGCTCTCGAGGTCACGTAACACAGTCTCTCCCCAAGAAAGTATATGGACACAACGGCTCGCTGGGGCGGACGACAGGGAGAAGGACGAGCTTCTGATTTGACCGCGAACGTGAGTTACTCTACAATGACGGAAGGAATCGAGGCGCGCCGTTCAGCTCGATCGCGTTGGACAACAAGCCAGTGAGCAAGATTGAAACAATCATCGTTGGGTTGTTTGTTGGGATAGCATGTCCCTTATTGACATTCGTAGTTTTCTGGTGGTCAGCGGCTCTGCTGCACACGCGTGTCCCTGATTTCCCGCTGAGTATTGTGAAAGCGTCAGCTTTAACGGGTCTCAGTCTGGGTCTGTTGCTTAACGTGCTCTTCCTACGACGGTGGGTGCGAAGGTTCTACATGGCCAATACGTGGTTGATGTTCATTCTTTATCTCGGTCTTAGCATCGTTGCTGTCGCGTTCTTCATGGGGCTTCCAGTTGGCACATTCACACTCGGTATTACTGCTGGTGTGTACATGGGGCGGAAAGAGAGCTACGTTCATGGTGATCAAATCAGTGTCGTTTCGACCCTTCGCAAAACGGCATTCATGGCTGCATTCGTTACAACTATGGGCGCCTTGCCAATAGGCATCCTTGCTTTAAATGAACAGGATGTTCTCAAAATGCTGGAGAACTCGTCGGGCCTTGACCGAGCCAGTCTTCGAGGGATCTCCGGCTTCACGCTAATCGGCCTATTGTGTGTTCTCCTCTTTCTAATGCAATTCTGGTTCTCTAAGAAGGCAGGACTGCTGGCCTTTCATATGGGCAATGGAAATGCCCAACGTTGGAGTGCAGTCGGCGCTGCTGACCGTCGCGACTGACTGAATGCGTTGGGCTTTGTTGATCACACACATGAACACTGACCTACTCAACAACGCACGAGAGAAATTGCTCGCGGAGGTTGTCGATTACTTTTCCTCCGATCCTGCGGTTGTCGGGGTCTTTCTGGGCGGTTCGCTGCCTGCGGGCACTGCCGATCCTTTCTCAGATATTGACCTCCGTGTCGTTGTGACTCCCGAGGAGCATGGACGATTTGTGGCAAGCCGGCTGGATATACCAAAGCAGTGGAGCGGTTTTCTCTTTAACGAATGGATGGAAGGAGCACAACACTGCGTTTCGCACTTCCTGCCGTTCTTGAAGATCGACATCTTCTACTTAAGTCAGGAAGAATTCCGTCCATCTCCTTGGTACAGCCTTCCGACGACAATTCTCTACGACCCCAGGGGCGTCGCCAGAAGTATCATTGAGCATTCACAACCCTTCAAATTCGAAGTTGACGAGAGAAGAGTGGACTGGCTTATAAGCAAAGGTCTGGCCGCTGCGCACGAGGTCTATAGGCGCACCCAACGTGGCGAATTAATCTATGCGCAGAAGTTGCTGGAGGAGTTTCGATCCTATTTGGCTGAAGCGGACGATTGGATTCATCAGCGAGTACCACCGAACCCCTCTCATGTGAAGCTAGAGAGACGGCTGACCCCCTCTCTCCTCGAGGCGCTCAAAGAGTCGTACGTTCCGTCGGACGCAAACGCTATAGAGACAGCTCTGCTAAACCTGTTGGCGCTCTTTCGAGAGCAACTTATTGAGCTGCACGGGACATATAACTTGTCCAGAGTCTTGGACAATGACCTCCGTGCGGTCGGCGTGTTGCTGGAAGCATAACAGTGTGTTACAGCCGACTTCGCTAAAGGTACGCGGCTGGGCGGGCGTTACGACACCAAATATGTGTGGGACTCCGATGTACACATTAATCGAATCATCTCAGACATTGGAATACCTCAAAGATCAGATGATTTGTTTCGCAAATGAGCTTGGAAAGGATGATTGCCATCTGGGCAATGTGAGGTTGCTAAAGGAGAGTCCGCGAGCATATCTGCGAGAACTGGAGAATCATGCCAAGGGCATCGGATTGCCAGAAGGTTGGGTTCCTGCCACCACGTACTGGTATGTCGATCCAGAAGGAATCTTGATCGGTTCAAGTTCTGTCCGTCACCGGCTTACGGAGGCACTGCGAGATGCCGGAGGTCATATAAGTTATGTTATTCGTCCGGCGTACAGGCGCAAGGCACATGGCACCCGGCTGCTCGCTCTAACGTTGGACAAAGCATGGGAACTTGGAATCAAACGGGCGCTATTGACCACCAACGTAGATAATGTGGGTTCAAGAAAGGTGATAGAAAAGAATGGCGGAGTTCTTATCGGAGAATCTATGTCGGCGATTTTCAACGTCATGAAGGCACGCTACTGGATAGACTCCATGTAAATGAGACCACCGCGTCGCGGCGTGACTTGGTGATACAATCGAGTCGGACGTGCTGTCCATCCGCGCAAGGTGAGGACCAACTTTTCTTAGGACACAGACGCCATGCTCGCTAACTATCTCCAGTTCGGTGACGATCATGTCGAAGTAAGATACATCAAATCCCACAGACGTTTCGCCAAACTGACGTTTAATGCGCTCAAGAAAGCGTTGCAGGAGCTCTCAGAATACTTCCGCCTGACGGAACCGTTCCCGCATGTCAGGGCAATTCTAGCCCCTGATAGAGCCGAGTTCGATCGCCTCGTGATCAACCTGTTGCGCGTTAATATCGAGACTCCCTCCCACCCAGGAAGAATAGCTCAACCGCAGAAAACGGACATTGTCTTCCTTTCACCTCCCGCTTACAAACAGCACAGCAAGTGGGAGTACAACCTCGGCATGTTCAGAAGGCTGGCTTTCCACGAGTTAACGCATGTTTTTGAGGAGTACCTAAGGCCCGACCTGGAAAACGTACCATGGTGGTGTGGCGAAGGGCTGGCAGTTTACTTATCCGGTCAGTGGAAACACGACGATGATCTCGGATGGCGAGAACCAGTTCTAGAGTCAATAAAGAAGCGCACCGTACCCGATCTAGCGGAAATCGGAGCGGACAGGTCATTGGTCTATGACTTCGCTTGGACCGTCGTCAAGTTCATCGCGGACACAAGAGGGCAGGAGATCCTCTCACGAATCGTCAGAGAGTGCGCGGAACCCGGGGACGTATTCCGAATACTTGGCGAAGGGGTTGACGCCTTCGAAAGAAACTGGAAGAATTGGCTATTAGGGGGCAGTAACCGCATCGGTTCTGGCTAACCAGTGCATGGAGTTGGCTACTTTACATCACTCATCCGCGCGACGTTGATCGCGGCTCGACAACGAGTTGGACCAAGGGGTATTCAGGTTCGAACCATTTTCTTGTGGTAGATGGAGAAAACAGGAGATGTTTTAGCCCGCGCGTGCACCTGAAAGGCTTCGTCAGTAGGCGATGAGTGGGGTGCTACATGGTATCCGACGGTGGCTCTTGATGGAGGATCGCGATATGGAATTGCAGATCAGACAAGCTCGAGAGGCTGACGCGGAGGCAGTTATCGGCATTTGGAACCCGATCATCGGAGCGGGTGTCTATTCCGCGCTTGACACACCGCTGACTCTGGAGTCCGAGCGCGCGTACATAATGAACTTTCCTTCCCGTGGCGTGTTCCTCGTGGCTGAGCGTCTGGAAAATCGCAGAGTTGTTGGCTTCCAGGCCATAGAACCCTTTGCCACGTATACGCACGCATTTGATCACGTAGGGGTAGTTGGAACGTGTGTCGATCTTGGACTAAGACGATGTGGTATCGGCACGCACCTCGCCCGTGCTAGCTTCGAAGAAGCGAGGAGGAAGGGCTACGAGAAGCTTTTTACGTACATCCGGGCAGACAACGATGGCGGGTTGCGCTTCTATGAGAAGCGCGGATTTCGTGTTGTTGGGATCGCTCGTAAACATGCTAAAGTCAAAGGGCAATACGTTGATTCGGTTTTTGTCGAGATATTCATATGATCATCGCCTGAACGCGGAACCCGTACCCACGGCAGTCCGCGGGTACCCTGACAACCCCGGTCTGGTATCTATCGTTACGCATAGCCACGGGGGCGCGGTAGAATCAGGCGAGGCGACAAGGCAACGGAGAACGCTACAACTGTGAAAGGGCTTGGGACATGAAACGCACATACTTGATTTGCTGTGTTGTGCTCGTGCTCGCAGGATGCGTAACCGCCCGCGGGAGCTTCGTCAAGGAGACCTATCAGAACACCGCCGATTACATGCAGGCGCGAGAGCGGCTTATCGCGGCGGAATTGGCGCCCCGGTCTGATTCTAATCTCGAGTTTTCGGAAGATGAGCAGGCGGCCAACCGGCGGTTAATGGAGTTGAAGAAAAAGGAAATCGAAAGAACTAAAGACCATTTTCCGCCAGCTCACAGCTTTCTTGTATCCAAGGAGCTAATTGACGGCTCGCCTGTTCTGGAAGTCATGAAGAGAATGCCGAAGGGAGGCGTATTGCACGCGCATGGTTCAGCTCTGGGCGACTTTCGATGGCTCATCGAACACGCGACATATTTGCCAAACTGCTACGTGTACACGGGTGAAGAGGCAGGTGGACGGATCAAAGGTGAACTGGGGTTCTTTAAAGAAGCGCCGGGACAAGGCTGGCGATTGGTGAGCGAACTGAGGCAAGCTGCGCCGACCGTCGAGGAGTTCGACAAGGCATTGTACGAATCTATCACTCTCGGTCCAGAAGATGCCAACGTGCCAGACATCTGGCAGGAGTTCCAGAACTGTTTCCAACGTATGGGATTGCTCGACGCGTACCGTCCCGTTTTCGAAGCGCTTAACCGTAAGATGCTCAACGACTTGGTCGAGGAGAACGTCCAGTACGTGGAGTTTCGAGGTGTGCCCGGCGGTGAGTACGACCTGACCGGCACACGCTTGCGCATTGAGGAGTCCATAGCCATCATAGACAACATTGTGAAGGATATGAGGCGAATCTCTCCAACGTTTGATGTCAAGTATATCGAGTGCGCTGGCGGTCAGATAAACGCAAACGACATGGAGCGACGGCTTGACCTGGTGTTGCGGCGCCGGCAGCTATATCCCGACAAAATCAAGGGGTTCGACATCGTTGGAGAAGAGGACAAGAGACACCCGCATCTATATTTCATCAACGAACTCCTCTACGCGCGGGCAAATGCGGCGCGGCGAAACACGACTCTGCCCCTGTACCTTCACTCGGGAGAAAGCAACTGGGTGGAGAACGAGAACCTGTACGATGCCGTGCTGCTTAATTCAAAACGCATCGGTCACGGACTTGCTCTCATCAAACATCCGCTTTTGATGCAGATAGTGAAGGAGCGCGATATAGCCATCGAAGTGTGCCCGATCAGCAATCAGGTCCTCGGGTATGTCGCGGATCTGCGCAACCATCCTGCCGTCCATTATATCAACAGCGGTCTGCCTGTCGTGCTTTGTCCTGACGACCCGGGAATCATGCGGTATACCTTTTCCTATGATTATTACGTTGCCTTTATGGCATGGGGTCTCGATCTGAAATGCTTGAAACAGTTGGCGAAGAACTCGCTGACTTATTCCGCAATGGACGAGACTGAGAAAAAAGCTGCGCTAGCCGCGTGGGAGAAAGAGTGGCAAACCTTCATCAAATGGCTCAATGAGACGCAGCTCTGACGGATAGGAATATTCGTAATGCAATAGGTGCCGTTGGGTTTCCCAAGGGATTGCGGGCGGACGAGGGCGGTTGATAGGGCAATGAACGTCAGCGTGCAGATTGATGATCGAGTGCGTCTGATGGCGTCCGTGCTCCTGCTCACCAAGTTCGTGAGCGAAAACCCCGGCTCCAAGCCGCACCCGCTGAGAGTTGAAACGCTGGAGTTTCTGCGAGAACACGACTCCCATCCTTGCGTCGAGGCCTGCCGTGGGCTCCCACGGCGCCATTGGATGTCCGCCTTTTATTGTTGCGCCGTCCAACTGCGCCGAGATGGGTCGGTGTTCTCCTTGCCAAAGCTGGATGGATCCCACGAGGGTGAGGACGACTTTGCTGATTTTGAGCAGGCAGGTTACCCAGCTCTTCTGAGCAGGTTCCGTGAGGATACCGGCATAGACTCCTTGTGGCGTCGCACGGATGAACTTTGGTCAGAAGCTGTCCACGATTGCCGGACGCTGCTGGGTGACAGTAACCTAGACGAATTCGTTGAGCTATGCTTCGGCAGAGTCAGGCACAAGTTGGTCTTCGTGCCGAACCCGCTTGATCCTCCGACGTTCGGGTTCGGTCCGAGCGATGGACAAACTGCGTACTGTATCATGGGTCCGCCATGGGTTCCTCAAGACACTGCGGACGCAGTCCGGTACGCCTCCTACGGTCGCTCGCTCGCGTATGTTGCCTTTCATGAGTTAGCGCACTCCCTGTGGAACGACGCTCGGAACCAGTGCCCGAGTATTGTGAATGAGACAGGCGCCTGGGACCATTCGATGGTACTCAAGGGCTATTTCCCCAAGATGTATGAGTCCTGGTCCGGACGGTTGGACGAGATCGTGATTCGGGCGTTGACAGCTCTGTATTGTAAGGAGCTTGAGGGCGAGCCCGCTGCACAATTGATGCTGAAGAAGGAAAAGGACGAGTCGGGAATTGACGTAATTGACCGCGTCTTTCTATGCTTACACCACTATATCCAGCGCCGCCGTTGCGGTGAGTATAGTGGTCTGGTCGAGTATTTGCCCGTTCTCGCCAAGGAGGTGCAAAAGTCGGTATCTAAGTAAATGGGCAGCATGCGTCCTGAGGCCAAAACGGGCAACTCGCAAGGATAGCATGCATGCCGCAAGCTTCCCCGGCTGGTGATGCGCACAACGTCAGGTCTGACTTCCCATGAGGCACTGATAGCATGCTCAACAACTATCTCCGGTTTGGTGATGATCGTATTGAAGTACGATACGTCAAGTCCCATGGACGTTTCGCCAAACAGGCATTTAACGCTCTCAAGAACGCATCGCAGGAGCTTTCGGAATTCTTCCGCCTAACGGCGGCACTCCCCCACGTGAGAGCAGTTCTAGCTCCTGATAGAGCCGAGTTTGATCGCCTCGTGATCAACCTGTTGCACATTGATATCGAGATTCCTTCCCACCCAGGAAGAATAGCTCAACCACAGAAAACGGACATTGTTTTCCTTTCGCCTCCCGCCTACAAGCAGCACAGCAAGTGGGAATACAACCCTGGCATGTTCGCAAGGCTGGCCTTCCATGAGTTGACACATGTCTTTGAGGAGTACCTAAGGCCCGACCTGGAAAACGTCCCGTGGTGGTGCGGCGAAGGACTGGCAGTTTACTTGTCCGGTCAGTGGAAACACGACGACGATCTCGGATGGCGAGACCCCATCCTGGAGTCCATAGAGAAGCGGACCGTGCCCGACCTAAGGGAGATAGCGGCGGACAGGTCTTTGGTCTACGACTTCGCTTGGACGGTCGTCAAATTCATCGCGGACACCAGAGGGCGAGAGATGCTCTCAAGGATTGTCAGAGAGAGCACGGACTCCGGGGACGCATTCCGAATACTTGGCGAAGGAGTTGACACCTTCGAAAGAAAGTGGAAGAATTGGCTAGTGGGGGGTGAAAACGGGATCAAGTGTCCCTAACCAGCGGACGGAGTTAGGGCTTCGCGCCGGTCATCGGGGCAACGTTGTCCACGAACATGAGGAGGGCATGACAATGACCAAACCCACGACATTTCTTCTGATACTTCTGGTTGCCTTCGTTGCCGCCGGCTGTCGCGGGATGAGAATGTCCGTACCGCCACCAGGGCAACCTATTGTTTCTCAGGTAACCCCGGCGGTCTCAACTCCTGAGTCACAACAACCAGCGTTCCGTCAACAGAGTGCCAATCATGCCGTCATCGGTCATCTCACGACCAGAGATAAAGTCATAACGATCTTGACAGGACCACTCTACACCGTCAAGACCGCAGACGGTAAAGTGCTTGCTGAGCAACTTCAGGAGCGCGAACTTTATTCCAAGTTCCCGGAACTCGAAGAAGTGCTCGAACGAAGTCTGGCAGGCAACGATGCGCGTCTCGTTCCTTCTGACAGAAAGAGGACTTTGAGGACTGACCTTCAACAAACACCAGAATGAAGCACAACACGGAGTTGAAGGCGACGGATAATCCGCGCGCGTTAGCTTCACTGTTCAGCAGAACGTCTTGAGGAAAGGAGAGAACCCATGCAGGCCGCTCTGAAGAAACCAAGTGCTGTAGGTGTTAGCGAATTGTGTCATGCCGGACTCCGAAAATCCGCGTGGGTGTCCGTGACGATAGCGTTCTTGGTTCTTCTCCTGGCGCACCTATCGTGTGCGAGCCCACGCCCGGCTGTCAAACACGAGGCAGTTCCTGAAGGACGAACTCTTGCCGTAAGTGTTATAAGCAAACGCGCGGGAAAACCTGTCTCCGGCGCACAAGTCAAACGTGCCTTGTACGGGAAAGACATTTCCCCAAGGGAACGAGAGAAGAAGCTGACGACGGATGTGAAAGGTCTCTGCGCCGTTCCCATTCCGGAGCCGGTGCCTGAATATGTAACGATCAGCATTGATGCTGAAGGGTATGTGCCCGTGTCCGCGAGCTGGGACAACACAGAACGCGCCCGAACCCAAGAACCGATCCCAGAGTCTTTCGTGTTTCCACTAGAAGAAGGGACTTCGATTGGTGGCGTTGTCAAGAACGAGGAAGGAGAACCGGTAGAAGGAGCGAAAGTCTATCTCTCGCTTTCGGCGGGCGAAGGAAAGATAAGGTACTACATCCGAGATCGTTACTGGACTACCAATGCCGAAGGCAAATGGCGAAGCGACATCCTGCCAGACAAGCTGGATGGTCTCTTGATGAATGTCAAACACCCGGACTACGTCTCCACGGATCAATGGCACAGCGCTGAGTCGCAGCTCATGAAACAACTGCGGGATTTCACTGCGGTGACGGTGGTGAAGAAAGGCGTCACGGTTTCCGGTGTCGTGCGCGATGACCGGGGGGATGCTATGCAAGGAGCTCTCGTCCAGACAGTGTCGGGCGGAATGCCGGGACGCGACACCCGAACAGACCAAGAGGGACGCTTCGAGTTGAAGAACTGCGAGCGTGGTTCGCTCCACATCATCGTCCAGGCGCGCGGCAAATCGCCAGAACTCCTGCACGTCTTCACCGACGAGGTTAGCGAGCCGCTGGAGTTTCGTCTCGAGCGGGGAAATTCGATTCGCATTCGAGTGGTTGACGCGAAAGGGAACCCCATTGAAGCCGTGTCCGTCGTCCCGGAGACCTATAAGGGATGTCGCTACACTCTGAAAATGAATCTGGCAAGCAGTCAGCCCGGGGTCAACACTGATAAAGACGGATTGATAGCTTGGGATTCAGCACCACGTGACGAGGTTCAATACGCCTTTTATAAGGAGGGATACGCGCGGCTGAGCGAGGTCCGGTTGATAGCAGACGGCAAAGAGCACACAGTCACACTTCCAAGACCGATCAGAGTCTCGGGAACCGTGACTGATAAAGCAACCGGGAAACCGATCGAGAAATTCCGCGTCGTGCCGGTTTTGGGCTGGCTGACCGGCACCACGCCTACCATAGAACGTTACGGCGCTTTCGAAGCCACCGGAGGCAAGTACGGATGGAAAACCGAGAGAACCGACACCGGGCATTACCTGCGGATCGAAGCGGAAGAGTATCTGCCAGCCATGTCGGAAATGTTTCGCATCGGCGGCGCTGAAGAGAAGACGATTGATTTCAAGCTCGAAAAGGGAAAGAACATCGAGGGCGTCGTGCGTGGGATTGACGGTAAACCTCTGGAAGGTGCCGATGTTCTTTTATGCACCACGATGATGTACCTTCCATTGTGGAATGGACGGGTCCGGCAGATGGAGGGCACATATTCAATCAAAAGCGGTTCCGACGGGCGTTTCTCTTTCGCACCGGAGACTGAGCAGTACCTGCTCGTTACCTTACACGATTCTGGTTACGGGCAAGCAACAAGGGAGGAGCTGACAGCTTCTGGCGAAATCCGGATGCAATCGTGGGGACGGATAGAAGGGAAACTCGTCCGCGATGGGAAACCCGTCGCGAGCTACAAAGTCCGAATGGATCCCATTGACGTTTACAATTCGGACAAACCGCGGCTTTCCTCCGAGTACTTCACATCAACGGACGAGAACGGTGCATTTGTCTTCGACCGCGTTTGTCCGGGTCTCGTCTCGCTCGGACCAGAGCTGGGTCCGTGGGAGGAATACAAACTGACATCGGCAGAAGTAGTGCCACTGGTGATCCAACCGGGTGAAACCGTCAAGCTTTCGCTGGGAGCCGGAGGGAGACCTGTAGTAGGCAAGGTGGTTTTGCACTCAGGAGTCGAGCGGAAAATGCGGTGGGATTTTGGCACCAACTATCTGGTGGCATTGAGAGACGGCATCCCTGTTCCGGAAGAAATTAGGCAGCTTGGTTTCGACTGGCGCCAAGGATGGAACGAGACCTGGGAGGCATCGCGGGAAGGACGGGCGTACTTCTCAACATTGCACCGGTATGTGGTCAAACTTAACCCTGATGGAACCTTCCGCATAGAAGGCGTCCCTGAGGGGAAGTATCAGTTGATACTTCGGATCTATGATCCACCGCAAGGATTTGGGTGACTAAGCACTCCTGTGGCCACGGCGGTCCACGACATAAATGTTCCGGCAGCTACTGGCGTGGAGTCACGAGAACCTCACGACGTCGGCGAACTGATAGTGAAACTCTGTGCGAAGCTCAATGAGGGCGATCCCGCACCATCCTTCGAGGTCAAGACCCTCGACGGCAGAGCGATTCGCCTTCAGGACCTCAGGGGGAAAATTGTTCTTCTGACGTTCTGGGCAAGCTGGTGTGAGGCGTCCGTTGCCGAAATCCCAACGCTAAGAGCCATCTACGAGGAGTGTGGAAAAGACCAGCGGTTTGCGATGATCGGGCTCAGCTTGGACAAATCGTCGGAGGTGTTGCGGCAGTTTGTCCAGCAACGAGAAATCAACTGGACTCAAGTGCACTTGGGCGATTGGTCTCAGACAGCGCTCCCTTCCCAGTACGCGGTGACTTACATTCCAGCGCTGTTTCTAATCGGACCGGACGGGACGGTTCTTCGGCAGAACTTGCGCGGATCTCAGGTCCGCGATGAGGTGGGAAAAGCTCTGGCTGCGCTGCAATGATCGTGAATGATTGAGAACCGAACTATGGAGGGACAAACAATGAACCGGGCGAAAACATGGCTGTGTGTCGCAGCGCTAGCTGCCGCTGTGGGCGCATGTGTCTCAATGAGCGAGCAGAGGAAGTGCGCAGTTGACCTGAGCTCGCCTGAAACGACCGTCGTTAGCTTCACGAAAGCGGCAGCACTGGGCGACATCGAGTCAGCTCTGAACTGTTGTCTCCCGGGAAGCTACGATTATGACGACATCAAGAATGCCTTGACTGCGAGCCCATCAGCACCTTCGTATGCGTTCAAACAAATGCTGGAGTCAGTTGACCGAGATGCACCCATCCAGATCGTTTCAGTGGAGAAGAATGGCGATAAAGCCACGGTTATCTGGCGAATTACATTCAAGCGCGACGTTCGCATGGCGGAATCTGGCGGTCAGACGTTCAAAGCCGGCTCCACATTTGACCTCGATGGCACACTCAGAAAATCGGAAGACCGGTGGCTTATCGAGGGGATATGATCTGGCGATGCTTGCGCGGACCGGCAAACGACGACGTTCACTTCACGATGAGCTCTGATGGTGGACTTATTGAACCGGACCGTTAGGAATTTGCAGGCAGCGTGACAAATCGCGTGCCCAGACACCGTGTGCTTGACCGAGCGCAGCCGAGGCTCTGAGGCCGCCGGTGACGCCCGCAACGAGAGGACGAATGCCGACAGGAATATGCATTGATTCGTTGACGACCTTTGACAGGGAAACTCTTAGTGCTCTCGCTCTTCTGCAGATCATTGCATGGGGACGGAGACCAAACCCGGAGGAAGTTGAAGTGCGGAGGCAACGATTGGAAGGAGAACTGGAACAATCGGATCCAGACAGGACCATGATGTTTGTGGCAAGAGAGCGTGATGTTATAGTGGGTGAATGCCGCGTGAAGCGTGACTCCCACGATCCGGACGTTTGGATACTGTCGCACCTCGCGGTCCATCCGGACCATAGACGGCAGGGCGCGGGTCGATCTCTCGTGCAGGCCAGCATTGTTTTTGCCCGGTCCCGTGGCGCCGCAACGATTCGCTCTGAAACGCACGTGGATAATCGAGCGTCAATCGCATTTCACAAGTCCGTCGGCTTTGTGGACGATGGGCGCTTTACCGCCGTCGACGGGGACGAGAAAATCGCGTTCTCGATGCTTTTGAGGACTGACTGAGCTCACTCAGTTCAATGTGCGGGAGAAGATTCCGAGACGAACGAGTTTTCTTGACTCACGCACGGGGCAACGGATATATTGTCCAAACCGCAGAGGTGACCTCACCGCACGTCGCACGGACGCCTGTGTGCTGGATGAGGAAAGGTTCTTTTACGCCAGAGGGATGCCGGTGCTCCGAGCCCACAGTCCATGGTGATGCTGATTTTGACCGGTGCGTTGACGCGGCAAATGAAGGGCACCACTATCTGGACGCCGCAGATCAGAATCATCAGGAGACACGCGACGAGTTAGAAGGTTGGCAGGTGCCTCGTGAAGCAAGGGAGTTGTAAGTGGCAAAGAGTATGAGAATCCGAGAAGGACGAACTTGGGGGTGGAAATGAACAAACTGTGTGGACTGCTATGTATAGCTACGGTGGTTCTTGGTGGCACGGTCGTCTCATGGTGTGCTGCAGAAGCTCTTTCGTTTGATGCGCCCAAACTTGACGGGATTGTCATTGACGGTAACCCAGACGACTGGGGCACGCGCGGTCTCAGGATTGAGCTTCTTGCTTCAGCAAACGGCGAGGTCGCTCCAAGAACGGACTTCGACGCGGGCTTTCGCCTTGGCTGGAACGAGAATGGTCTGTTCGTTCTGGTCGCTGTGACTGACGACGTGCCGTGCGAAGGTGCCGAGCTCATCGAATACTACGCTAACGACGTCGTCATTCTGACAGTCGCTGTCGAGCCGCGTCCGTCGCGAAGTTATGTGGTGGTCATTTTTCCCGGACTGGATCTGGACAATCCCGACCGTGCCGCAGTGATAGTCGATCTTGAAGACATGACGCGGAGTCCGCAGCTTAGCGTGGAGACTGCTCGGATGAAGGTAGCGGGAGGATATCGTGTGGAAGCATTCCTTCCCTGGAGCAACCTTGGCGTAACGGCCTCGATAGGAAACGAGATAGGATTCCAAGTGTGGGTAAACGATTCTGACGGTCCAGATGACGGGTTCGCTGTGCGATGGAATCCGTTGGCTACGACTCCGCACGACACTGACCACCTGCAACGCGTGCGTCTCGCTCAAGGAGCAAGTTTTCCCGTACTTGCACGAGGACGGATACTTAACCTTGTGCCCGAAGGGATCAACCTCAAAGTCGTCGGCGTCCCGAGTCTTGCAGACAAGCGTGTTCAAGTCAAGGTAGCCGGCAAACAGGTTGCGGCGGGCAGATTCTCTGAGCAAGGGGGAAGACCGGTTTCCACGATAACTGTGCCTCTTTCAATTGATGAGCACGTACGCGATACGGTGGAGCTCTTCTCTGAGGGGCGACGTATCGGGACGCTATCTCTGGCGGAGGCTCTAAGAGGGCGAGCCGAGGCGATTATGGCAAGCAATATCCGGTTTTCGCCATACGTTTTCTCCGGCGGCACCTTTCCCACATGCGATTTCGAAGATCCTGCACGTGCAAGAGAACTTCTCGGAGCCTATCAGATTCGCGTATCGTTCTATGACAGCCGATACAACCCGGTGGACACCCCGCGAGAACCAGGAAGGTACGGCGCCGTGGTTGATGTCACCCCGTCGTTTGGGCGTCCGCTTCGGCGTTTCGAAACGTTGTTCCGTCTTCCCAAAGAGATCGATTGGTGGTCCGATAAACTAAGGGTTTCGATCACGATTCCTGAAGAATCTGGTGCACGTCCTGATGCGCTCAAAGAGAACGAAAAGGCGATTAGCAACTACCTGATTCAGTTAGTTCGAGACCATTTCGTAGAGGGACCGGAGAGCGCTGCCCTACTTGCCGGTCTATATGAAGCAGAAGCCCTTGGACGCGAAGCGACCGTTGCCGAGGACGTGTGGGCTGCGGACCGACAGTGGTGGGTCGGCTGGAAACGGCAGCAGTGCCAGATTGCGAACCGACCTCTCACCCATTTCTCCAGACCCGTCCATATCGAAGGGGAACCGGCACCGACATTGCGTTTTGGAACAGTCGCCGAAGCCGCCATGGACGCGGACTCGGTTGAGCGGATAGACGAGGTGTGCCGGGAATGGGCTGCTAACAGCGACGAAGCGTTTGTGGTGTGCCTTGCACGCCACGGGGTCATTTTCTTCCACAGGGCGTATGGGATACGCAATGGCGCTCCCATGACGGTCGACACAAAGAGCTGGATGGCCTCGCTCACCAAACTTCTGGCAGGGACGATGGCAACGATGGCGATTGACCAGGGGCTGATACGTTTAGACGACCCTGTTGAGAGATTCCTGCCACCACTTGCTGGAGTCGCAACTGAGAAACCCTTGACCATACACCATCTCTACACTCACACTCACGGCTTGCCAGACCCGCCGGGAGACAACGATCGCTATGACGACCTAGAAGAGCGAGTAGCTGATTTCTACCCTTGTGCCGCTGTCGGGGACAGGTTCCGATACGGCAGCATCGGGTTGGCGCTCGGCGGGAAAGTGCTCGAGGCGGTGAGCGGAACGGCGCTCCCACAGTTGTACAAACGTCACTTGCTCGATCCGTTGGGTTGCACGCATACCGATGTGACGGACAGCGCCGGGCGTGCCAGGAGCACCGCGTGGGATATGGCGAAGATAGGACAGATGCTGCTGAACAGGGGTAGGTGCGGCGCGTGGTCCTTCTTCCGCGAGGAAACGTTTGAGCAGATACTTCCGAAGCCGCTCACGAATCTGCTTGGACCTGATACCAAGGCGATCTACGGGCTGGGCACAACGTTTATACCGGTTCCGGGTCTGAGTGAACGAACGTTCGGGCACGGGGCGGCTTCAGGAGCTATACTCTGCATTGACCCGGATAACGGGCTTGTCATATCAATGACCAGGAACAGCGGCGGCGAGAACTATCAAGAATACCGAGGCAAATTCCTATCTGCAGTCGTCCAGTGCATGCCGGATAACAAGAGTGCTGGTGGCAGCAGATGAAGCGGTGGTGCTCGTCCACGACGGCAGTTGCGGGAGCGATCGCACGAGGAGCCAGTTATACGAAGGCACGTGCTTTGGTCCAAGTGTTGGTGCTGGCGTTGACTGCCTTCACTGGTTGCGCAACGACCTCTCTCCGTCCACCCAGCGGTGATAGCTCTCAACGAGTGGGTGACATAGCCCTTGATCAGTACGTCGGGCTATACGAAGTGGCGCCCGGCTTTGCATTCACGGTTTCCAAAGAAGGAGCGCGTCTCATGATCGAAGGAATGGGTTTCTCGAGGTCCGAACTTGTATGGAACTCCGGAAACAGGTTCCGCAATAAAGGTGCTGACCTGCCTGTCACCTTCGGTTATGATGGAGACGGCAATATCTCGCACCTTACTGTGGAACACGAGGGTCAGCCTGTGCAGTTGACGAAGGTGCCACCGCTGTCGAAGCGGGAGCTCGCAGCGTTTAAGCAACGCTCATATCTTGAAGTACCGATCCGAGGGTCTGAAACGCGATCGCTGAGATCCTCGGAGATTGGGCAAGAATACAGGCTATACGTTTATCTGCCACGCAGCTACGGGTATGCCAATCGAAGATATCCTGCCATATACATCCTGGACGCGGACGCCGATTTTGGGTTGGCAGCCCATCTGATTCCGCAGCGCGCCGCAGGTCGCGAGATCCCGGAATTGGTCATCGTCGGCATCGCGTACGGAGAGGGCGTGCCTGAAGGGTTAAACCCTCGGTACAGAGACTTCGTGCCTTCTGCGTTTGGAGGACAAGCTGAGAAATACCTGAATTTCCTCAGAAGAGAATTGATTCCGTTTATCGATTCCGAGTACAGGACCGATCCGAGCGACAGGACCATCTGTGGTCATTCGCTTGGCGGCGTGTTTGCCGCGTTCGTCTTGTTCGAGACACCCCCTCTTTTCAGTCGTTATCTTGTAGGAGCGCCCGGCATTTTGCCCGCCGCCGCCGAGGCGAACTACGCGAGGGCACATTCTGAGCTCGCCGCAAAGGTTTTCCTCACCGTTGGGTCATTGGAAGGCGACAAACGAGTGTCGGAGTTGACGGAGTTCGGCAGGACTCTGGCTGGGCGAGACTACAAAGGGCTCGAGGTCACGACCCGGATTATCGAAGGTGAGTCGCACGTGTCCTTTTTCGCAGAGGCGTTCAACAGAGGTCTGACCGCGTTATTTCATACGAAGTGACCAGCAGAGACGAGCGTACACCAAGGCCTTCTTGAACCGACTGTACAATGAACGATAGTGGCTGATTGTCGAACAAGGGCATTCAGTGAACCGCTGGCAACTGATGCGCGTAACATTAGCTCAGAATTGAAGGTGTGATTGGACGTGGCAGGGTCTTCGCTGGATAACGAGCTCCTTGGGCAGGCTGAGAGGCTGCGTCAGCAAGCAGAGCAACTTGTCGCACAGCTACTGAGCTGCTTCGACAACGATATGTCGCCCACCGTGGTTGGCAGCGTTGCCATGGACCTCATGACGAAGCGTGACATTGACATCGCGTGTTGCATCCAGCCATTGGAAGCGGCAAGGTTACTTGAAGTTGGGCAACGCATCACCGCTAAGCTGCCTGTTGGGAGGTTGACTTACGTGAACCCCTCAGTTGTCCCATGGCATGACTATAAGAAGGGACTCTTCTGTGGCCTGCAGCTTCAGGCTGCCTCCGGCGAGACCTGGAATTCGGACGTGTGGGCTTACGATAGGCAGGACTTCGAGAGCGCGTTGGCAGAGCATGAACTCCTTGCGAGACGACTCAGGGAAATTGACCGATGGACGCTTCTGCGTTTAAAGTGCTCATGCGCTGTCCAAAGTCACATTATCTACACCGCCGTGCTGGAACACGGGGTAAGGACGGTGGAAGAGTTGGCTGACTACGTCAGAAATCACGAGGGCTAACTAGCGCATGCAGCGGACTGAGGGCTGCTGATGCGCGTAACGTTACATAGCACTTGAGATTCTAAAATGTTCAAGTATCGAAGCACACTATGGTACGGACTGATGTTTTCCTTCGCGGTCAATGTCATCGCGTGGTTGTCTGGGTTTGTCGGGGCGATTTTGGAGGAGATTCTGCGTGATAGCCTGTTCGTGTCCATATTCCATTGGCCGTACAGAGTAATCCTGTGGCCGGGATTTGCGTTGGTGAATGCGGTTGAAACAAGTGCGGCGATATGGCTATTGCCGTTTGTTGTCGCTTGTGTGTTGTTTTGGGGTCTCGTCGGGCTCTGTGGCGCTTGGTTGGTAAGAGGGAAGCACGCTATCTAACCAGCGCATTCACCTGACTCGCTTCGCTTGCAGGTGATGCGCGCTACGTTAGGCAGATTGAAAGGAGGGGAAGCCACAATGAAGAGATCTCTGTGTCTTCTGTTAGGTCTTGCATGTGCGGCCGTCTTGCTTTCTGGTACTTCGTTGCCTGATGTAGTCGCGCCGTTCAAGCCGGGCAGCGTTGAGGAGCAACGCAATGAGATTCCTGCGGTGGCCGTGCCACTAGAAACGGTATTCACCTGGCTTGAGTCAGAAGAGACGACGGCCAGAGAGGGCGCACTTCTTTGGCTTCTGCGCTCCAATAAGGCCGTAGATCTGAGCTACTTCGCCTTTCCGCAGAAAAGCATTCGGTTCGGAGTCGACCGGGTTCTGAGGAAAGATGTGGACGGCATCATATGGCGTCTGGTTGAATGCCGTTATCTTTCCAGGCAGACTTTCACCAGTGCTGCCGAATACCGAGCCGTCTGGAAGGTTGCATACCTCTTTGATGATCTCGGTCAACTTCGAGACTGGATCGATGACTATGACGTCTTGTTTCTTGATGATCTGAATGGCGATGGTAATGTAGAATTATTTGCCTACATTAACTCCCCGAAACGTGTCATCATGTACTCATATCAGCGAGGGCGATCCAGACAGATTCTACGCGTCGAGTCGGTGCCGGAGGGAAGCGATGCCATTGATGTCGTGCCTCGGGAAACGGGCGGTTCTTACAAAGTGAGGATTGCAGCGCACGGGATCTACCAGTGGGACAAGCGGTCCGAGCAGTATGTCAAGTCCGCTTCTGTACCCAGCAACACAACGCTCGCACTGAGAGAAGCGCCAGTCGAATCTGACTCGAGGGAGCTGATCTCTAGGTTATTGTCCGACAACCAGCACTGGCTCCAGCCGGCAATCAGGGAACTTGCCTACACGTTCT
>Ga0315291_10002262_pt1 | contig 25325 bp, 16 predicted proteins | sample YL17G12_20_MG_FD_203070 | JGI IMG/M metagenome (GOLD analysis project Ga0315291, IMG submission 203070) | Sediment microbial communities from Yellowstone Lake, YNP, Wyoming, USA - YL17G12_20 | ecosystem: Environmental > Aquatic > Freshwater > Lake > Sediment | place: USA: Wyoming | collected...
TCTGCGTTTCCACCCAGGAATATATTGACCAGGCCATTGCCTACGCCCGGGAAAAAGATGTCGTAATCCTGACATTCGGCGATATGCTGCGTGTCCCCGGCACCCGCTCTACCTTAGAAAGTGAACGGGCGAAAAAGAGGAATGTGTTGGTCGTTTATTCCGCGCTCGATGCCCTGGTATTTGCCAGAAAAAACCCCAAGCAGAAGATAATATTTTTAGCAGTCGGTTTTGAAACTACCGCAGCCACCTTCGCCGTTACGGTTTTGATTGCCCGGAAAGAGAAAATTGGAAACCTGTTTTTTTTCTCTTCGCTAAAGACTATCCCTGCGGCGATGCGCTTTCTTTTGCGGGATAAAAGATTAAACATATCCGGATTTCTGTGCCCGGGGCATGTTTCGACCATTATCGGGACCAAGGCGTATGATTTTATTCCGAGGCAGCACGGCATCGGCTGTTGCGTTGCGGGCTTTGAACCCCTTGATATTTTAGAAGGGATATATCTTCTTCTGCGGCAATTCGTTAATGGAACGCCGGCCGTAGAAAATCAATATGCGCGCGCAGTTACCAAGAGCGGCAATGTAGAAGCGCAGCATATTCTTTCCAGGGTTTTTAGTCCGAGCGACGCTTCCTGGCGGGGCCTGGGGATGATCCCCAAAAGCGGACTAAAATTAAAAGATACCTTTTCCCGGTTCGATGCCCAGAACATGATGCCGCTGAGGTTAAAATCACAACGCCCTAACCGGAAACAAAAACTATGCCGTTGCGGCGAGGTCATCAAGGGCCTTATCAAACCGGATGCATGTGCGTTATTTAAGAAAGCCTGCACGCCGGAACAACCGTATGGGCCCTGCATGGTTTCTCTCGAAGGGACGTGTAATGCCTATTATAGATACCATTAGAAAGTCAAAAGTGCGCGCCAAAATTCAAAATTTTGGAATTTGGATTGTCATTTTGATATTGGCAGGCTGCTGCCAAAGGAACAATTTAGAAGAAGCGCGGGAGTATGTCCTAAAATCCAAAGCGTATTATGAGGACGCAGTCAAACAGTATAATGATCTCATTGCTAAAGGCAAAGACCCGGATAGATTACGTCTTGAATTGGGAAAATTATATTACGACCACGGAGACTTCAAAAAGGCAAGCGGGCAGTTAAAAACAGTCGGTCTTCCCGATTCAAAAAAATTTTTAGCCCTTGCCTATTATCACCTGGGCAATTTTACCGATGCCCTCGAGCTTTTCAATAAAAATGAATTGAAGGATAACGAATATCTATACTACGGCGGCCTGACCTGCGAGAAACTTAATCTGTTCGATAAGGCCCTGCAGATGTATAAAAAGATTACGCCTTCGGAATTTTCTAAGCCCGCCATGGAACGGATCAATGCCATTGAAAGACAATCCAGCCCCGTTATGATTAAAGACGTAAATCCGCTGGTGGCCGGCATTATCGCCAGGGCTCCTTCCGCCGACACATATCCCCAGGCAGGCGCCCTTATCCTGCTTGCCGATGAGAAATTCAAAATTACGCCGCAGGATACCGAGGTATCCGACCTGCATTATGTCATTAAGATTTTAAATGAAAGGGGCAAAGAGAGTTTTTCCGAGAGCCACATCGAATACGACTCAACATTTGAGAAGGTGGAATTGGAATACGCGCGGACCATCAAACCCGACGGTACCGTTGTTGAGGTAGGCAGCCGCCATATCCGGGATGTCTCGAAGTATTTGAACTTCCCCCTTTACAGCAATGCCCGCGTCTTTATCATTTCTTTCCCCGAAATTACCGAAGGGGCGGTCATAGAATATAAATTGCAAATAGTGCGCAGCGAGCTTATCAACAAAAAAGATTTCGTTTTGAATTATCCGGTGCAATCCTCGGAGCCGATTATTGAGGCGCATTTCAGGGTCGAGGCCCCCAAGGACAAAGAGGCGCATATCAAGGTGTTGAATGATACGTATAATGACTTTGCTGCGGACTTACAGCCAAAGGTAACCGAAGGCAATGACGGTTCCCGTATTTACGACTGGGATTTTAAAGAAATTCCCCAGATTATGCCTGAATCAAATATGCCGCCGCAGGTTGAAATAAACCCTACTATTCTCATCTCCTCGTTTTCTTCGTGGGATAAGATTCACGCCTGGTGGTGGAAACTGGCGCAGGATAAGATACAGGCGAGTGAAGAAATTAAAACAAAGGTCAAACAGCTTATTTCCGACAAAAAATCGGAAGAAGAAAAGTTGCGCGCGATTTACAATTTCTGCGCTCAGCAAATCCGGTATGTGGCGGTGGAATATGGAGAGGCCGGATATGAACCGCATAAGGCCGAAGCGATCTTCAAAAATAAATACGGGGACTGCAAAGACCAGGCAATTCTTCTGGTGACAATGCTCAAGGAAGCAGGCTTTGTTGCCTGGCCAGTGCTTATTTCAACCAAAGAATATTATAATTTACATCAGGATTTCCCCTCCGTGATTTTTAATCATTGTATTGCCGCGGTCTCTCATAACGGGAACACGGTTTTTCTTGATCCGACCGCTGAAACGTGCAGTTTTGGCGATTTGCCTACCCCGGACCAAAACCGCCGTGTCCTGGTATTTAAAGAAAATGCCTGCGCAATCGAAGGCACCCCGTTATATCCGGCAGGGCATAATGTGTCCAGGCAGAGCACCCGTATAAAAATCAACGACGATGAATCGATTGAAGCGGCAAAAGAAGTTTTTACCTCCGGCGTTTACGAGCAAGGGCAACGTTATTGGCTCCTCTATACCCCGCCGGAACTCATTGAAGAGGCATTAAAAGAAAAGATACAGGAGGTTTCAATCGGCTCGCAGTTGAAAGGGCACCGTATCGATAATGCAGATAATCTGGATAAGCCGGTAGTATTGCAATACTCGTTCTCGGGCCCGGAGTACCTCGCGGCGGCCGGCGCCTTGCGCCTTATGCCTCAACTGGCCTATGCGGATGTTTCCATGGCAGCCAGGGATAAGCGCAAATACGCGCTGGATTTCGATTTTCTCGGGGGCTGGGAAACGACGGTAGATGTCACAATTCCGAAAAATTTCGCAATACGCTATATCCCCGAGAATGTGCGCGAAGATACGGCCTGGTTTACCTTCAACGTAGAATACCTCTATTCCGACAACACCGTTCATTTTACGCAGCAGTTTAAGCTAAAACGCGAGCAGGTTACCCGGGATGAATACCTTGATTTTAAAAGCACCCTTGAGCATCTGGCCAAAAAAATCAAGCAGCGGATAGTCTTAGAAAAGGCACGGTAAGCGATGTTAAACGAAAACGAAACGCCCCGCCAGGAACGGCGCCACTATGTACGCCTGGATTCCGTATTCCCCGTGCAAATTCAATTAGTAAGCCTTGACGGCCAACAGGCGCTGTCGGATTGGATCCAGGGGTTTACCAGCAATATCGGCAAAGGCGGGATTTGTCTCAACTGCCATAATTTAAAATCAGAATTCGCCGAGAGCATTAAAAACCGCTCTGTTAAATTGTCCCTGGGAATCGAAATGCCGCTGGGAGGCAAACCCGTACGTGCCCTGGCGCACATTGCCTGGGTTAAAGATTGCGCCCAGCCAGGCAGCCACCTTATCGGCGCCGGTTATGACGCTATTGACCCGGCCCAGAATTCCCGGATCGTCCGTTACGCCCTCACCAAAAAGTTATTCGCCCCGGTCGCCATAACCATTATATTGCTCCTCGGTATCGGCTTCGGGACCAATACGTATGTTAACGTCAAGCTCGTCCAGGGGAATAAAGGCTTAGTGCACCAGTTAGTCAGCATCCTGCAGGAATCCTCTATCGCCCAGCAAAAGATAAAACAGATAAGCCACGATAAGGATGACCTGCAACTTAAGCTCGAGTCGTTACAGAGCCGCATCCAGAGCCTGGAAGAAGAAAAAGAAAAAAGAAAAGAGGAAACCAACAAGATAGACCAGCTCAATAACCTTATCGGCACCTTAAACCAGGAGAAAGGGGCCCTGCAGGAGCAACTTATCTCCTTGCAACGCCGCGAGGATACCGTTACCGAACAACTCCTTTCTCTGGAAAAAAAGAAAGGCCCTTTAGAGAAAGCAAATCTTGATAAGATGTACCAGTGGCTGAAAGTGCATCAAAACCCGCGCACCGGCTTGATTATGAGCTTTGAGGGTGACGGCGATGTTTCGAACTGGGCCTTTATCTATGACCAGTCGCTGGTCATCCAGGCCTTCACTTATTTTTCCGATTTCGAGCGGGCAAAAAAAATTCTGAATTTCTTTGACAAGAAGGCCAAACGGGTAAACGGCAGATTCGTGAATGCCTATTATGCAAATGACGGTGCGCCGGCGGAATTTGTCGTTCATAGCGGCCCGAACATCTGGCTGGGGATAGCGGCAGTGCAGTACACCAAAAGGACCAAAGACAGCTCTTACTTGCGTTTGGCCGAAGAGATAGCCCATTCCATTATTGCTCTACAAAATGAAGATGAGGGCGGAGGTATTCGCGGCGGCCCCGAGGTAACGTGGTATGCGACCGAACATAACCTTGATGCCTATGCCTTTTTTAACATGCTCGCCCAGATAACCAATAAACAGAAATACGTCCAGGCCAAAGATAAAGTGCTTAACTGGCTGGTTACGCACACCTATGATAAAGAGAGTATCCCCATAAAACGCGGCAAGGGCGATGCGACGATTGCCACGGATACGTATGCCTGGTCAGTGGCAGCGATCGGCCCGGAAAAATTGGACGCGTTAGGCATGAGTCCGGACCGGATCATGGAGTTTGCGGAAACAAACTGTGCGGTAGAAGTTTTTTACAAACGCCCGGAGGGAACGGCGGTGAAAATCAAAGGTTTTGACTTTGCCGCGCAACAACACGTGGCCAGGGGAGGAGTGGTTTCTGCGGAATGGACAGCGCAGATGATTATCTCTTTTAAGAAAATGGCGGATTTTTATTATAAGAAAGATATGCCAGCTAAAGGGCGGTCGTATGAGGTCAAAGCCGAAGAGTATCTGGCAAGCCTCGGTAACATGGTTATTTCCAGCCCTTCCCCTTCAGGGCAAGGGGAGAGTTGTCTTCCGTACGCTACCCAGGATTTCGTTGATACCGGCCACGGCTGGATGACGCCTAAGGGTAGCTCCACCGGCTCCGTCGCAGGCACCACCTATTCGCTCTTCGCGTATTATAATTACAATCCCCTGGAACTTACGCAGTGAAAGACAAGCTCAATAAGATTTATAAACGGCTCTACCGTCATTTCGGTCCGCAGCATTGGTGGCCGGCTCAGACTCCTTTTGAAGTTATGGTCGGCGCCATCCTTACCCAGAATACCAGCTGGCTCAACGTAGAAAAGGCGATTCGTAATCTTAAAAAAGAAAAGGTGTTAAGCGCGCGTAAACTTTTTGCTTTACCGGACCAGACATTATGCCGCCTCATACGGCCTGCCGGCTATTATAATATTAAAACCAAACGCTTAAAGTCATTCCTAAAGTTTTTTTTGAAAAGATATCGAGGCGATATCAAAAGGATGTCCCTCAGTCCTCTTCGAGGACTGCGGGAGGAACTGCTCGCGGTTAACGGCATCGGGCCGGAGACCGCGGATTCTATCCTGTTATATGCCTTACATAAGCCCGTATTCGTCATCGACGCCTACACCAGAAGAATACTCTTGCGGCACGGTCTCATTAAAGAAAAAGCCGAATATCGAAATATGCAGGAATTATTCATGAGCAACCTTAAAAGAGACGCACGATTATTTAATGAATACCATGCCCTCTTGGTAAGGCTAGGTAAAGAGCACTGTCTTAAAAATAAACCCAGATGCGCAGCCTGCCCGTTAAAGTAGCCAGGATTTTCCCAAGACAGTTTTTTCTGCTTTCTGTCCTCTGCCTTTTATCTTCTGTCTCCTTTGCCGAGCCTCCCCGCTATGAAATAGACGCCGCCATAGATACGGCAAGGCACAGGATAGCCGCCCGGCAAAAAGTCATCTTCACCAATAACTCCACCCGGCAGCTCAATGAAATTTATTTTCACATCTATCCTCACCGCAAGTTTACGCAGCGGGAAATAAAATTTATGTACCGCTATGCCGGATATTTTAAGATAAATCCCTTTCCTGAGGGCTTCCAGGGGGGAGATTTAAAGGTTAACGCTGTTTCCTCCGACGGAAAGGCCTTAACATCCGTAATCGAGGGCGGCGACCAGACTATTCTTAAGGTCGTTTTAGATGCCGCACTGGCGCCCGGCGAATCACGGGAAATAACGCTCGATTTTACCGTCGATATCCCCCATGCGTATGGTAAGTTCGGCTGGCACAAGGATATTGCCACCCTTGTGCGGTGGTATCCTATCTTAAGTGTTTTTGATGAACAGGGATGGCATAATTATCCCTTCTACCTCTATCATCTTCCTCATTTCAGCGATGCCTCTTACTATACGGTTAACGTTACGGTGCCTTCCGGCCAAAAGGTCGCTGCCACGGGATTGGTAAAAGAGGAGACGGTCAATGCTGACGGGACGAAGACCGTGCGGATTGAAACGGGATTTCCGGTAAGGGATTTTAGCTTAGGGGTATCGGAAAAATTTAAGATTTACACCCTTAACGAGGGCAAAACCCGGATTAACGCATATTATATAAACGGCGATAAGAGAAAAGCGCAAGTCGCTGCTCATAATGCGGCAGCCTTGATGAAATTCTACGGCGAGCGTTTTGGAGAATATCCCTATCAGGATTTTAATATTGTGCCCGGTTACTTAGGCTTTGGCGGACTGCAAAGTTCGGGCCAGATTTTTATTGATACCCGCGTATATGCATTACCCGGATTTTTAGAGCGCTATTTTGATTTTTTCATCTCGCACGAGACCGGCCACCAGTGGTTTTATAATATGATCGGATCAGATGAATATAAAGAGATGTTTATGGATGAGGGCATGAACTCGTATTGGATTTTAGCGTATCTTGCGAGTAAATATGGCGTGCCTGCCCAGGTTATGACATTGCCTAAGCCATTGAGCTGGCTGGTCCCTAATTTTACTTTTCGCCAGTCCTCAATTTCGCGGTACCTGTATCTGGCTAGGAACGGATTTGATCATCCCGTCATCGGTGAATTATCCAGTTTTCATGAACCGTCAACGATCTTTGCCCTAACCTACGGAAAAGGCGCGGAAGTATTGTCGATGTTAGAAAAACGCGTGGGCAGCGCTGTTTTCGACAAGATTGTGCAACGCTACAGCCGGGATTTCAGATTTAAAAATGTACGCTTGACGGAGTTTATCGCGCTTTGCAACGAGGAATCAGGGCAAGACCTGAACGCGTTTTTTGCCGATTGGCTGGAAACTAAAAAAACATGCGATTACGCGGTTAGTTCAGTTACTCAAGACGCCGTCGTCTTGGAAAACCGCGGTTCGATTCAAATGCCGGTTACAACCCGGATCATGTACGGCGATGGGAAGGAAACGGCAGATCAATGGAACGGGGGAGGAAAGACAAGGGTTATTCCGCTTGCAGGGCATGAGCGTGTCAAAAGCGTTGCCGTGGACCCGCAGAATTCTATTTCTTTAGATTTAGACCGCACCAATAATTACTGGCCTCGCACCCTCTATACCAAGGCCGTTCCTTTTTATTTTTCCGTGCATGAGATTCCGGCAATTATACCGCGCGATTCCTACAACCTGATTCTGGGGCCAAGCGTCGGCGATTACGGGCTGGGCGGCGCTTTATCGCTTCAGAAGCCGTTCGATCAGCTCTTGCGTTTTTCTTCCGGATACGATTTTAACGACCAGCAGGTCGAATCCAAATTAGGGTATGAATTCCAGCATCTTTTCAACCGGCAAATGAGCCTGGGCTGCGAAATATACCATCGCACAGAAGGAGAAAGCGATGAAGAGCTTACGGGCGGAAAGATTTACCTGCGCCGGGAATTATGGCCGGCAAGCTACGGCCTGCTCGACCTTAATGATCATATCACGTTTTACCTCATCCGTAACCAGCGGCTGGAATCCTCCTCGCTGACAACCGGCCGAGAACAGATATACAATCTTTATTACCGAAGGCGGCAAGAGGCTATCGTCGGCATCACCGGCTCTTTCGGCCGCTATGGTACGTATCCCGATCCTCAGTATGGCTGGAAGTTTTTGCCTACCATGGAATCCGCGGGACACTTTTTAGGCGGGCGTGAATCTTTCTGGCGCTCGTCGCTTGAGTTAGATAATTATCATTTGCTTTTCCCGAAACGCCAACATACTATAGCCAGCCGCTTAAAGGCCGGCTGGGGCGGCTCCGGCGATAAAGAACTTTTCCAATTGGGAGGCCCTGATTCCTTACGCGGCTGGCGCCGTAAAACATTTGAAGGAAGCCGCATGCTTTTAGGAAGCCTGGAATACCGCCTCCCGCTCAAATCCGAGATTAACTTTTACTTTTTAGATAATATATTGAGCCTCAACCAAATCCAGGCAGTCGGTTTTATAGATATCGGTAAGGCCTGGCATGCGGATTTTGACAGTCAGGCGTTTAAAAAGGATGCCGGTATCGGATTGCGGTTCCATTTTGACGTAATAGGATTTTTGGAAAAGATTATAGTGCGGTTCGATGTTGCCCAGGCCATTAATGAACCTAAGGAAGAGCCTCATTTCTGGATTGGCGTGAGCCATACCTTCTGAGTCCCCGCAGGAGGCGGGGCATCCCACCGGAGGTGGGACACCCAGCCATCCTTTAGGCTGGGGTGCTTCGCCCATCCGATAGGGCGGGGTGTTTGAAGGGGCCTAATTTCTGCTTTAATTCTCCCTTGACCTATGGTATAGTAATGACACTACGCTATACGCCCTTTTTACCCACTCCCTATTGCTTCAAATATGATAGACAAGAAACGGCTGATACGCCTTACCCGGGAACTTATCCGCATTGATTCTCAGAATCCCCGTTCAGATGAATTCAGCATTGCCCGGTTTGTCCGTAACTATCTAAACGATATTGGCTTACCTGCCAGAATTATTGAATTTAAAAAGAGGCGCTCCAATGTCCTGGCCACCTTAAAAGGAAAATCGGGCCATTCGCTTCTTATCACCCCCCACTTAGACACGGTTCCCGCAGGCAACAATTGGAGCATCCCGCCTTTTTCAGGGAAAATTGCGCAAGGTAAACTATACGGGTTGGGTGCTACTGACTGCAAAGGGAATTTGGCCTGCGCGATTGAGGTACTTAACAGCCTCATCGAGGATAGCTGCCGCCTGGATTATGATGTAATTTTTGCCGCGACCGCCGATGAAGAATCGGGCTCCGGTTTAGGATTAATCCCTTTATTAAAAAAAAGACTCTTGCGCCCGGATGCCGCTTTGATTCTTGATAGCGATGATTTTGATATCATCGTTGCCCAAAAAGGGCTCTTGCATGTTAAGGTAAACATAAAAGGCAAAAAGGCGCACGGGGCCTATCCCTGGCAAGGCATCAACGCAATCGATATCGCCGTAGAAATACTCGCAGAGCTTAAACACCGTAACACGGTTAGTGTTAAACATAAATACCTCAGGCCTCCTACCGTGAATGTCGGCACCATCCAGGGCGGCGATAAGGTTAACGTGGTGGCGGATTGGTGTGCATTTGAGCTTGATTTCCGATTCCTGCCCGGCCAATCCGCAGACGCGATACTCGCGCATCTGAAGAGCGTTATTCTCAAACACACACGGAAATTTTCCCGTCATGGCAATGCGGGGAAGATTGAAATTGAAGGGATACAAAAGCCGTACGTGATACATGAAGGCCATCCTTTGATCCGCTCTCTCACAGCGGCGATGAAGAAATGTGGCGTTGAAGCTTCGATTCAAGGTTCGGAAGGGGCAACCGTCATGACCTTTTTCCAGACTTACAATATCCCCGCAATTGCGACCGGCTTCGGCTCGGAAGGATGTGCGCACACTGCTGACGAATACGCGAAGATAGAGAACTTATATCGAGGCGCGCTGGTATTGGAAGAGTTTTTGAAAAGATATACTCAGTAACTTTAAAAAATGACAATCTAAGAGGTGATGATGATGGAAGGCATTAAGATTATTAAACGCCCGCGGCTGAAAAATCCCTATTTAATCTGCGCCTGGCCCGGTATGGGAGAGGTTGCCTTTAAGGCAGCGCAGTATCTCATTGAAAAACTCAATGCCGAAGAATTTGCCCAGATTCTCCCCCAAGATTTTTTCTATCTGACCACCAGCATTGTTCAAAAAGGCATCCTGAGCATCCCCGAACTGCCTTACAGCAAATTCTATTCCTGGAAAGGTAAGAAGGGAGGCAATGACCTGATCATATTTTTGAGCAATGCCCAGCCTGATTTAGCCAAAGCGGAGATATACTCCCAGCGCATCATTTCGGTCGCTAAAAGCTTTAACGTAAAGAAAGTGATTGCTTTTGCCTCCATGCCGCAACCCATAGACCACAATCAGAACCCCGGCGTTTGGTTCGCGGCGACCTCGCCTTATTCCAGCAGCATTTCGCAAAAATATAATTTTAATATCTTATCCGAGGGGCAGATCAGCGGCATGAACGGCCTCTTTTTAGGCATCGCCAAGCGGGAGGGCCTGGACGGATTCTGCCTCTTGGGAGAAATTCCCCTCTATACCATTCAGATTGAAAACCCCCGCGCCTCGCACGCTGTCTTAGAGGGGCTTTCCCGGATATTGAATATCCAGGTTGATTTCACCGGCCTCGTAGAGCAGGCGCACGTTATTGAAGATGAAATTAACAAGCTGCTTGACTATCTTAAACTTGATTCTACCGCAGGGCCGATCGGAGAAGAGGACGTCGAGAAGATAAAAAAGTCATTGGGCCTGCTTTCGAAACTTCCCGTTTCCATAAAAGAAAAAATTGAGAATCTTTTTCTCATCGCCCACAACGATATTACCAGGGCCCAGGAGTTAAAAACGGAACTTGATAAGTGGAACGTCTATAAGGAATACGAAGACAGGTTCCTGGATTTATTTAAAAAGACAAAAAATAGCGGCAACTAAATGTCCCAAGATAAGATACTCCTCAGTCATGGCAGCGGTGGGAAAGCTACCCATCGCCTCATTACGCAGACGCTGCTTAAGAGGCTTGCCAACCCGATCCTTAACCAGCTTGCCGACAGCGCGTTACTTCCCTATGAAAAAAAGCTCGGGTTTACGACCGACTCGTTTGTCGTCAGTCCGCTCACGTTTCCCGGCGGAGATATAGGGAAACTTTCCATATGCGGCACCGTCAATGATTTGGTCATGATAGGGGCCGTGCCCAAATACATCTCCCTCGCCCTCATTATCGAAGAGGGTCTGGATTACGCCGTATTGGAGGATATCGCCGCCTCCGTTGCAGCAACGGCCAGACGCGCTGGTGTCTGGGTTGTTACCGGAGATGTAAAGGTGGTGGAAAAAGGCGCGGCCGATAAGATTTTTATTACTACCTGCGGGATCGGCAGGATTGTAAAAAACAGACCTCTTTCCGTGAAAAACATAGAGCCGGGAGATAAGGTCATCATAAGCGGCACTATCGCCGAGCACGGCCTGGCGGTATTAGCGAAAAGAAAGGACCTCGACCTCGGATTTAATATCAAAAGCGATTGCGCGGCGTTAAACGGAATGATTATCCCCGTGCTCAAGCAGACGGGGTATATAAAATTCATGCGTGATCCGACTAGGGGAGGGTTAGCTACAACCTTAAATGAAATTACCGCATCCGGGGGCCTCGGTATTATCATTGATGAAGCGCGCATCCCCCTTTCACCCAAGGTAAGGGCGGCCTGCGAATTATTGGGGCTGGACCCTTTGTATCTGGCGAATGAAGGGAAGGCCCTTTTGGTAGTTGCCGAAAACGGGGCAGGGAAGGTGTTAACGTTATTGAGAAAGCACCCTTTAGGCCGCAATGCCAGAGAGATAGGTACCGTAGTAAAAAAGCCATCTAAACAGGTAGTGCTTAATACGGTCGTGGGAACACCGCGTATTATCGATATGTTGGTTGGAGAATCCCTGCCCCGGATTTGCTAAGCGGTACAAAGGTAAGGAACGGCAGGGAGCTTGTATCTTAGTATTTAAAAAATTATAATAATAAGTCATGCCCCATGCGGAAAATCACCATTTTGTACGTTATTACTAAATTGGAATTAGGTGGAGCACAGAAGCAATTGTTGAGCCTGATGAGACATGTAAATCGAGGAGAATTCAACCTTTTTTTGCTTACTGCCCGAGAAGGTTTGCTGCTTTCAGAGTCCTCATCCATAGTTGATTCGACTTTAAAAAAATCCCGATGGCTGGAGCGTCCGCTCAACCCGTTTAAGGATCTTGCGGCTTTGTTTGAGATATTTAATTTTATTAAAAAGAATAAGATTGATATTGTCCACACTCATAGTTCGAAAGCTGGCATATTGGGCAGATGTGCTGCCAGATTCGCTAACGTTAATGCTATCGTGCATACTGTCCACGGTTGGAGTTTTAATGACTACCAACCTATTTATTTGCGCATTTTTTTTATATGGTTAGAGCGTCTTACCGCAAAATTTACGGATAAACTGATAGTAGTTTCAGAATACGATAGACATATAGGCCTTAAGCATGGAATTGGCAGTGAAAATAAATATGTGCTTATACGTTACGGAATAGATTCTGAAGAATTTGCAGTAAAAGATCAGGGTTTAAAAGAAGAATTAGGCATACCAGAAAATTGCTCCGTGGTAACTATGATTGCCTGCTTGAAACCACAAAAGGCCCCCCAAGATTTTGTAGAACTTGCTTTTTTAATTAGCAAAAAATTTCCCAATACAAAATTTATCTTGGTAGGAGATGGTGCTTTGCATAAAACCGTCGCGAAGTTAATCGAAAAATATAATTTAGGGAAAGATGTTTTTCTCCTTGGCTGGCGCAGAGATATTCCCAGGCTACTCGCAACCACAGATATCTTGGTGCTTACTTCTTTGTGGGAAGGTTTACCTATAACTATATTGGAGGGTATCGCATCTAAAAAACCAGTAGTTGCAACAGATACGGGCGGGGTGGCTGAGATTATTAAAGACGGATGCACTGGATTTTTGGTCAAGAAACACGACATTAACGCGATGTCCGAAAAATTAATCACCCTATTAAAAGACAGCCAGTTAAGCAGGTTAATTGGGCAGGCAGCCAAGGATGCGCTGGGTAAAGTTTTCACAACTGGTTATATGCTTGAGAGCACTCGGAGAATGTACTCTTCTTTAATTCAGGATAAAATAATCGCACATGGTCATTAATTATCTACTCATTGTCTTCAGCGCTTTTTTATTAAATTTTTTATTTTTACTTATTCTTAAAAAGATAGCCTTTAAATATAACTTTTTTATTTCGAAAGGCACGCCCCATATTGGCGGCATTGCCGTAGGTTTATCTTTTGTCCTGATAGGATTGCTGAGTCTCTCTATTGACGGCAGTCGGACAAAAGAGGCGCTGGGTATCCTCATTGCTTCAGTGACTATGCTGATTTTCGGAATAATAGACGACCACCGGGAATTATCCGTGTTCTGGAAATTTTTTGTGCAGATTATCAGTATTTCCCTATTGATAATTTTGGGAGTAAAAACACAGATTGTTAATATCGGCAATGCCGCCAACATAATTATAACTACAATTTGGGTTTTAGGGATAACCAACGCATTTAACCACCTGGACATAATGGATGGTTTAGCTGGCGGCGTAGCGTATATTGCGAGTTTGGCTTTTTTGATTCTCTCTATTCTCAATGGACACAATCCCATCATTGTATTGGCCTTGGCTATAACAGGTTCAATTTTTAGTTTTATGCTTTACAATTTTCCTCCGGCCAAAATTTATATGGGTAATTCAGGCAGTCATCTCTTGGGTTTTGTTTTAGCATCAATTGCACTAGCAATAAGTTATGCGTCCACGGAGAGAAAAATCGCACTTCTCAGCCCGATATTGATTTTGGGATTACCTATATTCGACACCGCCTTTCTTATCCTCATGCGCCTGATGAAAAGAAAATCGATATTTAAGAAAAGCGAAGACCACTTGGCTATGCGCTTCTTTAAAAAGGGTTATTCTAAAAATAAGACCCTCATTGTTATCTTAAGTCTGGCTTCAATGTATTCTCTATTCGGAATTTTAATTGCACTCGTCCCCAATTTTTTAGGTCTGGTAATTGTTATTTTCATGGGGATAATGAGCTTTCTTGTAGCCAAAAATATGAGTAGGGTGAGCATCAATGGCTAAAAAAAGGATTATCATCTTAGGTGCGGGTTTAGCGGGCTTAAGTGCAGCCTGGCATCTTAAAAAAAAGGGGATAGAAGCTTTGGTTTTTGAAAAAGAGCCCGAAGTAGGAGGGTTATGCCGTTCAAAAAAGATAAATGGTTTTACTTTTGATTACGATGGCCATCTCCTGCATTTTCGCCACCGTTACACCCTTAATTTGCTTAAAAAAATATTGGGTTACAATTTAATTCAACACAAAAGAAGCGCTTGGATTTATTCTCATCACAGCTACATCCGTTATCCGTTCCAAGCCAACCTGCATAGATTGCCCAGCTCCATAGCGCAGGAGTGCCTTTTGGAATATATCCACAGAGACGGGCATTTCAAAGAGAAGCACAAACTTAACTTTGCTGAATGGACTAATGATACTTTTGGTAAGGGCATAGCCAGGCATTTTATGTTTCCTTATAATGCCAAATTCTGGACTGTTTCGCCTGAAGAATTAAACTGTGATTGGGTGGATGGCTTTATTCCAGTTCCCTCGATTGATCAGATAATCGAAGGGACAATAAGAGAGAGCAAGAGACAATTTGGCTACAATGCTCAATTTTGGTATCCTCAAAAAGGCGGAATAAATCAGATTGCTTTGATTTTGGCCGAGAGGCTTAAGAATATCCGCACTAATTCCGAGATAACCCATATTAACTTTGCTAAAAAAGAAATTGACATATCCGGTGGTAACAGAGAAAAATATGACTATTTAATCTCTACTATCCCTTTACCGGAAATATTCAGATTGGCTGAAAGCTTGCCCAAAGAAATTATTCCGGAGTTTAAAAAATTAAGATGGAATTCTATTTTTAACTTCAACATAGGGATAGACCGCAAAGACGAATCCGGAATGCACTGGATTTATTTTCCTCAAAATGACGTATGTTTTTTTAGGGTCGGGTTTTTTCAAAATTTCTCTTCCCATCTTGTGCCAAAAGGTAAAAGTGCATTATATGTTGAAGTAGCCTATTCTCAGCACAGGCCGATTGATAAGGTTAAAATAGTTTTGCGCATTAAAGGTGACCTAAAAAAAGTGAGGCTTCTGACATCCAAAGACCGGATCTATTCCAGTGATATCAATGACATAAAATACGGCTATCCGATTTACGATAAGAACTATAGTGTAGCCAGGAGGGCGATTTTAGAATTTCTATCAAGAAATGACGTCGTCCCTTGCGGCCGTTACGGCTCTTGGAGTTATATGTCTATGGAAGATGCAATTTTAGACGGCAAAAAGGCATCGGAGTTGGCTCGTGAATTATAAGTCAAGAATCCAGAGAATATTTCGGGGTAGAGACATACTCTGGAATATGGCCTTAAAGGAATTAAGAGCAAAATATTTAGGTTCTATATTAGGGCTCTGGTGGGCTATTATTACTCCTCTTCTTATAATGGTAACGATAACTTTCATTTTTACGAAAGTAATGAAAATCACTATAACAAATTTTCCTCTCTTTTGCTTAGCGGGTATCTTGCCGTGGTTCTTTTTTTCCATCTCTTTATCGGAATCCGCATCCTCATTTATCCGTAATGCTCAATTATTAAAGCAGTTCACTTTTCCTTCAGAGTTCATACCCATTTCATCGATATTCGCCAACTTTGTAAATTTTATTTTTGGTTTAATGTGTATAATGCCCATTTTCGTTATTTTTAAAATCAAAATACTGCCATTTTTATTCTTTCTTCCTCTACTGCTTATCCTACACCTCTTGTTTACGCTCGGCATAGGGCTATTTTTATCTTACCTCAACGTGCTCTTTCGCGACGTAACTCATTTTTTGGAGGTAGTTTTAATGTTCTGGTTTTGGGTGACACCGATCTTTTATTCTGTTGATATGGTGCCGAAATCTTACCAATGGATTTGCACCCTGAATCCGATGGCTATATTTACTACAATGTATCGCAATATCTTATTTGAAGCTAAGTTTCCTAGATTAGGCGAGGTTTCGGCCGCACTTGTCATAAGCATTACAGTATTTATGTTAGGCTATGTACTATTCGCTAAATATGAATCTTCCCTTATCAAGAGGATTTAAGATATGAAGGCTATTCAATTTAAACATGTCTGGGAGATGTATCGGATAAAGTTTTCTGAAGATACCAAGACTTATTGGGATGATTTTTGGCCTTTGCAAGATATAAGTTTTGGAGTCGAAGAGGGCGAGACGCTAGGAATAATAGGGGTGAATGGCTCAGGTAAATCCACGATTTTAAAATTGATTGCCGGCATGCTTAGACCTGACAAAGGAGAAATTTCTGTTCAGGGTAAAGTCAGTGGTTTGCTGGAATTAGGTGCGGGTTTTGAGCATGAAATGACAGGCAGGGAAAACGTATATACGTTAGCTAGCCTCTACGGTTTAAGTCACGAGCAGATTAAGAATAAATTTAATGCAATAACAGAATTTGCAGATATTGGCAGATTCATCAACGCGCCGGTTAAATGTTATTCACAAGGCATGTTTGTGCGTCTGGCTTTTGCAATTGCCATCAATATGGATGCCGATATATTGCTTATCGATGATACATTGGCAGTAGGGGATGAGTATTTTCAAAGAAAATGTATTAAGAAGATATTTGAATTAAAAGAAAAAGGCAAAACTATTATTTTGGTTACCCATGACATGAATATGTTAAGCCATCTCTGCAAGAGGGCAATATTCTTAAAAGAAGGCAGGATTGTTAAGGATGAAGCTATCAATAAAGTAATTCCACTTTATACGCAGATGATCGGAGTCAAAGAAGGCATTGCCATGTTGAAGAGAGACAATCTCGGCCTCGTATTTAATAATGGCCGCTTATTTTTAAATTGGCGGGATAGACTTATTACCCCCGACCCCGGAGCATACACAACTTTCCTTATGGGCAATAAATGGTACAATTCTCTTCAGGCAGACTGGGAGGTTAAGCAAGAAAGTAAAAATCGGCTATTCGCAATGGGTAAGTTCTATCAACTCGCGATGACTCAGCTTTGGCAATTAGAGTTAAGTGATAATTATGAGATTAAATGGGATATTGAGGTTGAATCGGAAGAGCCTATAGAGATTCAAGAAGGATGCACAAATATTATGTTGAATAGCGAGTATAGTAGCTGGTTTACCACCTTAGAAAGAGATGATTTCCCTGATATCGATGAAAAAATTAAAAATTGGCAGGCTTTGCTAGAAGGTAATCATTTGCGTAAATGCATAGGAGTCCAGACAAAGCATGCTCCGGATAGTAAAATTCCCTCATTGGCTTTTGAACAGTTAAGTCCTTCCTATCGAAGCCGGTCACAGATATTAAACACCGATTATTTAGCTAACTCCCGGGTTTTACAATACAAAACGTCGAATTTACAGAACTACTCTGAAACCCAGGCGAATCGCTTTGTTTATTTTTCAGGCAAAATAGTTGTTGGTATGCTCGATATAAAGACTTACCTAGAAAAACTACAGAATGGATTTATATTATCGAATGGAAAATCAAAGTGGACTTTTAATAACGGACAATGCACCATTTCTTATAGTGATATGCCTATAACTAAGATGGAAAACATAGACACTTCGATCTATGCAAATGGAAGATGGCATTCTTCTGATTCGGCTCATTGGGAAGTTAAAAAGGAGACCGGCGATAAACTGTTAGCCAAGGGGATTTGGAGTAAACTTCCGATTGAGCAAATTTGGGAGATAGAAGCTAATGGGGAATCTTCGTTTTTATGTAAGGTCAATCTGCAGGTTAATAAGGAAATAGATATTGAGGAAGGAATAATGCGTTTTAGATGTAATCAAGATTATAAATACTGGTTCAGCGAATATACAAAGGGGAGTTTTCCCGAAGATTTTTTAGAAAATGAAATGGATATGGTACAAAGATGTATTTCAGATGGCGTTATCGGTCTTCAGAGTCAAAATAGCAAGTTCCCCACGTTATCTTTAAAGCTTTCTAAAACACTGGATAACTTTGGCCAGATTTTTAATTCGGATTTTTATAATAAGGCACGGGTATTACGTATAACTAAAGTGCAACCCGAAGAAAATGTTAGATTTCTACCTGGCAAGTATCCTTGGTTTTCTGTAGAAGTTATATTAGACAAAGATCAAAAAGTGTTTCCCAACGATCTAGCAAATATACTCCAATGCGGAAAACTAAAATTGATTTTTGATAATGGCAGAGGTCGCATATATTGGGATGAACAGGAACTAACCAAGAGGCTCGGTCTTTATACCTCCCTGCGTTCGCAAGGACAGTGGAATGACTCAGCATCTTCAGCTATTTGGAAGATTGAAGCTAAAACCAATGATGCTATAAGGGTTTCAGGAAAATGGCTACATTTACCCATACACCAATATTGGAAACTTAGATTAATCAGCGAGAGGCTCATTGAGTTTGCTGTTACCATGAAAGTGGATAATGATATCGAGGTCGACCGTTTACAAACAAATATTATGCTTTCCGAGAGATATGCCGTATGGTTTGCCAATAATGAAAAAAGAACCTTTCCTCCATTCAACAAAAATATTGATGATGACTGGGAGGTGCTTTGGTCAAGCCCTACCAATAACGAAAAAAATGAGGCTTATATTGGTGTTGAAAAAACCTGCCCAAATAATATTATTCTACCGACACTTATTTTTTCACCCCAAAAAATCGGTTCTCATGGGTTTTTAAATGTTGTAAATTCCGATACTTATCATCGAGGAAGAGTCCTGCAGTATCTAAAAAAAGAACGAAAAAAGATTTTTACTGGGGAGTACAGTTATTACAAAGGCACAATAGAGATTAAAGGTGCGTAAAATGAGCATTGATATTTCGGTAGTTGTTCCCACCTATAATAGAATAAGAGGGCTTATAAATTGCCTGGACTCTCTTTTTACTCAAGATTATCCAAAAGACAGGTATGAAATTATTGTTGTTGATGATAGCGGTAATGGCGAAGCCAAAAGAGTATTGGATGAGTTAAAGCGCACACATCCCAATCTCAATTACATCATTCAGCATCATAAAGGTCCAGCTTCAGCACGGAATATAGGTGCCAAAGCTTCTTTAGGCGAAATAATTGGTTTTGTTGATGATGATTGCGCAGTATCCAAAGATTGGTTGAGGTTAATGGTAGAAAGTCACACTCAAAATCCTGCCATATTAGCCGTAGGAGGCCTAAGCCTGGCCTTTACATACAAAACTCCGGTTTTAGTGAGTCAATTCTTAAGCACCTGTAGCATTGAGACTTATCTTCATGGAAAACAGGAAGTAATATTTTTCCCTACCTGCAATGTTTCTTTAAAAAGGCGGATATTTGATAAATATAGATTTAATGAAACTTTCCCTCTCCCGGGAGGAGAAGACCTGGAATTTTTCTGGAGGCTATTTAAAGAGGGGTATCGGTTTATTTGGGATAAAGACATAAAGGTAGTGCATTATCGGGAGGACAGTACGCAGGGATTCCTTAGGCAGGCCTATATTTACGGAAGAGGCAATTTTCTAGTCCAATATATTCATAAAAATCAGCCATTACTGAAAGAACTAAAAACAGGTTGGCTTTCTTTTTGGCTGGCCACCGCAATTAATTTCATAAAAATCCCCCGCTTTAGCTATCTTTTGGGGAAAAGACTCATCGGGCAAGATAATATTCAGGATACCCACAAGAAATTATCCGTATATGCGTATTTTATACTTCATAAAATTTTTTATCTATTCGGAAATGTCGTCGAATTCATACGAATAAAAAAAGAAAATTTAAGCGGTGGACAAAGTATATACCATATGCCTCGTCTTCTGATATTAGATATAACTCATTCCTGTAATTTGCATTGCCGTATCTGCGATATCTGGAAGACATGTCCAACAGAGAGAGACATCGGAATTACATACATTAAAAAAATGCTTTCTCAAGCCCAGGAATTAGGGATAAAAGAAATTGCCCTGTCTGGCGGAGAGCCATTGCTGCGTAAAGACATATTTGAAATATTTGATTATGCCAAAAGTTTAAAAATTAAAAATATAGGAGTTTTAACCAATGGGATATTGGTTAAGGCGCATTTGGACAGATTAAAGCCGTACCTGCTTGATAATACTATTTCATTGGTTATTTCCTTGGATTCATTAAAACAAGATTTACATAATCAGATAAGAAATTCGCTGCTTGCCTGGCAAAGTACAATGGAAGCACTACATATGCTTTCCGCCTTAAAAAAGACACACCCCCGGATCAATTTTAATGTAATTACTATAATCTTAAGTCAGAATTTGGAAGAATTATCGGAGCTGGCTAATTTTGTAAAGTCATTGAATGCAAATTCATTACAATTCCAAGCGTTGCTTCCGAATAATCTGAAAATGGCAGAAAGGAAAAAATCTATCTTTTGGGTTCCCGAAGAAAGATTGCCAATTCTTGCTATTGCAATAGATGAATTAATCGCACTCAAAAAAGGGAATCCGCTATTTATAAAGAACTCTATTGAGAATTTGTCGCTGATAAAAAAATACTATCGCGGTACATTGATTTCTGACGATACAGAATGTTTATCCGCACATAAAACTATTTTAGTGTCCAATCAAGGCACGTATACTACCTGTTTCAGCTCCTATGGGGATATACAAACCCAAGACTTAAAAGATGTGCTTAATAGCAGAAAAATAACCCAGGCTCAGAAAGAAGTTAAGAATTGTTCTTGGCCGTGTCTTTTGCCATGTTTTTGCGATAACTAAATAATTATGGATAAACGGCGCTTTTTTTATCTTCTGAAAAGAAACTTTCTATTTTGGCTTTCCAGGAAGATTGATTATCCGATTTGCCCTCCTGATGCAGTACAGATAAATTTTACCTTTCAATGTAATCTGAGATGCAAAATGTGCAGTATGTATGAACAAATGAATTTTTTGGAAAGCCAAGGAAGGAATACGGAGATAGATTCCGATGCCTTTAGAAAAGTTATAAAAGAAGCAAAAGACATAGGCACTAAAACAGTATTATTTATAGGCGGCGAACCATTTGTAAGGAAGGATTTATTTGATTTAATTGACTATGCAAAAAAGCTTGAGCTTAATCCTATAATTGTTACCAACGGTACTTTATTAAATGCACAGAATATTCAGAAGTGCTTTGAGGCAGGGATTAATTGGTTGAGCATATCCATTGATGCTGCTTCTGAAAAGGCTTTCAGCAAGATAAGGGGAGAAAATGCCCTGGGTAAAATTATAAACAACATCGAGCTTTTTAATAAGTTAAAAAGAGATAAAAAAAAGGAATTCCCGAAAATAGTAACGGTCTGTACTATAATGGACGATAATTTAGAAGAATTACTCGATGTGATTAATCTGTGTAGACGGCTGGAAATAGCAAGAATAATATTTCAACCAGTTGTCGCATTTAATATTGATCAGTCTAAAAGAGATGATAATTCTTCCTGTCTTATTCCTTCAGCAAGATATAAATTATTAGATAGCGCTATTGATAAATTAATAGAGTATAAAAGGGCGTCATTAGATAATTTCAATTTTATCGCTAATAATATACGGCATTTGAAGCTAATAAAAAAATATTTCGATGGACAAGTGAAGCCGCGGGAGCTGCCATGTTATGCCGGATATAATCGCCTTCAGATTGTCCAGGAAGGGAAAATATATTTCTGTGTTCCTCAAGACAAATACGAAGCCTCATTTGGAGATATCCGCAAAGATACCTTGCAGGAGTTATGGTTTTCTAAAGAGGCAAAGTTTAGGAGAAAATTAATTAAAAGATGCAATAAGCCATGCCTTCAATGGTGTGCTTATCGCGATGAATTTATAGACCTTTCTGATATATTCGAAAAAATGGTTTTATTCAGAAAATCACTAATAAGATGAATTTCCATTTTGCAAATAAAAATAATTATAATTTGGACTTAGCGTTAATTATGTGTCCCGGATGGGGTGTGGGGCAACCGCCCGTGGGCATTAGCTACTTGAAAGGGTTTCTAAAAGAACGAGGCGTAGGCGTCCGTTGTTTCGATTTTAGCTATGATTTGTATAAAGTTTTTCCTGAAAAAAAATATTGGGATTTGAACTACCCGGATTACTTTATTAATCTTAAGGCCTTTGAGAAATATATCCTGCCTTCTTTAGAGCCGTTTATTAACCAGTGGACAAGCCAGATTTTAAGCCAGAATCCGCGAATAGTTGGTTTTTCTCTGTTTATGACCAGTATACATGTAAGCTTGCTTTTGGCCCGACAGTTAAAAAAGATGAAACCAGAATTGATTATTTTAGGTGGCGGTCCAGAGGTTACGCGGATGAAGAGGGTTTTAGTGGATGGGATACGACAGTTCGCTGGTTTTAATGAAGGAATGATAACAAGCGGTGCCTTTGATCTATTAGTTGACGGCGAAGGCGAGGAGACGCTTTTGGAAATTCTTTCGTTACTGAAGGAAGGCCGCGATTTCCATTTTGTAAAAGGCGGAGTGCGTATTGATAATAACAGTTTGGTTGCAGCTGAAGCAAGAGGATTATTGGACGATTTGGATATTTTGCCTCCCCCCGACTACTCTGATTTCCAGCTCGGCAGCTATATGCGTAAGTCTCTCCCATTGTTAACAAGTAGAGGATGTATCCATCGTTGCACCTTTTGCGCAGATAGTCCGTTATGGAAAGTGTATCGTTATCGTTCCTCCGAAAAGGTGTTAGCAGAAATAAAATTTTTAATTAAAGAGTACAATAGAAAAGAATTCGAGATTCTCGATTCTACCTTTAACGGCAACATCAAAAGGGTAGATAGAATTTGCGATTTGATTATAGAATCAAAACTGGATATCAGATGGTCAGCAAAGGTAACCCTGAACAAGGGAATGAGTTATGACTTATTGCAGAAGATGAAAAAAGCAGGTTGTAGCTCTCTGGCCTATGGGATGGAAAGTGGTTCACCGCGTGTTCTCCGAGATATGCGCAAGAATAGCGACCTTGAGGAAGTTAAGAGGATTATCAAAAATACCTGGAGGGCAGGTATTCAGGCAAATTGCTTTTTTATAATCGGTTATCCTACGGAAACCGAAGAAGATTTTCAACTTACCCTGGACTTTATTAAAGAGAATGCCGAGTTTATATTTTATTTTGACCAGATAACCGGTTGCCACATAGAAGAAAATTCTTATCTCGGACTCAATTTAGATAAATATGGCATCGTTTTTAAAGAGGATGGTTGGCATAGCAAAGAGAGCACTCCAAAGATAAGAAAGGAAAGACTCGATAGATTTAAAGAACTCGCGAGAAAACTACATACGCATTATCAATGTGAGGTGCAGGCATAATGAAAGTTCTTTTAATACAGTGCCCCTGTTCTTATGGAGCGGAGATGCCGCCTTTGGGGTTAGCCTACCTTGCATCATTTCTTAAAAAAAATAATTATGATGTTTCAATTTTAGACTTAAGCATTCTTCTCTATGAGCAGGTTGATGAAGAAAATAAAAAATATTGGGATAGCAATAATGGCTACTGCTGGTATTTGACTGATATATTTAGAGATATGCCTTTTCTTAGCGGAAAAATATATAATAAATTTATCAACAAAATTTTATCCACCGGTAGCGATGTTTTAGGTTTTTCAGTTCAGAATACTTCAGCTATTTTTACACTTGAGATTATCAAAAGAATAAAAACAAAATCTCCTTCTAAGAAGATAATTCTGGGAGGCCCTAATTGCTATAATATTACGGGAGTAGATTCTGACTTCAAGCTACAGAATGATCTCCAGAAATTTTCTGATTTTATTGTTGTAGGTGAGGGGGAAGAAACATCGCTCAATTTGTTACGGTGCATAGAAGACAATAAGCCATTAGATGAATGTAAAGGAATTGCTATTCCAAGAGATGGCAAATGGAATTTTACTGGCTTTGCCAAGCCCATTATGAATTTAGACACCTTGCCTTTCCCCGATTTCGATATTTATAATTTAGAGTCGTATACGAATAAAAAAGGATTCCCTATTCTTACGAGCCGCGGTTGTATAAATAGATGCGTTTTTTGTACCGATAGCAATTTTTGGCTTCCGTATCGCCATCGAAGTATGGAAAATATAACTGCAGAAATTATGCACATACAACAGAAATATAAAAACACATTCCTTAGCTTTAATGATTCTTTAATAAATGGAAATTTTAGAAATCTTTGGGGGATATGTAATTTTCTAATTGAAAAAAAATTAAAGATTTCTTGGGGAGGCAACTGTCGGGTAAATAAAAGATTAGATTTAGAACTATTAAAAAGAATGAAAAAGGCAGGATGTCAATATTTAAATGTAGGAATAGAGAGCGGTTCTAATAGGATATTAGAATTAATGCGCAAGGGTTTTACCATTGAAGAGGCGGCAAGTTTTATCTATAACTGTAGTAAAGCTGGAATAACCGTGGTAGCAAACTGGATCGCGGGTTTCCCAGGGGAGACCAAAGAGGATTTTACGAAGACAGTGGATTTTATTGTAAGACATAAAGGCTTAATAAAGAGAAATACCTTTAGCACCTTAACTGTTAATCAGTTTTCCTATTTAGCACGATATAAAAAGGAATTCGGAATCATTTTAGATTCTCCTCATCTTGGCCTATGGCATTCCACAGACGGGAGAAATACGATAGAATTCAGAAACTCAAGACTACAATATTTGGAGGATATAGAGCGGCAGAGAAATAGAGATTATAATATAGTCAGGCAGAAGGATATTCAAAAATAATTAGAAATTTTTAACATAAACTATAATTAAAAAACAATAAGATGTTATTACTGAAACTATTTAAGATAACGGTACTTGCTATAGCAGGTATTCTTATTCTTATTTTTCCGCCATATGCTTACGCTTAAAATAACGCTTAGAGATAATAATGAAAATTGCCTTGCTGGGATTCATCTGCGTCTGACGCTTCTACTTAGCCCATTTCACAAAAAAGTTGTTTAATTTAACAAGTTAAATCTTTGTGAGAAGTCAATTATTCGGATGTTGTTCTTAGGGGTTAGTATAAACATCGACCTTGCGGAAGTTTAAAGGTTTATCCGGGATTACTTGGAGAGCAAGAATTCAGTCAAGGTGTTTTTATAATCGGTTATCTAACAGAGACAAAAAATGAAAATCCTCCTCATTCAATGCCCA
>Ga0315291_10002263_pt1 | contig 25318 bp, 20 predicted proteins | sample YL17G12_20_MG_FD_203070 | JGI IMG/M metagenome (GOLD analysis project Ga0315291, IMG submission 203070) | Sediment microbial communities from Yellowstone Lake, YNP, Wyoming, USA - YL17G12_20 | ecosystem: Environmental > Aquatic > Freshwater > Lake > Sediment | place: USA: Wyoming | collected...
CAAGTTCAGACGCCTGATCAACTCTATAAAAAGCTGGATCGTTTCACCCCTCTCTCTCTCGAGGAAGTCACGATCGAGGATTCACTCCACAGGGTTCTTTATGAGGATGTCATTTCTCCTATCAATCTTCCTGAATTTCGACGTTCTACAGTCGATGGGTTTGCCCTCAAAGCAAAAGACACTTACGGAGCCTCTGAAAATAATCCTGCTATTCTGCAGTTCGTCGGGGAGATCCCAATGGGACAGGTCTCTGATATTGAGGTGCATGAAGGAGAGGCAATAAAGGTGGCCACCGGAGGAATGGTCCCAAAAGGCGCAGATGCCGTTCAAATGGTTGAATTTACCGAATGTATCGACTCATATTCACTTCACGTCTTTAAAACCCTCTCCCCGTTGGAGAATGTGATTCAGATAGGTGAAGACGTCAAGGCAGGAGAGGCGGTTCTTCATAAAGGTCATTTAATCCGACCTCAAGATATAGGCTTAATGGCCGGAATCGGAAAGACTGACTTTTCTGTATTTCGCCGGCCTCGGGTTGCCATCATCTCCTCGGGGGATGAAATCGTCCCCATTGAAAACATTCCTTCCCCTGGAGAGGTCAGAGATATTAATCGCCACACCATCGTTTCAATGGTTAAAGAGATCGGTGGAATTCCCCTCTTTTTGGGCATTGCCAAAGATCGTTTCAACGACCTCAAAGAAAAGATTGAATTAGGCTTAAGAGAATCGGATATGGTGGTGATCACAGGAGGAAGCTCTGTTGGAACATTGGATCTGACAGTAGAAGTCCTACAAGTCTTCCCGGGGACAGAAATCCTTGCGCACGGTATTTCAATCAGACCCGGGAAACCTACACTCCTTGCGACCATCGATGGCAAACCCTTTCTTGGATTACCAGGGCACCCTGTCTCTGCCATGGTCATCTTCCATTTCTTTGGAAAACCCATCCTTAAAATCTTATCGGGTCTATCCAGAGAAGTCATCTGGCACCAGATAAAGGTAAAGGCGAAAGCCAGCCGCAATATCCCTTCTGTTCCAGGAAGGGAGGACTATGTGAGGGTAAAGTTAGAAGAAAAGGATGGGACGCTCTGGGCTCATCCAATCTTCGGAAAGTCTGGAGCAATCTCGAACTTGGTCCATGCCAATGGGTTGATCCGGATTGGTATGAATGAAGAAGGTTTAGAAGAAGGGGAAGAAGCAGAAGTCACACTTCTATAATTTCAAATGTCAAAATCCAAATGACAAATGAATGTCAGAGCCTAATACGGGATTCTGAAACGAGTTCAGAATGACATTCTTGTCATGCCGAACTTGTTTCGGCATCTCATTTGAACTTTGGATTTCATTTGAAATTTGAGCCTTGGCATTTAAATTCAAAACTTATGAAAAGAACCATTTACCTAAAGAAAAAGACTCTCGAAGAGGCCAAGGCTATTTCAACTGAGGTGGCGAAACTGATCCATCTCAAACCCGAAACCATCCCTGTGATCCATTCGGTAGGCAGAGTAACGGCAGAACCTTTATTCGCAAAGATCTCGTCCCCTCCCTTTCACTGCGCAGCAATGGATGGAATTGCTGTCAAAGCAGAGAGTACTTATGGAGCAACCGAAGAATCACCAAAGTGTCTCTTCATCAATAAAGAAGCTCTCTTTATCAATACAGGAAACCCTCTTCCACCGGAAATGGATGCGGTCATCATGATCGAAGATGTTCATCTCATCGATTCTGAAAGGCTGGAACTCAGGGAAGCGGCCTACCCCTGGCAACATGTCAGAGCCATTGGCGAGGATATGATTGTCACAGAGATGGTTTTTCCTGAAAATCATAAAATCATGCCCTATGATCTGGGTGCCTTGCTGGCATGTGGTCATCAGCAGATTAAAGTGAAGAAAAAACCAAGAGTACTGATCATCCCAACTGGCTCTGAATTGTTAGATACGGAGCAAACCGATTTGAATCAAAACATTCCTGCTGGCATCATTGAATCCAATTCCTATGTCCTCAGTGGATTGATTACCGAAGATGGAGGGGCTCCTGTCCGCCATCCCATTGTTAAGGACGACCCTCTTAAGATTAAGGAGGCCCTCCTTTCTGATGAAGGGACTGACCTCATTCTTATCATTGCAGGCTCATCCGCAGGTTCAGAAGACTATACCCGTCCGATGATTGAGGAGTCCGGTGAAGTTTTTGTTCATGGTATCTCCATGATGCCTGGAAAACCAACCCTGATAGGTCGATTTAAAGATCGACCCATTATTGGAATACCTGGTTACCCTGTTTCTGCCATCATCGCCTATGAAGAATTGGTCAGGCCCATTCTCTTTCAGTCACTTCATTTGATGAAACCAGATCGGCCTAAGATAAAGGTCCTCCCAACAAGAAAAATCCCTTCTAAATTGGGGACGGAAGAATTTTTGCGCGTGAAGGTGGGGAAAGTTGGAGAGAAATTTTTTGCAACACCATTACCCAGAGGTTCTGGGGTGATCACCTCATTGACTAAGGCTGATGGAATCATCCGGATTCCTATGCTTTCAGAAGGTCTAAATGAGAATGAAATAACTGAGGTTGAACTCTTAAGGCCTGTGGAGGATATTCTAAATACGATTGTCATGGTGGGAAGCCATGACCTCACGCTCGATATTTTAGCCAACCTAATGGGAAAATTCTATCCCCCTATCTTTTTCTCCTCTCACCCTGTGGGGAGTTTGGGGGGAATCCTTGCAATTAAGAATAGGATCTGCCATATGGCCGGCCTCCACCTCCTCGATCCCGAAACAGGGGAGTATAATTTCCCATATCTCCGCCAATATTTAAAAGGAATCGCAGTCAGGGTCATTCACCTCGTCTATAGAGAACAGGGTTTGATTGTTCAACGGGGAAATCCAAAAAAGATCAAAGGATTGAAGGATCTTCTCCGAAAAGATATTGCTTTCATCAACCGTCAAAAAGGGTCAGGGACCCGAATCCTCCTCGATCACACATTGAAGACTCTTCTGCTTGAGCAGAGTCAGATTCAGGGATATGAAAAGGAAGAATACACGCACATGGCAGTGGCCTCGACCGTCGCCAGTGGTATAGTCAATGCCGGGTTGGGAATTCTTCCTGCAGCCAAAGCAATGGATTTAGATTTTATTCCCATCGCAAAGGAACGCTATGATCTCGTCATCCCCTCTATTCATTTTGAAGACGAAAAGGTCCAAAGGGTGATCCAGACCATTCGTTCAAATGAATTTAAAAAGATGGTTTCCCAGATGGGTGGATATGATGTGTCAAAAACAGGAGAAGAATTATTCGAATGATGAATGCGGAATGCAGAATGCGGATTTCGGAATAAATCAGGGCTGAAGCCCTGAGTTACGTAACTCAGCCCTTTAGGGCTGACATGTGAAGAATATGCTATTCGATCCCTACAGACGAAAAATTAATTACCTTCGAATCTCGTTGACAGACCGGTGCAACCTCCGATGCTGCTATTGCATGCCGGAGGAGGGGATTTCACTCATCCCTCATGATGAAATTTTAACCTATGAAGAGCTATTGAGAATTGTTCGTGTCTTTGCGAAAGAAGGAATCTCCAAGGTCAGACTAACCGGAGGAGAACCTTTAGTTAGAAAAGGAATTGCCGATTTCCTCTCCCGATTATCCCAAATTGAAGGCATTGAAGATCTAAGTCTCACTACCAATGGAATCCTTTTAAAGGAATCCGCTCAAGACCTCAAACGTGCCGGTTTAAAAAGAATCAATATTAGCCTCGATTCCCTTCGAAGAGAAAGGTTTTATCAAATCACTCGAAAAGATGAGTATGAACGGGTTTGGGGAGGGATAGAGGAGGCATTAAGAGTGGGGCTTTCTCCAGTCAAAGTTAATATGGTCGCCATCAAGGGACTCAATGATGATGAGATTGAATCCTTTGCTCGATTGACCTTCCATCTTCCTTTGACGATTCGATATATCGAATATATGCCTTCTGGCAATGGAAAGGAGTGGAAAGAGGACGATATTTTGACCATCCCTCAAATCAAAAGCCGTCTGGAGAATATTGGGAAACTAATCCCCATTCCCCCGGATCGATGGGATGGGCCAGCAAAGAGATTTCGAATTGAAGGGGCCGTTGGAGAAATTGGATTGATTGGTCCGGTCAGCAGTCACTTCTGTGACGATTGTAATCGACTTCGACTAACCTCTGATGGTAAGATTAGGACCTGCCTTTTTTCGGATGAGGAGTTTGACGTGAAGGAACTTCTCAGAAAGGGTGGTAGCGATCTTGATTTGAAAGAACGGCTTCTCGTGGCCCTCAGAACAAAGCCCGAAAGACATTCTATCAATACATATCAATTTAAAAAATGCCAGAGGAACATGTCAGCGATTGGAGGATAAAGTAATTTCGGATTGCGGAATGCGGATTTCGGAATGCGCCTGCCTGCCGCAGGCAGGGAATGCGGATTTCGGAATTCCCCTCACCCTTTCCCTCTCCCCCGAGGGGAGAGGGTGGGGTGAGGGGTTGCTATGCTCTACGCGCTCTGCGCTTTGCTTTATTTCATGGGGAGGTAGGAATGGCAAAACTTACTCATTTTGACAAGAAAGGCCAGGCAAAGATGGTCGATGTGAGCAAGAAAACAGAAACCTTGCGGGAGGCGGTGGTTCGAGGCTCTGTTTTCATGAATCCCAAGACTTTTAAAAAAATCATGTCCGGTGATATCGCAAAAGGAGATGTCTTTTCAGTGGCGAGGGTGGCAGGAATTATGGCGGCAAAAAAGACTTCCGAGATCATCCCAATGTGTCACCCCCTTAATCTCTCCCATGTAGAGATCAACTTCTTTCCTTTTGGAAAGGAGGGTCGAATTGATATTGAAGCAAAGATCAGGATTAAAGCCCAAACCGGGGTGGAGATGGAGGGGTTCGTCGCAGTCGCTACCGCAGGTCTCACAATTTACGATATGTGTAAGGCCATTGATCGTGGAATGGTGATTTCCGATATTCATCTTGTTAAAAAAACAGGAGGGAAAAGTGGAACGTACGTAGGGGCGATTCATGAATCGCCCTCAGTAGGGAAAGGTTTCAAACCGTTCCCTACAGGAGTTCGGAGTAGCCGCAACCTTTAGGTTGCGTATCGTCTTGAATGTCTCACAAAGCATAGCGCATAGTGTATAGAGTATGGTGGGTAACTCAGCCCTTTAGGGCTGATGAATCAGGGCTAAAGCCCTGAGATACAAAACGTTATGCGCTCTGCCTGCCTACCGCAGGCAGGCGCTATGCCCTATGCCTATTAAGGAGTGTTGGATGAATAAACCTCAACGCGGTAGAGTTCTTGCAGTCAATATCAGTGATGAAAAGGGGACAAAGAAGACGAATGTTCAGAAGTGTGCCCTGTTGAAAGATTTTGGATTGAAAGGCGATGCCCATGCAGGCCCCTGGCACCGTCAGGTCAGTCTGTTGGCAAACGAGTCAATTGACAAGATGAAGGCGATGGGGTTAAAGGTCGGTTATGGCGATTTCGCTGAAAATATTACGACGGAAGGTGTAGATCTGGTTCATCTCCCCATTGGAACCAATATCCGCATCGGAGGCTCCGTGCTCCTCCGCGTTACACAAATTGGAAAGGAGTGCCACACCCGCTGTGCCATCTACTACCAGGCAGGTGACTGTGTGATGCCCAAAGAAGGAATCTTTGCTGAGGTGTTGAGCGAAGGAGAAGTGAACGTGGGGGATGAAATTATTATCGGATGAACATTTGGAATAGGGAGATGGGGAGATGGGGTGATGGGGTGAAATAAAGGTATCCATATCTATTATTTGCCTCTCCCTATCTCCCGATCCCCCTAACTCCCTATCTATCTACTTTGACCAATTGTGAGGAACGATATGATATTCAAGGTTGCCATTCTTACGATCAGTGATCGAGGTTCCAAAGGCGAACGGGATGATGCAAGTGGTCCCCTTATAAAAGAGATGACAAAAGATTTGCCTTCTGAAGTCATTCATTATGAGGTTATTCCGGATGAGACAGAAAAAATCATCGAAGCCTTAAAAAAGAGTGCTGATCAATTGAAAGCAGATTTAATCCTTACGACAGGAGGAACAGGTTTGAGCCCCCGGGATGTGACACCAGATGCCACATTGAAGGTAATTGAAAAAGAAGTCCCTGGCTTCTCTGAAGCCATGAGGTCCGAAAGCCTTAAAAAAACACCCCATGCAATGATCTCCAGGGCCATTGTGGGAATCCGAGGTTCGAGTTTGATTGTGAATCTACCTGGAAGTCCTAAGGGAGTCAAAGAAAATTTAGAGGTCATCCTGCCAGCCCTCCCCCATGCCCTATCCAAATTAAAAGGCGATCCCTCCGAATGCGCCCAGGAATGAAAGCTCCCCTTAAGCGGCACTCATCATTTGATAAATGATAAAAAGAATGGCCAGCAAAAAATGAGTGGAATTGGTGAGAAGCGGAAATTTATAAATTTTTTGGCGATACCGAAAGAACTGGCATTCTCTCTTCAATTTGTAGTTGCGCCACATGACAAGTGTCCAACCAACTTGCGCTTAACACTTCCACCTATCTTTAGGCAAGGCATGCCATAGGAATTGAAGATTTCCGTTAGAAACCATCATGTCCGTCAGATATGTATGAAAATCAAATCCAAACATTTTCGATGGTTGAAAAACTGAAGGTTTATAGCAGATATGTGCACTTTTTGCCCGAATGTCCGAACCACTGAGGAATTCAACAATTTCATGAAACAAAATGGGTTTGGAGTAATCTATCGGTCTTCGAAAGATGTTGGAAAGTTTCTTGAAGAGACAGACAGAACGATGGGACAGCTGATGAAGGAGGCTGGTATAATAAAATAGAGGGCTTCTCTTTTGGTTCAACCTCCTGTCATAAGAGTTGGCAAATATTCAATCAGAGCGGACTCGAAAAGTCCGCCCTGATTATTTTTTCAAATATTTCTTGGGAAACTCGACACGAACGCTAATGTCGGTTGGACAATTACAGGCCTGATTCAGTCTTACATCCCCCGCTATACTGATCAGCATATAAGCTTCTTCTTTTGAGATCCTTTTTAGCTCCATTAATCTTGCAATCATCTCTTCTACAGCGATCCTAGCTGCCTTATAAAAGTCACTACCGGTGCCCATAGTGATGATAAATTGATTTGTATCAATATACGGATAATTAAGATACATATTTTTCACTAGGTCAATTTTTACTTTTACCTTCGCGCAGATCTCTACTCCCGTTCCTGTAGCTTCAGCATCTCCCATTCCTGCGTGAACATCTCCTATGTAAACAAATGCCCCATCGACGAAAACCGGCAAGAAAACCGTAGCTCCAGGTGCGATGCGCTTATTATCTATATTCCCACCCCAATTCCCTACCATCGAAGTTGAAGGGATATCCTTTTGAGGAGCCGTACCTAAAACACCAACCATTGGTTTGATCGGTAATCGAATATTCCGGGAAAAATGAAGATATCCATTTTTAACAGGTACAATCTTTGCAATAGGTTTGGATACCATGTCATCTATAATACCGAAATTAGGCTTTACGAGAACAAAGCCCTGACTGTCCAGTGAAATATCCTCTATTTTTACAGACACTGCATCTCCTGGTTGTGCTCCCATAACTTTTATGGGGCCTGTAGCAGGATTAACCTTTGGTACAGGACTTGAGAAATCAGGGGTTGTCCAATGAACATCCTCTTTCTTCCTCAATTTACCACATCGAGCATCTAACGTTTCGACGATGAGGTGTTCAGGAGGTCTTATTATAATGGCTGGTGCATGATTACGATCAAAATTAAAAACAATATTCTGGTTAGTTAAGATCTTCATGCTAGCTCCCAATCTTTTCTAAAAAACCAGATGGCCGAAACAATTCCAACCAGTGGATCCTCTTTTTTTCTTCATTATGAGAAAACGGCTCAGGAAAAACTAAAAAGGAAGGGATGAGCCATCCATTAGATAACCTGCTCAAGCCCAAATCCAGAACGACTTTTTGTGAAAATAGAAGATAAGAACTCACTTTTGAGTGAGTTGAATATACGAAAAAATAAGTTGTATGTCAAGCAAAAAGACCACAAGATATTGAAGGAAGGGTTTAGGCCAATATTTGAAATAACCAAATGAAATCTCGTATCATCATCGAAAATAGAACTTCGTTTCCTTATATCTAGCTATTTTCTGTTCCAAACTCAGAGTAACAATTTCGTAGCAAGGTCACCATAGGTGACTCCAAAACAAGAAAGGGGGCCACGTTGACCTTGCCTGTGATATCTGGCAATTGAATATAGATTTAATTTTTAGGGTCTTCTTGAGTCCAACAAGTTAGATTTGAATTTGTTACCCACATCATTTTTAATTTTTGTTTCTCCCCTCACTCTTCTCCTCTCCCTATAGAGGAGAGGGATGGGGTAATGGATCGTCACTAATAATGACAAAGTGAAAATCAAGAATTGTCATCTTCAACAGCTTTGACAAGATTTTTGTAAATGCCCGGCACACTAAAGTGCACTCGGTTCCAAGAAGGGATCAAAGGACTATCGTTCTGTTTCTTGCCCTCCTCCCATGCCTCAAGGAGAAAGTCCCGAAAACATCGGGCTGTGAGTTCTTCTTGGTATCGGTCATAGACGAGACCGTTCGATTCCGAATCATCACTGTACCATTTAATAAATCTGAGACTGTTTTGATAGTAAGTGTGTCTTATCATGTCAACGTATGTATCATCCAGAGCTAAACCATGAGAACGCAGGTAAAAGAGATAAAATTTGGCAATATCCACCACCATTCGATGAAGGCCTTTTCCCTTATCCTCTGGCGACAGGTCCTGGTGTTTATGCTCGTAGTTAGTAAGAAGTTCAACCTGAGCAATTTTGCGAGGGATAGCACGGTTGTAAACCTCGGACAGCATGGATACTTCCAGTCCCCAGTCATACGCAATATTCAAAGTGCTTCCCAATTTGGATGAAATGCTGAACTCCCCCGCCAAGGGATAGTAGAAGGACCGATGAAAACTGAAAAATCGTCCCAATTCCTTGTTCCCATTGGAGTACATGATGTCTTTCATGGTATCCACAAAAGGCAAGACAAAAAGTCTTGTCACTCGTCCCTTCATGGCTCGGTCGGTTGGAGATACTCGGGCGTAATATCCCTTGCAAAACTCAAAACCTTTGTCAGGATTTGCGACAGGTTCGATGAGCCGCGCTATAAGGATGCGATCGTAAGTTAGGATATCGCTGTCGTGGAGGACGATCACATCTGATTCTTTGCCGCCCAAAAGATAACCGAGCGCAATCCACACAGACTGCCCTTTACCCCTGAGGCCTGGGTACAAACCTCTACTCTGTATTTGACTGAAAATGTTTTGAATCCTCGGTCCATCCACCCACACCACCTTGACCTCACGGTTCCGTGAATGAAATCGAGTGAAAAACTCCCTGGCCTCCATAAACTGTTTCTCCCCCGCTACATCTCCTAAAGCGACAACCACTTTGTTCAGATAGTTGACCTTCTGAATCTCAGCCACAATCCGATCGAGAGCTTCATCCTTCTTGATTTCAGCAAACAGACAAGGGAGGATGAGGCTGATCCCACAACTTTGGGCATATTCCCTCAATTTGCTTTCCATCAAATTAAGATAATCCTGAGGACCATGCAGATCATGAAGGGCGTGAATGTTGGTAATGATGCCATCCTGAAAAAAACTGGACATAGGGTTCACTTCTTCATAAGGAGGTTTGACAGGACTCCCCGATCAGGCATCAGGGGCGTTCGGCTCTTATTCTGGAAATGTTTGTCCAACAGCCTCCGGATCTTACCGAGGGAAGGAGGGGGCTGATCTTTCTTCGTCCCGTAATATTCACGATACGTCAAAATACCTTTTTCATCGGGAGCATAGATGATAACGAAGGGAGTCACTCCAACAGCCGAACTTCGAAAAGTATTCGGGTCTCCCCCCGCCATGTCACCGAATACTCGTTCGTGGAATTTCAAATGAGGCGCCTCAAGATTCACAATGGCAAAATGGATATCCCGATAGTCTCGGGCGAGATCCCTGAACCCTTCGATCTCACGCCGGCACCGTCTGCAGATTACCGTGGCCGTAAAGATGACAAGTCCGGTGTTATCCACAGGTGTATTCGGAAGCAGAGAAGAAAAGTTTTCATTACGCATGATGAAAAAATTTCCGTATATTTTTCCGATGTTATAGCACTCAGTTTCGAGCCCGTATCGCTCATAAAAGGTCATCGATAGAGAGATCGCCTTTTCAATAGCTTCTTCAATGTTGACTGTTCGATCCGACGAATGGAGGATTAGCTCTTCTCCTATCTTAAGAGTTTCTCCTGTTTGGGCTGCCTGCCTGATGGTCTTAGGGTCGAGGAAACATTCATTTCCGGATTGATCTGTCAGAACAGTTTTAAACCCTGACATGATGAGGCGCTTATTAATCTGGGCTAACTGAATCTGGCTGAAGGAATCACCGGCGTAACAGCTTATGCCTTGGTCTTTATCCTTTATCCTGGTCCCATAATGCACCTCATATTGTGCAGAACCTATCGGATAAATGGTAACACTGTTTATTTCATCCTCAACGGTTCCAACACATCTGAATTCAATTCCTTTGTAAAACTCTCCCTGGTTTTCAGGGGTTCCATCGGCTCGACAACGCACCGCTCCAGAAAGGCCCGTAAATAACAAAGCGGAGTTGAATTGACTATGCAAGGTTAGGTCAGACCGTCTCTGGATCTCGACCGCTTTAGAGCGGAGTATCTGAAGACGTTCCTCAGCGTGAATAAATAAACCATGCGTTTGATGATCAACTGGCTTTAGACTTTTCCAAATAGGATCATCGAACTTGCCACCTTGATCCCAGAATAATGTATTTTCGATCTCTTTATCCGAGTGAATAGAACGCTGCACCAACTCAATATTTCCAAGGGTTACATTATTCTCCAAAGAACGACGTTCCGCCGTGGTAAGCCTATTCATCAAAACCTGATTCTCAGGAGTCATTTTCTCCATGAGAGCTAACTCAGGGGGAGTGAATTCTTCCTTTACGGCTGCTTCCTTTGCCATAGATTCACCGCAGATTCGCTACGAACTTCCTTAGCACCAATTCAAGCTCCATGGCCTTACCTGCATTCCCTGCCAGTATGTTTCGTTTTTCGCCAGGATCTTCCTTTAAATAATAGAGCTCATTGGGCGTTTTTTTGTCCAGACTCATGATCAAGGACCATTCCCTGTCGTTTATCCGCCAAGCTTGTTTGAAGTAACCCATATATGCATAATCCCGAATCGAATCTTTTTCTCCGGTCATTAAAGGGAGGAGACTTTCGCCGTGAACTTTCGACGGCGGACGTATCTTGAAGAAATCAAGAATGGTAGGAAAGATCTCAGTCGTTTCCACCAAAGCACCAATGCGTTTACCAGCCCCAAGTCCTTCCGGATGCCGAATGATTAACGGGATATGTACGAGTTCTTCATACAGGAGTGGCAATGCTTTGCGGATGATCCCGTGTTCGCCAAAGGGCTCTCCATGATCGCTCGTGTGAATAATTAAGGTATTGTTATACAGTCCCATATCTTTGAGCTTATCCAAAAAGACACCCACCCAACGATCGCACAATGATACCTTACCGGCGTACAATTTGGCAATATGATTGAGTTCTTCAGGGGTCAGGTAGCCTTCCACCTTGCCGGGCAGAGGTTGGATAATATCTTTCCCAGTATAATTGGGATCGGAATACATCCGATTGTAAGGTGGAGGCGGATCCCAGGGCTCATGGGGATCAAAACAATCTAACCATAGAAAAAGATTATCTTTCTTGGGTTGCTCCTTAAGCCATTTAATCCCCGCTTTCACAACCCGGGCAACAAAGGTGTCCTCCTCGCTCTGCCACCAGTGGATATTTCTGAGATATTGTATCAATTGTTGGCGTACAGATCTGTCTTTGCCGTCCCCTTTGTAATACTTGTCTACGTCCGGAATGATATTGGTATCAAGGATCCACGGGTCGCCCTCATGACCACGAATATATTGCGTAAAGTCAAAACCTCTTTCAAAGGCCATGGAAGGTTTATGGAGGTGATATACGTCCGTAATCAAAGCGGAGGTGATCCCTTTGTCCCACAATATTTCAGCCAGTAATACGTCCTTGGGCTCAAGGCGTTGCCACCCCCGAAAGGGAAAAGTGAAACAACCGGTGAAAAAGGTCGTTCGAGCGGGAATCGTAGGTAACCCCTCAGAGTAGCAGGACTCAAATATCGTGCCTTCTGAAGCCAATTTATCTAAATTAGGGGTCTTGATCCACTTGTTCCCATAGCATCCTAGGTGATCCCAGCGAAGACTGTCATTAATGATAACAATAACGTTCATAAATCACTCTCCTAACGGTTGATCATGGGTAGGTTCTTAAGAAGAGCCGGAGCCAGTTCCAGCAACTGGTCCAGGATCTTTTGGTTCAACTCCTTATCAAAACCTTCTCCAGGGGTATCTACAGAGTTCAAGATTTTGTAAATCTTTTTGGCCTCAGACTCTTTGAACTTCAGACCGTAATCGAATTGCCCACCTTCATCATCCCAACATACATTGGTGAGACATGCCTCCTCAGATGCCTCGTCTTCGAGAGAGTGGCCGATAATGTATAGCATCTGCGTTTTTAAATCATCCAGGAAACCTTGATCATAGAAACCCGTTCCGTCTTGGGCATACCGGAAAATACGGTAAAAAGGAACGAGATCATCCTCATCAAGCCCTATCATAAATTCCCGCTGGGAGATACCACAAGCAGCGGTTTCTCTGACCTCCATGATTCACTTCCTCCTTTCAGAACTTCAGGCGTTTAAGTCTTATACGATTTTCCACAAGAGGCTCTCCTATACACTCCCGGGGGAACCTCCTCATAAAGGCATTTAGCTCCCAGGGCGACCCCTCCCACATATTTCTTGTAAGTAGCTTCATCCAGTTCTTCTTTCCAGGCCTTTTTTTCTGTAAGATCTACCCGAAGAATTTTACCCATGTAACCGAATATTGCTTTCCCTTCATACTATCCCCCTTCGATCGGCTTCATTCGGTTGATAATAACTTTCTTAAAATTTGAACACAAGGAATAAAAAAAAGCAATTTGTCATTTATTTACCCCCCTTCGCAGAAAGCCACGGGTTTTAGACCGTGGATGAATGCGAGGGGAGTACTCCTCGAAGCTCATAAAGAGCGTAGTGGGGTATGCTTCGGAGGGTTCCGCCTTCCGAAGCATGTGGAGGAGCCATAGGCTTTAGCCCGTGGGGCGACGCTTTCAGATTCAAATTAGGAGATGATTTTGGGATTTCTCTCTCTTCCCTGCGTCCTTCCTCCAGCCTATACACCGCAGCACTTTTTCAATTTCCGGCCGCTGCCGCAAGGGCAAGGGTCGTTGCGCCCGACCGATGCCAACCTTTTCTTGGCTTGACTGTTTTGATGTCGTAGAAGACCGTCTTCCTTAATGCGCTGCCTACGGATCTCCTCGGCCAGATTTTCAAAATGTTTTCGGGTGTACCGGATGAACTGCTTCCACCCAACGCAGAGCCAGCTCAGATTCTGTGAAGGCTTACCCGCGTAAATGCGGTATTTCAGGCAGTCGCCGCCACACAGATCCAAACAGTCGCATGCCTGGCAGGCCATGTTCCACTGTGCCTTCTGCAAGCCGAAGTTTTTATAGGCCTGCGAATTGAGAACCTCTTCCCAGGAGGTCTCCATAACATTGCCGATCCGGAGCGTCTGATCGACAAAGAAATCGCAAGGATAAATATCACCATTATATTCAACAACAAAATACTGACAACAGTTCCGCCCCATACTACATATATTGGTTGAACCTTCGACCATTTTGAACAGAATCGAGTCGAAATGGCGGATTGAAACTGTAAAGGCATTCTTGGGATACCACTCGTCGAAAAGCTCGCACATAAAATCACCCCATTCCTTGCCATTGATGGAAAAAGGCAAAAGCTCTCCACTTTGATTAAATTCGACACAAGGAATATATTGATGATAGCAAAATCCAAGATCGACGAGATGCCGATATACCTCTCGTGCGCGAGATACATTTGCATGACTGACCAGGGTCAAAATGTTAAACTCGACATTGAAACGCTTCAGAGTATCGATGCCTCGCAACACATCCGAATGAGTTGGTCTTCCGTCCATAGTACGCCGGTAGCGGTCATGAACCCAGGCGGGTCCGTCAAGACTGCAGCCCAAAAGAAAGCGATACGTGCTAAAGTGTTGGGCCATCTGATCACTGATCAATGTGGCGTTTGTCTGCAAGCTGTTGCTGACTAAAGCGCCGGCGCGACCATACTGTTTCTGGAGGTGGATGACCTCACGGAAAAAATCATAACCCATTAATGTAGGCTCTCCACCCTGCCAGCAAAAAGAATAGACAGGCTGCTCGATGGCCATATAGCTCTTGATCAGCTGCTTCAGTACCTTCTCGGACATACGGTGGCGCTTTGTTTCAGGATATAAATCGCACTTATTCAGATAGAAACAATACTCACACTGGATATTGCAGTCAGCGGAAGACGGCTTAATAAGAAGCGTAAATGGGCGCATAGATGTTTCCTTAGTGCCTAACATGTCTATTATAAGATGTTCTATATTCAAATTAAAATTTGCTTGAAAAAATTGATTATTTCGATAATATAAAGCGAAGCAGATTCATTGAACTTCTTCGGCTGCAAAAAACATTAATTTGACTATTACCTTTCTGCATTGTAGCATTGGTGTACAACAAGAAAGGAGGATTTTCACGATGAAGCGTGAACGGCCGAACATTCTATGGTATTGCTCCGACCAGCAGCGATATGACACGATTCATGCATTGGGCAACCCTCACATCCACACCCCAAATCTTGATGCTCTTTGCGACCAGGGAGTAGCTTTTACACAAGCCTATTCCCAGAACCCGATTTGCACTCCCAGCCGGGCCACATTCCTGACGGGCCGCTACCCGAACACCCATCACGTCTACCGCAATAACAACGAATGTTTCCCCTCCAATGAAGTTTTGGTCACCAAACTTCTCGCGGACGCTGGTTACGATTGCGCGCTTGCAGGCAAGCTCCATCTTTCGAAGGCAAGCAAGGGTAACCTGGAACGGCGGCCGAACGACGGGTACCGAAAATTCTTCTGGAGCAACCACCCCAACCCTGATTATCCTTATGGGCATGACTATGCCATCTGGCTGAAAGAGGAAAAGGGAGTAGACCCGGTTGAACTATACGCTTCGCTTCGTGGTCAGGTGGGGCCGGGGGTGCCGACGGAATACCACCAGACCACCTGGTGCTCTGAGATGGCTATCCGGTTCATTACCGAAAAACGCGAAGGCCCGTGGTTGATGAGCATCAACCCTTTCGATCCCCATCCGCCCTTTGATCCGCCCAAAGAATACCTCGACCGTTACGCCCCAGAAACCTTGCCTTACCCGCTCTTCCGAGAATCGGACATCGAGCGTCAAAAGGCCTTTCGCAACATCGACCAACATACGAAGGAAGCGATAAATCCCCTGACATCCACCGGTAAAAACAACACGACAGGATCTGTCATAAGGGGTGACATGGGAAGCATTCCTCCAAGCGACTACGATGCTCGGTTCCTCAAAGCCTGTTATTATGCAGAGATCGAGCTGATTGACAACCAGTTGAAGCGTATATTGGACGTACTCGATGAAACAGGGCAGAGAGAGAACACGCTGATTATCTTCATGAGTGACCATGGAGAATTACTTGGGGACCATGGCATGATCTATAAAGGTTGCCGGTTTTTTGAGGGCTCGGTGCACGTACCGCTGATCATTTCCTGGCCTGCAATGTGTCTGAAAGGGCTGAGGAGCCATGCGTTGGTTGAGTTGGTAGATTTGGCACCGACCCTATTGGAAGCAGCCGGTTTGGAGGTTCCATATTACATGCAAGGCAAGTCACTTCTCCCATTATTGAACGGTAAGGTGGATCCGAATTACCACAAAGCCCACGTGACTTGCGAGTACAACGACAGCCTTCCAACCCAACCCAACCATAGCCACGGAACGATGTTCTTCGACGGCCGGTACAAGCTTGTGATTTATGAGGGACAGACTATCGGTGAACTATTCGACCTCGAATCGGACCCGGGTGAGTTCCTTAACCTGTGGGACGATCCTGCCAGCTCTTCACTGAAATCGGAATTGATTCTGCGCCATTTTAAAGCCTACCTGGCCACGAGCAGCGCTGGAATCCGGTACCGCAAAGAAACCTGGCCAGGAGCTGGACATGCACCAAAAAGTCCTTCTGTCTGTGATTGACCTGCGCGGTACGTCCGGATTCCATGCCGGGGACGGCAGAGATAGATTCTACTCTTCGAAGATGGTGGAGGGGGATAAACTTCGTCAGGTGAATGATTTAGGATATCTGGTTTTAATTCGGGAGACCAACTGGCTCCTACCGACTGTGGGGATTTAGATCCCATTTCTTGTTGAATTCTTCGAATTCCGTGGCGTCTATCTTCTTGCCCCTTAACTCCGGTCCATCAGCGGTGTAACGATGGGCACGGAATAGCATGACCGCCTTAATTCCCTTGAAATCATGCACAAAAGGACTATTCCACTCCCAGCAGATCTCACAATCGCGGGTCACCTCGAAAACACGACCGCTCTCTCCCTCGCAGATCAGTGTGTTGCCGTTGGTAAGGCGTTCTGCTCCTGCAATGTGAAGGCTCAACATGCTGAAAACGGGCGAACCAACGTATTGCCATATGATCTCACCAGTCTCCATATCCACTTCAACGACACGCGACCGTCCTATAAGAGGATGGTGAGTCCCGTTGTCGAAGACCAAAAGAGTACCGTTAGGAGTAATGGTAGGGTCGTGTTGGTGACTGATGCGCCCCAAACCTCCCCATCGCCAGAGAACATCTCCCTTCGGCCAGGATATCTTCAGGATCGTGTCCAACTTCTGAGAGCTAATTAGAACATTGCCCTCAGGCGTCAATTCGACAGCATTAAGGTGGGTCCATTCGGCCCGAAGATCGACCGTACAGAGCTTGTCGACTTCGGGATCGAAATGCTCGTAAGCATGCCAGATGTGAACCGGCTCGCCCGCGGGGTTTATCTCCCACACATCGTCGGTCAGCATTCCCTTCAACCTGGGCCGACCGCCCACCCCCAAACCCTGCAGAAAGAAGGACATGAATTTAGTGTCGCTCGTGACCCTTTCCGTTTCTTCTGGGGAAAGCCCGCCTTTGACTCTTTTCACGAGATCATTGGCCAACAACTCCCAGATGATGACTAACGTATTACCGTTCGGCATCCGGCACATGTCGTGATGAAATCCCTCATGTTCCCAACGCCAGATTTCGTTGGAATCCCAACCCAGCTCGAGTAAGATGTCTGCTCTGCCAGCGGGTTCTCCAATGCCGACACCAGTTTTTATCAGTGGTTGCCCGCGGACGAGTAGGTTACCACCTGGAAGAAGATAACCATAGCCCGGTTGGAAGTCGGGAACCGCCCACCTGTGAACCACACGCCCCTCTTCATCAATAAGATAGACGGCGTCCCCGCCAATAGGTGTTATCAGTGTATATCCTCCAAAAGACCTCGAGTCACGGTAAGTGAGTCCTGTTGGACGAAAAGGCGACCATCCCATCGTTCAAACCTCCTTAGAGTAAAATTTTCTTAAGCAATTTCCCCATGACAACTTCACCATCTACAGATCATGAAAATCTTGATTCTCCCTGCATCCTCTCTAAAATAAGATGCGTTAAAGAACTTTTGTCACAAGAAAACAACCATCCGTGTCCGCAATCCTTTAGATGGGGGGGCCAATTTTCCCAGGGGTGGGATCTCCTGGTGTGGGAAACCAAATTCCTGCCGAATAATCCATAAGTCCAGGAAACAGAGGAAGCGGGCCTTTCGCATCTTCAACCGCCTTCTCGTACATCTCCTTGACAATCTCGGGATGATCTGGAGCAACGTCTTTAAAGTTTCCCGGATCGTTTTTAAGATCAAAAAGCCGGACATAAGACTTGTTTGTTAGAGAAATAAGGACATACCTTTCATTCCTTACCCACACGTACCGGCGAAAACCACAGGTAACGTGGTCTCTTTTGGGCCCTCCCTGTCCTGTCATCAGAGGCAAGAGATCTTCTCCATCGATTTTTTCAGGAGGCTCAACCCCTAAATAGCTCAGTATGGTTGGGAGTAGATCGTGGTGTTGGACAAACTCTTTGACTCTCTTCCCCGCTCCGATACCTTCAGGATGCCGGATGAGCAGAGGACAATCCATCAGGGTCGGATACAACGCCCAAGCAAGCTTGCGGGTTGTCTTATGTTCCCCAAGCGGATGCCCGTGGTCGGAAACTACGAGGATCAGTGTGTTCTCAAGAAGTCCAAGCTCCTTCACTGCGGCCATGAATTTTCCAAACCACCTATCGACCATGGTGACTTCTGCCGCATAAAGGGCTCTCGTGTGTTTGAGTTCCCTTTCGCTCATATAGGTGGTCGGATCTCCAGGAGTCAAAAAGATGCATTCCCTTCCCTTATAGCCTGGATCGTACAGATCACGGTATTCTTGGGGTGGATCCCATGGTTCATGAGGGTCAAAGCTGTCTATCCAGAGGAAGAATTTCTCAGCATCCCGATTCTCTTTCAGCCATCGCATGCCTTCTCGAAAGACAAGGGGGGCGAAATAGTCCTCCTCTCCCTTTCGGAAGGTCGTGTTGGAAAAATATTGAAGCAACTGGGTGTGGGCCAAGGTCCCTACTAAACCGGGCGTGAGGAAGTGATCGAGATCGATATCCTTAGGGGGTGGAGTGGAATTATACGAGTCTACCTCTTGTCCCCTGATCAATCTCCACTCATCGAATCCCCCGTGAAAGTTCATCGAGGGCTTAAACATGTGATAGACATCTGTAAGGAAAGCCGTTCTGTAACCAGCTTTTTTCAGGATCTCGGACAGTGTTACGTCGGTCTCCCGCAGAGGTGCCCATCCAGGAACCGCATGGGCTTTGCCTCTGCTTGGATCCTGCTGCCATTCCCTGAAGGGAAAGACTCGATTCCCTGTGACCATAGCGCGTCTCGCAGGAACGGTTGGCAAAGATTCAGGGAAACATCTCTCAAACAAGGCACTCTCTTTAGAAAAGGCATCGAGATTAGGGGTCTTGATCCAGGTATTTCCATAACAACCAACGTGATCGGCCCTTAAGCTGTCAATTACAACAAGTATCACATTCATTCTTTATCTCCTTTCTGGCCGGCAAGTGCCCCGCAAGCCCCGCCTTGCAGGCGGGGTCAAGGGGCACAATATAAATGAGATTTCCTTTCCGGGAAGCCCCGCCCTGTGTGCGGGAGGCTTCACTTCTTTCTCATGTTTTTAGAACTTAAGAAAAGCTTTTGAAAATTAATTCAAATATTAACAAAATCTGTACGATTCCTCAAAGCAAATAATCTTCTACTTCCTGAATAATCTTGCTATAGTATTTTATTGCAGAAGCGATATCAGATCCTGAACCTTCACCGAACATCCATAAAAATGACACAAAATAATCTTTGCTATTGAATCAAAGCCTACCATAACCTAAGAAATCATTCAATATGTTGATTCAGGTTCTTCTCCTTCCACACCCTGGTAGGGTCCCTCTGTTCTTTGATGAAACGTTCTTGCCCAACACTGAAACCGGTAAGAATGAGTCCAGCCACTTGACGCTCCTGAAATCTTCGCAAGAGTTTCTGTTCGACCCCAATGTCGTATTGAGTGTTACCGAGCATAATGGAGAAGCCATTTTCTTGAGCCTCTTCTTGTATCCCTAAATTTTTATACTTTGTCAAGCTACATTTTAAATTTGTAAAACTATTTAAATTAAATAAAGAATTGATAATTATTTTTAAAAATGATATCGATTTCATTATCCGGTGCCTTTTGTTTTAATCAATTTTTCAATATATAAAACACCACTAAATAAGAATTCTTTCACGAAGGGGGACAAAAATGAGCAAAGCTGTTGGAATTATTGGTTTAGGGAGAATGGGCTACGAGATGCTAAAGAAATTGAGCGAAGCTGGGTATACAGTTTTTTGCCGAGATATCAACAAAGTAGCCGAAGATAGGGCAAAAAAATTGGGTGTTAAAATCGTTGGTTCTCCCAAAGAAATGACACAAAATACACAAATTATTTTACTCTCACTTCCCATGCCTTCAGATGTGCGAGAGGTTGTTCTTGGAGAGAACGGTATTCTAACTGATTCGGGAAAAGGCCTTATCATTGTTGATCTCAGCACGGTTGATCCATTCACCACTCAACAAAATGCTAAAGAAGCCAAAAAGAGTGGCTGTGGTTACATTGATGCTCCAGTATTGGGACGCCCACAAGTGTGCGGAAAATGGACCCTGCCTGTAGGTGGAGAAATGGAAGATTTGGCTAAGGTTCGAGGGGTGTTAGAGATCTTGGCTGCAAACGTCATCCACGTGGGCCCTGCCGGTTCAGGGAACATCGTAAAGCTCTTAAACAATATGATGTTAGGCGCTATAAGCTCGATAACAGCAGAAATTTTTGCCATCTGCGCGAAACTTGGGATGAACCCAAGGGTTTTCTACGAGACAATCGCCAACAGTGGCGCCGCCTCAGTTAGTGGTTTGTTTAAGGAGATGGGAGTTAAGATTTTGAGTAGAGATTTCGAACCATTGTTTAGCATCGATCTTCTGCATAAAGACGTGGCCCTCGGTATTCAAATGGCGAAAGAGGGTGGGGTTCCCTTAATGGTTTCTGAATCAAATCAATTGCTCAATGAAATGGCGAAACTGAAGGGTTTTGGTAAAGAAGATACCTCTAGCGTTATTAAGGTATACGAGGACCTTTTGGGTATTCAAGTAAAAGGATGATACGCGAATAAATTAACAGCCTCTTGCTTTAGATGGAAAGGCTAATCAAATAACAGACTAAGTGAGATAAGATATGGAGAAATTGAAATGAAAGAAATTCTATTAGATTATGGCGACACTCACATGAGAGTTGAGCTGCCAGACACCGCGGTCGTAGTGCGTTACGGCGAGACATATACTGATCCACCAGAGGTAGACCCCTTTGAGTTTACCCACAAGGCTCTTGATAATCCTTCGGGGTTCCCGCCGCTTCGGGAGCTTGGTGGCCCTGATAAGAAAGTGGTCATTGGTTTCCCTGACCGGGTTAAGGGAGGTTTTCACCATAACAGCCACAGGAGAATGGCCATACCCATGATTGTGGAAGAGCTTCTTAAGGGTGGGACCCAACTCGAAAATATTACCCTACTCTGTTGCACGGGACTACACCGGAAGAATACCCTGGAAGAATGGTACTGGTATCTCGGGAAGGAAATTGTTGATAGGTTCTGGCCAAACCGACTGGTGAACTACGATGCTGAAGCCCCGGAATTGTGCGATTTTGGCACTGATGAGATGGGCAATGTTGTCCAGTGCAACAGACTTATGGCGGAGGCGGATCTACCTATCGTGATCGGTCATTGCGCCGGCAATCCTTATGGGGGATATAGTGGCGGATACAAGATGGTGGTCACTGGCCTTTCCGGATGGCGATCCATTGCTTCGCACCACATCCCAGCCACCATGCATCGAAAGGACTGGATGGGAGCCTCTACCTCATCTCATATGCGTCGCCAATTCAAGTCTATCGGCCAAGCCATTGAGAAAGCCATCGATAAAAAATTTTTCGCTGTTGATGCGGTTCTGGGACAAAAGTCCCAGATTCTGGATGTAAAGGCTGGGGAACTGGCAGCCGTGGAAGAGGCAACCTGGCCCCTAGCAGACAAACGGACCAACATTTATTTGGACATGGGAGAGCCAGCTGACATTCTTATCATGGGTCTTCCCCGTAACTTTCACTATGGCCCAGGCATGGGGAGCAATCCGATTCTTATGAGCCTGGCTATTGGGGGACAGTTGTCTCGGTGCTGGCACGCTTTCCGAGAGGGGGGCGTCATAATAGCCACTTCAGTTTGCGATGGCTGGTTCAATCCGCATTGGTTTCCTTCCTATGAAGAAACCTACTATGCCCTTCAGAAGTACTGTACGGCAACAGAGTTTATGGGCTCTGATGACGCCATAGGGATCGTAAACAACTATCATTATCGCTATCAATACTCTAATAATTATACGTACCACCCATTCCATGCTTTGTCCATGATCAGTGGTGGAAGCACAACCTTGCTCTGGACATCAGCCGTTTTCATTGTTGGGGCTAAGGCACCTGGTTACGCCAGAGGGATGGGTTTCATTCCAACCAGCTCTTTTCGGGAGGCTATGGATCGAGCCAAGAAAATTGTAGGCGGAACCCCCCGCATCCTGTGCACACCAGAGTGCTTTTCAGGAGGTATTGCAGTTCACCTCCACATTAGAAAATAGATTTATTTGTTACTCCTTCAAATATGAACAATTAGCTGCAATTTAGGTGAGAGGAGATAATCATGAAAAAATCGGAATCTTTTCGGTTATTCCATTGCATGCAATGTTTGGATATGTTTATTCAGGAGTTATTAAGGAGTCCATAATTGAGTAGACATATTACTCAGAAAATCTCCCCTCGCCCCTCTTTGCCAAAGAGGGGTAATTCCTCCCTTTTGTAAAGGGAGGGGAGGAGGGATTTAGTTTCAGGTGTCTATACAATTATGGACTGACTAATAATAAGATAAAAACGGATCATTTTTCAGGAAAATATCCTTGTAATTAATGAGGGGATATCGATTTTTTTGACTAACTACTACCCGAGGAATCTCCCGTTGCATGGCGATATAACTGAATCTAAATCTTTCCTTCCAAACCCGAATAATATTCCTTTAGAATGCTCAAGACTTCAGGTCTACTGAATTCCTCCGGTAAAGATTTCCCTTCTGTCAGCATCTTCCGCAATAGGGTACCGCTCAGGTTCAAATGATCCTCTTTGTCATGGGGGCAAGTCTTAAAAGAAGCCATAACTCTGCATTTATAACAATAGAACGTCCAGTCAATAGGAAGCATCTTGATGGCTAAGGCATCCTCCGGGATCTCAATAAATATCTTCTGAGAATCAAAGGGACCATAATAATCCCCAACCCCTGCATGATCCCGACCAATGATCATATGGCTTGCTCCAAAGTTCTGTCTAAAAATGGCATGAAGCAAAGCCTCTCTTGGACCAGCATACCTCATCTCCATGGGATAGGCCTTGTTGACCACTCTTTCTTTTGGAAAGTAATGATCGACTAAAATCTCTACACATTTCACACGCACCTCAGCCGGGATATCCCCTTCTTTCAACCTCCCAACAATCTGGTGGATAAAGAGGCCATCCGAAACTTCAAGGGCAATCTTTGCAAGATATTCATGGGACCGGTGCATAGGGTTTCTGAGCTGAAGGGCAGCAATGGTCCTCCATCCCCGTTCTTCAAAGAGAGCACGAGTCTCCTCTGGATGGGCATAAAGACCAGGGAATCGATCCGGATAATCTAGCTCACTAAATATTTTTACCTGGCCTGCCAGATTAACCTCTTCCTGTGCCATTACCTTGGCCACCCCAGGATGTCTTGGATCATCGGTCCGGAAGATCTGTTTGCACTCCAATTGCTTATCAATGGTATACCTCTCCTCAATTTTCATGGATCCCATTAATTCATGACCCACTCTATCTATCAGAGCCACCTCTTTACCCTCTTTTAATCCTAAGGCCTCATCCTTTGAGATGGAAAGGGTGATCGGAATGGGCCAGAAGACCCCACTACCCATTTTGAACTCATCGCAGATCCCTTTCCAATCCTTCTTCCCCATAAAGCCTGTCAGTGGACTCAAGGCTCCCATCCCGATCATAAGTAGATCCGAAGTCTCTCTGGAGGCCATATACACCTTTGGAAACTCATCGGCTCTCTTTTTAGCTTCCGCCAATTCCTCCCCTTCCAATAGTCTTTTGACCAATTTACCTCCATGAGGAGGCACTAATTTAGTCATCTTCTCCATCCTTTCTTAACCCAATGTTTTAGAAGATGATTAGGTCTCTTCTTTTCTTGATGCCTTCGTCGCTGTGATCCCGATTCCTTCGAAGAGGTACATAATGGCAAAACCATACAAAACCGTATAAAAGATATAGAATGCCAGCAGAAGGACTACCGTACTGATATTTTGAGAAATATTCCCCCGCTTTATCCCTGCAAAGTTGTAAGAGGGCTCAAGGACCCCTGTCATTATAAATTTTGCAAAGTCTGCCTCAGAAGGTCTATTCAATTGGATATAACGCCTGACCAGATCATCGTAAGCTGTCCACCAGTAGTAGATGACCTCTCTTCCACTCATTCCATACTTGCCCTGTAGTTCTCGGTCTCGGTTTTCAAAGAGGAGGTCGGCATCCATGGCAGCTGCCTTACTCATCAGACCTAGATCACCCCTAATTCTTACTCTCCCGTCACCAATGACGTGAGCTGCCAACCCATTAACCGTCATGATTTTTGTAACCTTCTCATCGGCACCAGACCTTTTTGGATTCACACTCAAGTCCACAATAATTCCTTTAAATTCTTTAGCCTTATTTACTGCAATGGGTATTTTGTATGCAGAATTTTTGCTGAGCTGGTTGAACAGATCATCAGCCCATTCAAGCCCTGTCTTATGGCCGATCACCGAGAAAGACCAAAATGACAGGATAATAAAAAAAGTGATGAGTCCAATTATCCCCATCCAAAATCTCTTCTTATCTCTCACTATCATTGTAGCAGCACCTAAAGGAAGATTGTTTAGTCCTCAGGAAGGACCTCTCATCTATTAACCAAAGCAGGCTGTATTTCGCTTCTGCGGATTATGTTAAGGTTTTTAAAAAAAACAAATAGAACCCACACACCAAAGATACTGACTAACAGGAAGAACAAAATTGTCCCTGTCATCTCAATGGGCACAGTGATTTCTCTTGGTAAGGAGAGGTAGCCAATATCAGCGAGCTTTCTGACCAATGCGCAAGCACGGTTAGAGAATCCAGCCAAAATAGTGAGGGCGTAAAAGGCTCTGATCGTTGAACCCTTAACCATCTTGGTCACTATGGCGCCGATCTGTACACCGATCAGTGAACCAAGGAGCATGCCCATTGCCACCGTGTAAAAAACGAATCCGTAAATGGCATACTGAAAGATCGAAGAGTAAAAAGTGGTGAAGATAATCTGCAAAATATCTGTTCCTACTGTGGTAAAAGTGGAAACTCCAAGACCGTAAACAAACATGGGGAAGGTGAGGAATCCACCACCCACACCCATAATGGATGCAAAAAATCCGACGATAAAGCCACAAAAAATGATAGGATAAACAGAGATAC
>Ga0315291_10002264_pt1 | contig 25317 bp, 17 predicted proteins | sample YL17G12_20_MG_FD_203070 | JGI IMG/M metagenome (GOLD analysis project Ga0315291, IMG submission 203070) | Sediment microbial communities from Yellowstone Lake, YNP, Wyoming, USA - YL17G12_20 | ecosystem: Environmental > Aquatic > Freshwater > Lake > Sediment | place: USA: Wyoming | collected...
AATCTTCTGGATCAAAAAGGTTTCACCATTGTTCCCATCCTATATGAGGATAAAGCTATCGGGGTTTTAATTGCGGACAATTATGTCACCGGAAAGCCTATCACCGATGAGGATGTTTCCGCTTTGGAAACTTTTGCTAATCAAGCCGCTTATGGGATAGCCAATATTTTATTGAATCGAGAACTGGATTCAAGACTTAAGGAATTGGAGCATATCAACCAACTCTTAAGGGAAAACCAAAACTATATTATAAGATTTGAGCGTTTCGCTGATATGGGTAAATTGGCAACCACAGCGGCTCATGAGATAAAGACCCCTTTGATCGCCATCGGTGGCTATGCTCGGAGGGCCTTAAAAAAATACGCTGACTCCGATTTGAATGAGTTAAAGGTGATTTTAAAGGAGGTGGAGAGGTTAGAAAATATCACCTCCCAGATCTTGGATTATTCAAAGGAATTGAAGCTAAATTTAGAAGACCATAACCCCAATGAGATTGTGATGGAGGCATTGGATTTCTTAAAAGATAGATTTAAATATAACAATGTGGTCTTAAAAACTAAATTATCTTCCGAGGTGGCAAGAGTGAAAGTCGACCCCCAGAGGATAAAACAGGTTTTGTTCAATCTCTTCGAGAATGCTTACGAGGCGATGCCTGGTGGGGGAACTTTGACCGTAGGAACCAAAAACCAAGATGATTATATGGTGCTGGAGATCGAAGATACCGGTTATGGCATCCCGGAGGAGGAGATGAAAAATCTCTTCACCCCCTTCTATTCCACCAAAGCATCGGGGGCTGGTTTAGGCCTTCCGGTTTCCAAGAAGATCATCACCGACCATAATGGTTTTATTCAGGTGGAAAGCAAAATAAACCAGGGGACCAAATTCAGCATTTATCTTCCTTTAAATCCATCTTCAATAAAACAAGGAGGTGGCGAAGATGTTTGAGCATAGGATCTTAGTAGTTGAGGACGACCCACATCTTTTGGACCTTTACCGAATGGAGTTGGAGGATGAGGGTTACAAAGTCTTTACCGCTGTAGATGGACCAGAGGCTATCCTAAAGGCGCAAACGGAATCACTCAATTTAGTGGTTCTGGATATAAAGTTAGATAAAATCGGCGGATTGGAGGTGTTAAAGGAGATTAAGAAAAAAGACAAAGAGCTTCCGGTGATATTGAATTCCGCTTATGAGATCTATAAAATGGATTTCTCCACCTGGCTGGCAGATGCTTATATAATGAAATCCTCCAATTTAGATGAGCTTAAAGGAAAGATAAAGGAATTATTGAAAATAGGTTGAGCGGCCATCCACTATAAGGTATCACAGGTTGTCTCAACCTGTGATAATACAAGTAGCGTCTGGGTTTATCCCAGACGTTTCGTATATCGTCGGGCCTGAAACCCGACGATACTTCTATTCAGAGAGGTAGGGGCGTATAGCGATACGCCCCTACAAATACCATCTGATACTATTTGACCAACAACATCTTCTTAGTCTGGCTGAAACTCTCCGTTTGCAATTTGTAGAAGTAAATCCCTGAAGAAACTTCATTCCCCTTATCATCTCTCCCATCCCAGATAACCTTATATTCTCCCGACAACTTCTCCTCATCCACCAGAGTCCTGACCCTCTGCCCCAACATATTGTAAATAATCAGGGTGGTAGGGATGGGACTATGAACCATTAACTGTGAACCATTAACTGATTTCTGGGTGGTGCGGATGGGGCTGTTTACTGTTTTCTGTTTACTGTGAACCGTGAAGGGTATGGTGGTGCTGGGATTAAAGGGATTCGGATAATTCTGTCCTAAATAGAATTTATCCGGCAGGCTTTTATCTTTCTCTAGGTCAACATCCAGTCCAGAGTCGAACGTATCGCTGTAGCTGTAGTTAAAGCTGGTAGAATATTTTGTAACCATTGCGGGAATCATCACAATATCGCTATACAAAGTCCAATTATATAAACTCAACAAACCGTTTTTTAATAACAAATCCAGATTGAATTCTTTTATCCAGGGAGGACTTCCAGATTTATAACCGATAACTGAAACCTTCCAATCGGCATTGTCATCCCCATCAAAATACATTTTCAGTCCTCCCAGTGAACTGGTGGGATAAAACCAGATATAATTACACGCCAGATTCTGAGGAGGATGGGAGACTGAATCTTTGTGCACCGGGTAGGTGTTATGAAATTCGCTGATCACTGGATTCATCTTGGGGTATTTATTCCCTTCCGAATAGAAATGTATAGTATCGGCTCTGGTGCCGGTAAAGAAGTTCCACACGGTGAACTCACTGAAAGCACTATCATAAGAGCTCCCCCGGCTAGTTAAAGCTTCGTCGGTAGCCGGGATAACATTCTCCCCCCAAACCTCACCGCACTTGGTCCAGATATCCCTGATGATAGTGGTATCAAACCTCTCCTGAAGATAAAAAGCCCAGACACAGCTTCCATAAGGGTGGTAGCCATCAGATGATTCCAGAGAAACCCAGGGGCTGCCAAAAAAGGAAGGAAGGTAATTCAGATAATCATTAACATAATCATAAGCCATATCCTCCATCCAGGTAGAAGAGATCTCCATCCAGTATGGATTCCAAGTACCGTCTACAAAAGCATCCTGAAAATCATAACCGAACTGAATGGCGTGAAAAAACTCATGGGCGGCTGTAACTCTTAAGGGATCCAACACATTGGGATAGCCGAAACCTATGTAATCGTTGTCTAAAACTATGTAGCTGGTATAAGAAGGATAGGGGGAGGGTTGTTCCGGTTGTGTATAGCCATAGACATTGCTGAGTGCTTTTAAATAGACATCGTATCGGGAATCACCCCCGCCACTCCCATCTGAGGGCGGACCTTGATAGAGCAAGGTGATGGTCTCAAAATATAAGACCGAATCGAAAATCTCCCCACATCTGTTCACATAATCCGGGACACCATCAAGATTTATATCCACCGAAGCTTGATACACCGTGTCGGCTCCTATAGTGGCATAGTGAATCTTGAAATATCCGCTGGGGGAGATATAAGTGCTCTCTCCGGATAAAGTGGGACGGGAAAGGTATTCTTTAAGCAAACTTTGAGCCTCCGGGGAAAGGGAATCGAATTTCATCTTGGCTTCCATTATGATGGACATAGCGCATTTAAGCGGAGGAAGGGTATCGACAGAGGGTTTTAAAGTTTTTTGTTCTTCCGCAAAGACAGATTTTACCCTCTGAATTAGCTGTTGTTCATAAGCCTGATCAAAAGCAAAAGTATTTGTAGGAATCGAGAACAGAAAAACAAAAATTAAGATAAAGAATCTTTTCATTTTATCCCTCAGAATGAATCTTTTTGTCTTTGTAGCGGAGGTCTTCAGACCTCCAATTCTATTTTGTGGAAGGCTTCCGCCAAAGGCGGGGAAAAGTCTTCCTCTACCCTTGGTCACGAGCCCCGCTTTAGGCGGGGTGACCTATCTAAATAGCTCGGTAACTTTCCAGATAACAATATCCTCCGGTTTTAATTTTAGGTCGAATCTTTTAACTTCATCATCTTCTTTTTTCAAAACCAAAGCATTCGTTCCAGAGGGATATTCTATCTCGGTTTTCTCGGACAAAAGCTCATCTTTGAACTTTTCACCGTCAGAGACGATGCAGACAATGGCTATATTATCTGGCGAAAGATATTTTTTAGCTGCTCTATTTACTTCATCGGCTGTTATCTTATCGACATTCTTTTCAAAATCCTCCAAAAATCCCTTTATTCCGTAAAACTCCTCGTCCATCAAAAGTCCTAACTTTCTTTGCGGGGTCTCGATCTCAAAGGGGAAATGATTTATCTCAAAGTTTTTGACTCTATCCAAATCATTTTGGCTTATTCCATTGTTGACTAAATCAGACAATTCACTTAAAACCAATTTTATAGTGAATTTCCCATTCACCGCTTTGGGATAAGTCCACATACTGAAATATTGTTCCCATCTGGGGATATTGGCTTTTTGCATATTAGACCAGCCCGCCTGTTCGAAATGCTCCACATAGCTATAAGCTCCATAGCTTAATCCTTTTTCCGCTCTAACCGTACTATACAATCTGCCAAAAGATTCACGATGTTTACCCAGATAGGTATTTAAAACCAACAGAGGCAGAAAATCTTTATCTTTTCTGGTGAGATTATAAGGGTGCCCGAACCTCAATTGAGTCTGTTCCCTCCCCTCTTTTTCCACCAGCAAGACTTTTCTGCCCACAATGGGATGAACCTCTCTTTTCTGCCTGATTATCACCCCATCTTTCAATTTATTTAAATCGTTTCTGAACCTCTCCGAAAGCTTTTCATCAAAATCCCCGCCTATTCCAGCAATGATATTATTTTTAACAAAATGAGCGTTATAAAAATTGACTACTTCCTCTTGAGTAAAAGAATTGATGGTTTTGATATTCCCTTCGGTCAAATGTCCGTAAGGGTGACCTTGGTATATGAAGTTATTTAAACATTCTAAGGATAATACAGCATCGTTTTGTTTAACCCTTTCGATAGCATCTACCTGATCCTTCTTCATCTTACCTATCTCTTCTTTAGGAAAAGTAGGACTTAAAATCACTTCCATAAACAGAGGATAGAATTTGTCTAAATTCTCCTTCAGGGTAGTTCCGGAGATAGTGATTACATCCTTCTGCACATCGATATCTATATTGGCGCTGATAAAATCTAAGGTCTGGTCAAGACTGTCTCGGGAGAAAGATTTTGTTCCTCTTCTCAAAAGGTGGGAAGTAAAATAGGCTAAACCCTCTTTTCCTAAAGGCTCATCTGCAGAGCCGGATTTGACCATCACCTTAAAGTAGACCACCGGAATCCCCGGCTTTTTTAGTTCAATGAAACTGAAATCCTTTTGGGCTTTTAAAAGAGATAAATTGGCTGAGAAAAGTAAAATTAGGATTAAAAGAAATCCTATTTTTATCAAGTTCTTCATGATTATTCTATTCCTCCCAGTATTTTAAGCTTTAGATGACAAATATATACATCATACACTCACGTTTATAAAGGTACCACAGGTTGTCCCAACCTGTGATAGCACAAGTTGAGACAACTTGTGCTACCGATAAGTTCTTCCTCATTTATTCCTCCAACTATTTTAAGACTTAGGAATTAAGGTGAGTGTTGTTCGGCTAGTCGGGACAAATATTCTCTGAGCCACCTTTTGAATTATCTGGGGAGTGATACTTTCATATTTTTTATCAATCTCCAAAAGAATATGATAATCTCCGGCTAATAATTGATAATAACCTATGGCGTAAGCAATAGAGGAGGGGTGATCCATCCTGTAGAACCTGTCCGCTTTGATAGAATTTTTTGCTTTCTTAAGTTCCAACTCGGATACTGGCTCATTTTTTATCTTCTCAATCTCATCTAAAATTATCCTTTTCACCTCATCTATCGATTTTCCTCTTTTCAAAGTGGCGCTGATCACAAAAAGTCCTGGATCTTTATTCTCGTTCATCGAGCCATCCACACTTTCCACCAATTGCAAATTCTTATAAAGCTTTTTTGTTAATCGGCCACTTCTTAAAAACAAAATCTTTTGGATAATTTTTAAAGCACAGAAATCGTCGGTATTTATATTTAGATTGGGACCATGATAAGCTATCAAAATTTTAGGGATGATCTGGCTATCTTTCCAGACTAAATTTTTTACTCTTTCTTCTGTTTGCTCCGGTTCCGGGGGAATTTTTATATCAGGAGAAGGAGTTTTAGCCCAATCTCCATAATATTTTTTTATCAATTCCAAAACCTGTCCAGTCCTAAAATTTCCACCAATTACTATTGTGCAGTAGGAAGGAGAATAAAATGCATTCTTGAAATCCAATCCATCTTGAATCTGAATATTTTTCTCCAAATCCTCTTCAAATCCTACCACCGGATGATGGTAGGGGTGTATCTTGTAAGCCAATTGATATAATTGGGAATATAAAAAGCCATCCGGCCTATCCACATCGAATCTCCTTCTTTCCTCCTTTATCGGTCCCAGTTCAGTTCGAAAGGTCTGATTATCAAACCTTAAATTCCTGATCCGGTCAGCCTCAATCTCAATGATCTGAGGGAGATAATCTTTCTTCACATTGACAAAATACATAGTGTAATCATTGTCGGTGGAGGCATTGCTTTCTGGACCAAAGGCGTTTGTCGCCTGGTCAAAATCTGGATACTTTTCCGTCCCGCGAAACATCATATGCTCGAAAACATGCGCCAGACCAGTAGTCCCCGGTTTTTCCTCTCTGGAACCTGCATTGACAAAGGTGCAATAACTCACTACCTCGGAGGTGGTATCCTCATAAGTTAGAATAGTTAAGCCATTATCTAAAACAGTCTTTCCAATGTTTAATTTAATCTCTTGAGCTGAGGGAATTGAAAACAAACTTAGAAGGAATACAAGAATTAGGATGGAAAATTGGGTAGGTTTTAACTTCATAGAAAACTCCTTTGAAAAATGAAAATATATTTCAAATACGATAGCTATTTTAACTAATTTGCTTTTGATTGTCAAATGTTTCCTGGAATGTAAACCTTCAGATTACCCATTTTTGTAGGGCAAGGCAGAAGCCTTGCTTTCAAGGGGGTACAAATGTTTGGTGATATTTTTTCTGCAAACCTAAAGGTTTACCCTACAATTAAAAATTTGGTAGGGGCAGGTCCGCCAGATGCGGATCTGCCTATGGCATGATTTAAAACCTGCCCCTACCCCGAATGGTCAGCACTATTTAATTTGACAAAAAAAGAATTTAATCGTAAGATAGTATAGAATAGGATACATTTGAGGTAAGTTTATGCGGACCGGGATAGCCCATTTGCCTTTACATTATGGCAAAGCTCCGTCTTGGCTTTTTCAGAGGATGAAAAAGCTTGCCCAGGAGATCACCCAGGTAATCATTATAGATTATGGTCCGGATGAATTTTTAAAAAGGATATCCGACCCATTCTGGTTTCAATCTTTCGGTTGTGTATTGGGATTTGATTGGCATTCTTCCGGTGTTACCACCACTGTTGGCGGAGCATTAAAAGAGGGATTAAAAGGTAAAGAATTAGAACTGGGACTGGTTGTCGCAGGCGGAAAAGGTGGAACTTCACGCAAGACACCAAAAGAAATCGAACTATGGGGTGAAAAGTTCTTATTAGAATCATCTAAGATCTCATCCTTGGTCTATGCCTCCAAGATGAGCGCCAAAGTTGATTCTGCTGCGCTTTTTGATGGCTTCAAGCTTTACCATCACAATTTCATCTTCACCAAAGATGGAAACTGGGCTGTATTCCAGCAGGGTATGAACCCGGATTTAAAATCTGCCCGAAGGTATCATTGGCTCTCTTCGGAGCTAAAAGATTTTGTGGAAGAGCCGCACCAGGGAATAATCACTGAGAAAACCTTCACAACATTGGATTTGACTGCCAAAAAAAGCCGAGAAACCAGGAATTTGAGCGTGGAATTAGTCCAAGGGAGCTTCCCCACTTTATTGAAGGATATTAAAAGATTGGAGGTTTTAGCTCTGCCCAAGGCTCATCCTATTAGCAAACAGGATTTTGACTTAAAAAGACTGGAAAGAATTTTGTATCAGATTAAAGATAAGGACCCAAACGATTTTGAGAGGATGTTAGGTCTAAAAGGGGTGGGACCCAAGACCATCTTGGCTTTGGCATTGATCTCTGAATTGATTTACGGAACCAAGCCCTCCTGGAAAGATCCAGCCCGATATTCCTTTGCTCATGGAGGCAAAGATGGGCATCCCTATCCGGTCCAAAAAGAAACCTATGACCAATCGATAGAGATTTTAAAAAAAGCTATCCAAAAGGCAAAACTACCAAGAAGTGAAAAGATAAAATCGCTCAGAGCATTGAGCAAAAGCATTTAACATGGGTAGGGGCAGGTTTGAAACCTGCCCCTACCTTCTAAACGCCCGACATAAAAGTCGGGCACTACGATTTTAGGTGATTTTGTAGCGTCTGGGTTCGTCCCAGAAGTTTTATGTTGTGTGAGATGGTAGGGGCACGGCATGCCATGCCCCTACACCCTTATACGCGTAGCCGAGCCTTTAGGGCTCAGTAGCAGAGGTCTAAAACCATTGCTAGGCGAGTTCTTTTGAAGGGGGCGAGTCTTGTCTCACAATTACCTTAGGTAGGGAGAGTTCTCAGTTTCAGGATTTGATTCCCTCCCCGGATAAAACATCAAGGTAATATTAATAAAATGCTCTCTTGCCTAAGAAAAAATAGGAATAGGCAAGAGAGCGGGGGGGCAAAGAAGCAATTTTAATATACAAAAAAATCTCAAATTGTCAAGGGCAAAGAGAAAAATTTGCGTCCACTTTTGCGGTATGGCTAATTTTTCCAATCCGCCTAAGGCGGATGGCTTCGCAGTTCAATAATATGTGCTAATCAATAAAAAAAATCACTAAAAAAATCACTAAAAATCCGCTCAAGAAACCTCCAAAAATAAAGTGCTCTCTTGCCAGAGAATCGTGAGGGAACAGGCAAGAGAGCAGGGGGCTGATTTATGAAGCAATCATATTATAATTACCTCTTTGAATTTGTCAAGCTTTTTTTACAATTTTTAAAACATTTTTTTAAAATAGAGAAGTCGCCTGATCCTCCGCTTTCAATATAAATAATATCGAGGAGAAAAACGCATCCTTTAGATTCGCAAATTTTTGGTATCTAACCACAGACTGAGGTGCCTCCGAATAGATAAGATTTATTTAGTAATATTCCTGAGAGGATAAATGAAAAAATTCTTTTTACTTTTTAGATAGCTTAAATTTTGCCTATAGGAGTTGAAAGAAAATAAGTAAATCTTTTATGGATGACAAGGGGAAGAACCAGCTTTCAGGAGATAGTTTGCCAAATAGATGACATCTGAAAGCTCGATTTTTCTGTCGCAGTTCAAATCGCCGGTATAAATGCTGGGCTGGGGTGAAGGACCGTTTTTTAAAAGATAATTGGCTAAATAGATTACATCCGATAAAGAGAGAGATAGATCGTAGTTGACATCTCCCCGACTGATCCCCCCACCCCCAAACCATACTAAGCTATAGCTGTATCTGGCAAAAGAAAATTTCTCAGGAAGATCAAATAGATGAGATACCACCATTGTTATCCTTCGATACTTTTCCAAGCTGTCTATGACCGCCTCCCCTTTACTCAAACTATCCACAAAAACTTCTTGAAAATCATATTGCTTCCCACCTTTATCCAAAATGAGTTTTATCCCATAAGGATAGAGGGTGTCCCCGGAAAAAGTTAAAAGATAATCTCCGGAAGGGAGATTGTTAAAAGCAATGTAATTGGCTCCCAGGCTTTCCGGGGATTTAAGGGAAATGGTCGAGGAAACCGGATAGGTTTGGTGTTGGGCTACATTTACTACTGTATCCGGGAAAAATGAGGCTTCGCTGAAATGATTTCCATCATCTCTATAGTTGGTGACCCAGTTCCAGACTGAATAGTCTTTGAATTCGGCGTTTACATCCGAGCCATATCTTTTGAGAACTGAATCGCAGGCCGCTACTCCATAGGTGTTTATATATTGCAACCAGATCTCTTTGATAATTCCAATATTATATCTTTCCTCTAAAAATTTCCCCCAGACCCAGCTGGCATACATATGCCGACCATTTTCATAATAAAGTGACTTTTCCGGGACCGGGTATAAGGAGTTGAAATAGTAATAGACATCGTTTAAATCATCCCAGACATACTCCTCGATCCAATTGGATCCAGATTCAAAAAGCCAGGAGGTATAGTCTTCGGTCCAACCACAGGCATTATAAGCCATCTGGCAAGAATGAAAGAATTCATGAGCGGTGGTGGCTTTTAAGAAGGGCAAAGGATCATCCGGATAGCGTCCGATTCTTAAGTCGTTTCCAATGATAACATAGGAAGTATAAGAACACCATCTTCCCGGATATTGACCACTTGAGTCCTCCGGCACAGTAAATCCGAAAGGCTCTCGAATATAAACATCGTATCTTAAATCACCTCCTAAAGTCCCATCTGAGGGAGGTGCATCATAACCTAAGGAATCTATCTCAAAACTCCAAGCCCTTTCCATATATTCCGCCACCCGGTTAATGTAGTCCGGAATCCCATCTGCTGGATTTATATCTTCCCCAGGATTATAGACCGGATATTCACCTGAGGTATTGTAATGTATTTTAAAATGTCCTTCTGGAGTGTCGTAGTAATATTGTCTGGTGGGGCGAGCAAGTATTAAGGAAATCTTTGCCTGGGTCTGTAGTGAAAGCTTTTCCCAATTGCGCTTCACTTCCAGAATTATCGGCGTTCCGCAGACAAAATCCTTTGGACCAGTTATCTGATATTCATCCGGGAGTTCATCTTTGAGGAATATAGCATAAATCTGGTATAATGCCTTCTGGTCATAAGAGATTTTACCCGAGACAAAATCCTTTTCTATCCCCTCTAATGCTTTTTCCACAGAATAGCTCCCTAAACTAACAAGCTGTTCCGCAGAGGTAGTAACGGTTAACAAGAAGGAAAACAAGCCCAGGAAAATCAAAAGTCTCTTCATTGGTCGCTCTTTTTAATTCGCGTTAATCCTAAATCAATAAATTACCTGATATTAATTTAACTGATTTTCTTATTTTGTCAATCACCTAAAATAAGCGAACAGGAGAATTGTGTCACGAACTACGTGGAAATTTGTTAAATTTTGGTATTTCTGTGCAAATGCATTTGAGGATATATCTTGAGACTGAGAATGGCTTATATTGCGCAGGTAAACTATTAGTCCAATTAAATCCTTTCAGCTAAGCTTTTATTAGCAAACCTCCGCAAAGTTCTATTAGGTTTTTACCGTATTTTAGACGTTAATTCAACTTTCTGATAAGAAAATGAAATTGGTCTGCACCTGTGGATTTGGAAGGTTATGTTATGCTTGGCTAATAATGGTTGTTGCTTTAAAAATAGGAGCTTAAAAAAACTTCATTTTTTTCTTGACAAATCCAATTTAAGTAATATAATTGATGTTTGAAAATTTAAAGATAAGGGGTTAAAAGAATGTTTGGGGGAAAAACCAAGTTTTATATTTATAGTCTTCTTCTTTTTTTATTTTTAGCTTCCTTGATCCTTTGGAGAAGCTTGAAAGCTCAAGAGGAAATTTTTGGTTCCTGTTGTCTTTATGGTTCGGTTAATTATCGAGGAGATAAAGCTCCGGATGGATATAAAGTAGAAGCTTTTATTGGAGACAAGAAGGTTGCTGAGACCACCTCCGATAATAGTCGTTATTTATTTTGCATTTCTCAGGATAATCCTAATACCGAAGAGAAAGATGGATGGTTTGTAAATGCTGAAATAAAATTCAAGATAAATGGGAACGATGCCTATCCACCATTGAAGGTGCTAAATAGTTTGCCCGGGACTATGGAATACAATCTCTCAGTCCCTTCTTTAAATGTCAAACTGACCACCTGGGGAAAGATAAAGGCTTTGTTCAAATAACTTTTTGATTTCCGCCTGGGAGTTTAAAATCGTTTTTCAATAGCTTTATTCTTTTTTTGAAAATAAATCGCTTAAACTCGAATTTTAAAGTATAAGGATAAGGAGAATTCTATGAAGCTTTCCACGCACGAAGAAAAAGGAGTGGTGATCATTTCCCCCAAAGGGAAAATTATGGGTGGGCCGGATGCCACTATGTTGCATGACCAACTGCACGAATTGATCGGCCAGAATAAGAAGAAAGTGGTGATCGATTTAGGCAAAGTCGATTGGATGAACAGCACCGGATTGGGAATATTGATCTCCGGGCTGACCACTATGCGAAATAATGGAGGGGAGTTAAAATTAGCCAATGTGACCGAGAAGATCCAAAGCCTTCTGACCATCACCAAACTGATCACGGTTTTCGAGTCTTATGATTCCCTGGAGGAAGCCATAGCCAGTTTCAAATAGATAAAGCCTTTTGCTTACGCTTCTATGAATAAGATTTTACAAGAAGGTAGGATCGACCTACCTTTTTTATTTTCTAATCCACCAGGAGAATTATGAAAAAGATCATCAAAAAGAAAAACACCATCTCCATTCCCAGCTCCTTAGATTATCTTAAGGATGTTGATTTCTTTGTGGAGAAAAAATTGAAAAGAATCGGGTTAAATGAAAGTCAGTTGGCCGATGTGGCTATCTCGGTAACCGAGGCGGTTACCAATGCGGTGGTTCATGGAAATAAAGGAGAACCAAACAAAAGGGTCTGGGTGAATTTAGAAATCAAGCCGGATGAAGTGGTGATCACGGTCAAAGATCAAGGGAATGGCTTTGATCCCTCCGCCATTCCCTGCCCCATTGAAAAGGAAAATATTTTAAGGAAAGTGGGTAGGGGGATTTTTATTTTGAGATCTTTGATGGACCAAGTTGACTTTATCTTCAAGCCCCGAGGGGGGACTTTGGTTCGGATGATAAAATATCTGAATTCTCGAAAATCATCTTCGCGCTGAGAAGAGGTCTTTTTTTGAGCTTTTCCACCATTGTCGCTTTAATATATTTAATTTGTGGGATTTCACTTTTTTCCCTGGCAATAATTATACTCCGGGATAATCCCAAAGCGAAAATAAATAAGGTCACCAGCTTGATGCTTTTTTTTGCAGGCTCAGGCCCTTTATTGGGAGCTTTGGGAACCATAGTCAAAACCATCTCTCCGCAGATAACCCAATCGGTATTTTATAAAAATATCTTCTATTTTTGGGAGCTTTTCTTCCCACAACTTTTACTCTTCTCCTTAGTCTTTCCAGAGGAAAACAGATACTTAAAAAAATACCCCAAGCTCGGGTGGTTGATCTTTTTGCCCCATCTTTTCCACATATTTTTGGTATTGGCCTTCAATAATCTCAAAGATCTCATCCCCTCTTCTGGGAAAGCCAGCACCAACACACTTTTCGGCTGGCTTTTAGAGCCTTTAACTTTCACTTTGAAGATATTTTCCTCCATTCTGGGGGCTTTATACGATTTCCATCTCCAGTTTTTCTCTATGGTTAACTTGATCTATCTATTTTTGGCAATTTTGTTTCTGTATCAAGGGTACAAAATGGTGAAAATACCGAGCCTGAAGCGCCAGGTTAAAGCGGTCTTATGGGGGATCAGAACTTCTATGGGACTTTATGTCATTGCTTTTATACTTCCGGTTTTAACTCCACTCAAAATCCCGGATAATTTAAGATATTTTTTAACAGTTTTAGCTTTGTTAATAGGGTCAGGCTCTATCGCCTGGGCGATAATTAAACATAGATTTTTGGATGCGAGATTAATCGTGCGGCAGAGTTTAGTCTACTCGGCAACCTCAGCCATATTAGTGGGTCTTTACTTTTTGGTGGTAGGACAGTTCAGTAAGATTATTCAAAATGCTTTAGGCAAGCCCACTCCCATTTTAGAGATCTCTTATGTTATTTTAGCCTTAGTTTTCTTCCAGCCGATTATGGGGCAATTGGATGACCTTTTAAAAAAGATGTTTATTAAGGAAAGTTCCGACTATCGCAATATGATGGAGACCTTCAGCCGAAAAATCATCACCATCTTCGATTTCAATGAGTTGAAGGAAACCGTTTTCGATACATTGAAAAAAAATATGTTAACTGAAAATGTATTTTTGTGTGTAGGCGATGAAGGTAAAGAAAAGTTTTCGCTATACTGGGATGGTCAAAAGTTTTCCTGTGATAAAGAGGATAAGTTTCTACAATCTTTAAGAAACAAGCAAAAGCCGGTTTTTATTGACGATTTAGATGTCAAAAGAACTGATAGCTCTTTGGCCGAGCTTCTTTTTTCAACCGGAGTTTTTCTTTTGGTTCCTTTATGCCAGAAGGAGGAGTTGGTGGGATTCATTGGCTTGAGCCAGAAGATAACCCGCTTCCGATATACCTACGAGGATTTAACCTTGCTAAATATTTTAGCCAATCAATTAGTTGTAGCGATGAACAATGCCCGGCTTTATAAAGAGTCCTTGGAGAAACAGAGATTGGAGGAGGAGCTTTTGGTAGCCAAAGAGATTCAGTTAGCTTTACTACCTAAAGTTTTTCCTCAAGGAGATAACTTTGAGTTTTCTGCCTATACCCAGCCCGCCCGTCAGGTAGGAGGGGACTATTATGATTTCATAAAAATTGAGGAGAGGCTAATCGGTTTAGCTATCGGGGATGCTTCTGGCAAAGGGGTGCCAGCTGCCCTTTTGGTCTCACTGCTTCACGCCTCTTTGCGAGCCGAGGTGAAAAACAGGCTTTCGGTTTCCCAGGTGATCACCAACATCAACCAACTTATCTTCTCCAGCACCACCTCGGAGAAGTTCGCCACGATGTTTTATGGGGAATTAGATCCCAAAGAAAGGAAATTGAGCTATTGTAATGCCGGGCATAACTATCCTATACTTCTGAGAGGAAATGGAGAGGTGGAATTTTTGGATAAGGGAGGGATGATCCTGGGAGCTTTTCCCGATGCGGTCTATCAGAAAGGGGAAGTCTTTTTTAATCCCCAGGATTTGACTTTGTTTTATTCTGATGGATTGACCGAGGCTTTCAATGAAAAAGAGGAGCAGTTCGGAGAGGAGAGGCTTTTAGATTTGATCCGAAAACACAGACAGCTCCCCCCGGAGAAGATAAAAGATATTTTAGTTTCCGAATTTTTGGAATTTTCCAAAGGAACATCCATCTGGGACGATCTTACCATAGTAGTTTTGAAAGTATATTAACAGTAGGGGCGGACCTTTATGGTCGCCCGCAGTAGGGTTCAACGGATTGAACGGACAGAGCAGTTGTAGGGCACGGCTTTCAGTCTTGCGAAAAGCGCGGTTCCCTAATCTTTGAAAGATTGCTGGCAAAAGACAAACACAGAAATTACCGATAAATATGGCAGAAAAAGGGAGAAGATGTGAGGTAATAATGGAAAGTGGTCTTCCTTGCGATAGGGAGCTTTATTATGAGGAACACTGCATTTTCCATTCCAAGAAACGTGACAAAGATGCCAAACTATTTCAGCAAAAATTAGATGAAATATTTAAGAAGGAATCTTTGAAGCTTTATGATTTTTCCGAATTTGCTTTTCCAGAAGGTGTTGCATTTCCTGAGAAGATTGATAAAGAAATAATCTTCAGACGTGCTACTTTTCATGGGTTTATTTCTTTTGGGAGAAAAACCTTTGAAGAGCAAGCCAACTTTCGCGGAGCCACTTTCGAAGGTTGTGCTATTTTTTCGCGTACAGTTTTTAAAAAGAGTGCTTGGTTTTTAGAAACCACCTTCAAGGGGATGGTTGAGTTTTTGGGTGTTGAGTTTCAGGGTGTGGTTGGATTCAGATATGCTACTTTTGAAGAGGTTATCGTAATAGATGAAGAAACAAAAGAGAATAAAATCTTTTCTAAAGAAGAAGTCGACTTTAGAGATGTTAGATTTTTGAAACCTGAAAGAGTCAGTTTTAAAAAAGTAAATCTTAGTAAGTTCAGATTCTTTGGAACTGATCTAAGGAAGGTTGAATTTGTTGATGTAGAATGGGATATGGAAAAAGGCAGGAGCAGGATTTATGACGAAATTGTGGTTCGAGACTATCCTTTAATCGCCCAAGTATATAAGAGGCTTAGGGCGAATTATGAGGAGAACTTAAATTATGCTGAGGCTGGAGATTTTCATATTGGCGAGATGGAGATGAGAAGAAAAGGAGAAAAAAAACCTTTTAATAAAATCATTATTTCGCTTTACAAATTTATCAGCAATTATGGTGAAAGCTACTGGCGTCCTTTGGTTTTCTGGATACTACCTATTCTTATACTTTTTCCTGTTTTATTCATGTATTCTGGCATTGAGAAAGTTAGCTCCGGGCAGACCTCAGTCATTGATTATGATTTTGACATAAGCTCAATCTCCCTGAATGAATCAGTTAGTTACTTGAAAGACTATACTAAATCATTTGTCTATAGTTTTTCTGTTTTTTCTTTAGTTAGAGAGAAACAATACAAACCGATAGATGACAAAGGGTATTTCTTGCTGGTTGCGGAGTCGATCGCAAGTCCGGTTCTTATTGCCTTTCTCTTTTTAGCCCTTAGACGAAGATTCAGGAGGTAGCATTCCCTAAGAGAGTTACCACTATCGTGGTTAGCCGGCCGATGATATTCGGGATGAGGGAGTTTTATTGATGAACCCCAAACATGCCACCGAAAAGATCTTGAACATGTTGTAAAGATTTCTTATATTTAAAATATGAACGTTGGAAATTTTTTAAAAGAGCACCAGTGGGAAATCATATTCGCTTTTATATTCGCTTTAATAATTGATTTTATCTTCAAGGGACCAATTAGAAGACTCTTTGTTTCACTCTATAAGTTTATAAGAAATCTATTTGCTATCAGAAATTTCGAGCAAAAGTATAGAGATTGGCTGATTAACAAATATAGATTTTTAAATATTAGAGGGATAAAGACAAATGCTCCTGTTGCAATTGAATTGGAACAAGTTTTTATTTCCCTAAGAACAAAAAGGCTTGCTGAAAGGATGAAGATTTCTGCTGTAATAGAATCTAGAATAGAAGAGGACATAGGTAGGGTTCCTGAGATGGAGGAATTTAGGAGGGAAGAATTTCTAAAAAGAAGAATGGAAGAATATGAAACAGAAAAAACCTATGAGTTGAAAGAGCTTTTTAATTTGCCCCAGAAAAGATTCATAATAATTGGCTCTCCGGGAAGTGGGAAAACCACTCTGCTTAATTATATCGCTCTAAAAATTGCCAGAAAAAGCGGAAAAGAGCTTTTCGGGATCGAAGATGAACTACTGCCTATCTTTATCAATCTTCGAGACACAACAAAGGAGGATTTTTTAGATATAAGAAAATTTGTAGAGAATTATAACAAGTATGTAAAGTGTCCAGTTTCGCCGCCAGAAGATTTTTTTAAAAAAAAGTTAGATGAAGGGAAATGCATAATTCTCTTAGATGGTCTGGATGAAGTAGCCAAAGAGGAACAAAGAGTTAAAGTGGCTAAATGGGTAGATGAACTTGCCACAACCTATTCGAGAAATATATTTATTGCTACTTCCAGACCTTATGGTTATGAGACTGCTCGCCTCTATAATGATTTCTTAGAACTACATATCCTCGATTTTACACCACAGCAGGTAGAGAATTTTATTAAATACTGGACTAAAGCTGTGGAAATCAAGGTCGCAGAGGATGAAAGTGAGTTCACTTTAAAAGAGGCGGAGGAAAAAGCACATGACCTTTTAAATGCCATAAAAGAGAATCCAAAGATAGAAGTTTTAACGGTTAATCCTCTTCTGCTCACAATTGTCTCCCTGGTCCATCGATACAGAGCCGTCCTGCCAAAAAGGAGGGTAGAGCTTTATGATGAGTGCTGTGATGTTATCCTTGGCTACTGGGATATTGCCAAAGGGATCGCTGGAGAACTCCAACCGCGCCAAAAAAGGGCAGTTTTACAACCTTTGGCTTACTATCTTCACAGGAATGGACTCAGAGAGGAAAAAAGAGAGAAATTCATTGAACTGCTGGAGAATGAATTGCCTAAGATTGGAGTATCTAAAGATAAAGCTATCGCCTTATTAGAGGATATTAGAGATAGATGCGGGATTTTGGTAGAAACTAAACTGGGATATTTCGGCTTTTCCCATTTGACTTTTCAGGAGTTTTTAACCGCCAGATATATTTTAGATAACGATTTGGAGCGTTTTCTGGTTACCCACGGGAGGGATAAATACTGGTTAGAAGTTATTTTACTTTACTGCGGGATGAAAGATACAACTAACCTGTTAAATAAAATCTTACAGGAAAAAGATGACATATTTTATACTAACCTCTTTCTGGCAGGAAGATGCATTGCTGAAAGTCTATCAGTCTCCCCTGAATTAAGAAACAAGATCACACAGAGACTATATGATATATACTGGGATGAAAATGAGTTTAATCTATCCAAAGAAACCTCTTTAGAAATTCTAAAAGAAATCAAAAACCCACAGATCATTCAAAAACTAATTCAGCTTTTGAAGGATAAAGAAAGGGATGTGCGAGGGAGTGCCGCTTATGTCTTAGGTCAAATACAGGCTAAAGAAGCCGTGCCTCAGCTTTTGGAACTCTTGAAGGATAAAGAGAGAGATGTTAGAGTGAGTGCCGCTTCTGCCTTAGGTCAAATACAGGCTAAAGAAGCAGTTCCTCAGTTGATGGAACTTTTGAAGGATGAAGATAGTTTGGTTAGAGGGAGTGCCGCTTCTGCCTTAGGTCAAATACAGGCTAAAGAAGAAATCCCTCAACTGATGGAATTGTTGAAGGATAAAAAATGGGATGTTAGAGAGGGTGCCGCTTTTGCCTTAGGTGAAATGCAGGCAAAAGAAGCAGTCCCTCAGCTTTTGGAGCTTTTGAAAGATAAAGATAGTAAGGTTAGAGGACGTGCCGTTATTGCCTTAGGTCAAATGCAGGCTAAAGAAGCCGTCCCCTCCCTGATTGAACTTTTGAAGGATAAAGAGAGTTATGCTGTTAGAGGGAGTGCCGCAGGTACCTTAGGTCAAATCCAGGCTAAAGAAGCAGCCCCTCAGCTTTTGGAACTTTTGAGGGATGAATATAGTTATGTTAGATTCCGTGCCGCTTATGCTTTAGGTCAAATCAACGCTAAGGAAGCCGTCCCCTCCCTGATTGAACTTTTGAAGGATAAGAGTTATGCTGTTAGATCGCGTGCCGCAGAAACCTTATGTCAAATCCAGACAGAAGAAGCAGTCCCTCAGCTTTTGGAACTTTTGAAGGATGAAGATTCAATTGTTATAGGGAGCGCCGCAGATGCTTTAGGGCGAATCCGGCCGAAGGAAGCAGTCCCTCAGCTTTTAGAACTGTTGAAAAATAAAGATTGGTATGTTAGAGGGCATGTTGCTTTTGCCTTAGGTCAAATGCAGGCAAAAGAAGCACTCCCTCAACTGATGGAACTTTTGAAAGATAAAGAGAGTTATGTTAGATGGGGTGCCGCCTCTGCCTTAGGTCGAATCAGTGATAGAAAAGCATTGGGGAGTTTAAAACCATTATTGAATGATGAAGACTTTAGGGTCAGAAACTCTGCTTTCAGTGCCCTAAAAGAGATTTCTGAAAAAACTGGAACACCGATTTACAGGGATTAGGGTGTCAGGACAGGTTTTTAAACCTGTCCTGACAGACCTGAAGGTCTGTCCCTACCTTCAGATTCCTCCCGTCAAGGGCGCATTAGAATCACAGATGAAAAATGTAGTTGCTCGATTCATCGAGCTGAAAATGAGCCCAATCACCGCCTCTGGCGGGATACCGCTAAAGACGGTATAAATTGGGCAACTACAAGAACCGTAGGAACGACCCGGCGGGTCGCCTAAAAGAAGACGGGAGGGCATAAAGCCCTCCCCTACACATGAAACTAAATCCCCCTTTTTTGATTGACAACCGAACCATCTTTGTTATAATTGTTGATAAAGAATATGAAAAAAAATAAACTCAAAATCGAAAAGCCCAAAACCAGAAGAACCTGGCAGATTTCACCGGTGACTCGGGTTAAACCGAGCGGGAAAATATATAAAAGAAAAGGGGAAAAAGAATTTAAATTTGGAAACCAGATCGAGTGTGAGGAACTTTTAGGGCAGAAAAATTATCGATATTGTCCCAGATGTTCATCTGAGCTGATTCAAAAGAAAATTGACCACCACATTCGAAAGGTTTGCCCGGTGTGTGATTTTGTAATCTACCGAAATCCTGCTCCCGCCTCGGCGGTTATTATAACCCGGGATAATAAAATCCTTCTGGTCAAAAGAAAATGCCCCCCTTTTAAGGGGGATTGGAGCCTGCCGGCCGGCTTCATCGAATATGACGAATCTCCAGAACAATGCGCTATTCGGGAGACTAAAGAGGAGACCAATTTAGAGGTGAAATTGACCAAATTGTTCAATGTTTACTCCGGCGCAGATGATCCCCGAACCAAAGCTATCTTGATCGTCTATTTAGCCCGGGTGATCTCAGGCAATTTAAAGCCAGGGGATGATGCCGCCGAAGCGGTTTATTTTAGTTTCGATAACATCCCTTCCAATATCGCCTTTGCTGTTCAGCGAAAGGTGATTTCCGACTTCTACCAAAGGCAAAGGTAGTTCCCCTATTTTTAAATTTTTGCCCCTTTCCTCCATTAAGCAAATTCTTATCTTAACCGATAACTATAAAGGATTTTTTAATCTGTTTATTTTATAAATTGAGGGGTGTGGAATGAAACAAATAGGCCCGACCAAATCCGAAAAGTCCTCCCGCAAAATGCGGGAGAAAGAAAAGCCGGATGACGTTTTAAAAGAGATGGACTCTATGTTTGAACAGGTGCAAAAGGCACATCCTCGATTGAAAGAGGAAGAGACCAAAAGCAAGTTGAAAAACGACGACCTGGAGGTTTTGTTCGAGATCGGCAAAGCTATAAATTCCACCTTGGTCTTAGAGGATATGCTCCAGATGGTGATGAAAAGAGCCATAAAGCTATTGGGGGCGGAGAGAGGGTTCTTGATGCTTTTAGATGATGAGAATCAACTGCAATTCAAGACCGCCTATAATATCTCTAAGGAATCTTTGACCAAGGAAGATTTAAAGATCAGTATGTCCATTGCTAACAAAGTGGCTCAGACCGGGGAGTCGATATACACTTCCGATGCTCAGAAGGATAAAAGATATTCCAAGCAGAAAAGCATCGTGGAGCTGAATTTAAAATCGATAATGTGCGTCCCGATGAAAAGCAAGGAGAAGATCATCGGGATTTTGTATCTGGATAACAGCTCCGAAAAAAGTATCTTTTTGGAAAGCGATTTAAGGCTTTTTGAGGTCTTTGCTGGACAGGCAGCCATAGCCATTGAAAATGCTAAGTTGTATGAGAACCTTTTAGCGATGAAGATCTACAACGAAAATGTGGTGAACTTAACCCCTATTGGAATTATCGTGGTGGACAACAATCTTAAGATAACCATCGCCAACAAAGCCTCCCAGGAGATTTTCAAGAAGGCCGGATGGAAAAACGGTTTGGATTCTTTCCTCTTTAAAAACCTGAGCATCTTGGATTTGGTCCCCAACGAGGAGAAGAACCGATGGAAAAAGACCTGCTATCAGGTACTATATACCGGCAATCCTTTTGAGGAGGCGCGGGCTTATCATAAATTCGAATCAGAGGAGTTAGCTTTGTCCCTTAAAGTGAGCCCCTTGCGGAACATCGACAACAAGATTATGGGTCTGATTATCGTGGTGGAGGACATAACCGAGAAGGTGATCTTGGAGAAATATCTGATCCTATCTGAAAAGTTGGCAGCTCGAGGGGAGATGGCCGCCTCCATCGGGCATGAGCTCAACAATTATCTCACTTTAATTTTGAACAATGCGGAGCTTTTGCCCTTGAATTTGAATAAAGGGGATTTAGAAAAGGTTAAAGCCAATGCTAAAGCTATAACCGAAAGCGTCAACACTATGAAAAGGTTCACCGATGGCTTGATGGACTTCGCCAGCCTAGAGACCCAGAAGGTAGAATATGATTTAAGAACCTTGATCGAGGATCTGCTTTTCTCCCTGGGGCCCCAGAAACAATTCTTACAAATAAAGTTTGTGACCAAATTCGATCCAGATTTACCACCTTTCAAAGCAGACGTGGGCCAGATTCAGCAAGCGCTGATCAATCTGATCAACAACGCTGCGGATGCCATTAATAAAAAAGAGGATAAAAAAGGTGAGATCTCAGTTTCCACCTCTTATCTGAAAGATAAAGAGCTAGCTGAGATCGGGATCTCGGACAATGGAGTGGGAATCCCCAAAGAATTTTTAGATAAAATCTTTGAGCCTCGTTTCACCACCAAAAAAGGCGGACATGGATTCGGTTTGACCACCTGCCAGAAGATCGCTAAAAATCACTCGGGGAAGATCACAGTGGAAAGCAAGGTGGAAAAAGGGAGCACCTTCACCTTAACTCTGCCAATTGAAAAAGAAAAAACTAAAGATAAAAACAAGGACAAACAGAAAGTTTAAAAACTTCAGTTTGGTAGCCTGAGGTTCTTAGAAGCATGAATAAAATAACGGAACTGAGGAATTAAGGCTTCAATAATCATGGATGAAGAAACAAAGCTTTTTTCTCACCGATACGAGCTAAAAGAAAAGATTGGGGAAGGAGGTTTAGGGGAGGTTTTTAAAGCCAAAGACCTCTGGAACAAAAAAGATTTAGCCCTAAAAATCTTAAAAGAGAAAATTCATCAAGAAAAGTTCAAAAAGGAGTTTGAACACCTAACCCAACTCTCCCATCCGGGCTTAGTTAAAGCCTTTGATTTTTTCTACACTTTTGATAAAACCCCTTATTTTACAATGGAATTGGTTGAGGGAAAAGATTTAGACCAGGTAGATTTTAAAAGTGATCTTAAAAAGCTTTTTCCTCTGAGCATAAAAATCTGCGAGATCTTAGAATATATTCACTTTCAGGGTTTAGTTCATGGAGATCTTAAGTCTGATAACTTTAAGCTTACTTCCGATCCCTTTGGAATAAAACTTTTGGATTTCGGATTAGCTGAAAAGATGGGGGTGAAAAACTCAGAAGGGCTAAAGGGGACTATCCAGTATATGGCTCCGGAGTGCTTCAGGAAAATGCCTGTAGATGAGCGCTCCGATCTATATTCTTTAGGAGTGATTTTGTATGAGTTGACCACTGGTCAAAAACCATTTGATGCTTCGGATCCGGTTCACCTGATCACTTCGATTTTGGAGAAAGAACCAATTTCTGCTAAGAAATTAAATAAACTTATCCCGGAAGGCTTGGATAAACTGATATTAAATCTATTGGAAAAATCTCTGGACCGAAGAATTTCCTCGGCTTCAAAGCTTAAACAGAAGCTTTTCTCTCTAACGGGCAAAAAACCAAGTGAAAAGATTAAGGGGGTTGCAATCAGCTGCCTTTCCTCTGGCGGGATGATAGGGAATGAAAAAGAATTTAGTAAAATAAAGAATGATTTAAAAAACTCTATTTCAGTATCTGGCAAATTTGTTTTGCTGGAAGGAGAAACCGGGGTGGGCAAGTCCATCTTTCTTCATAAACTTAAACTTTTCTGTCAATTTGAGGGGATTTTGTTCGTTGAAGTTGTTTGTTTTAAATCTGAAACCTACCCCTATCAGCCCATAAGAGAGATCCTGTTCAAGTTATCTCCCTATCTTCAGGACCAAGTCCCTCATCTTGTTAGCCAATATAAAGATGAGCTGAGCTTGCTTTTACCAGTGGCTGAATTTCTTTCACATAAAAATCCCAAAGGTTTATCTTCAAGCCAGTTTTCTGAGAAAATTGCCTCTTTTTTAATTGAGGCCTCAAAGTCTTTTTCTTTTGTTCTTTGTTTAGAGGATATCCATTGGGCTAAAGAGGGTTGCTTGAATATATTACAGCTTCTAACAGAAAAAATCAGTCAGTCCAGGATCTTTTTGATTAGCTCACTTCAGACCGAGGAGTTGGAATCGCATAAAAGTTTAAAACAGGTGATAAATAGATTTATCGGATCAGACTTAAACAGAAAAGATTTTGAATTGGTCAAACTGGGTCGCTTAAGCCAGGATGAGACCAAAGAGCTCATTTTTTCCAAATTGGCTCGAAAAGAGCCTCCCACCCAATTAGTGGATTATGTATATAAGAACAGCTCGGGGAATCCTTTATATGCCTTAGAGATTCTGAAACTTCTTTTGGAAAAGAAAGTTGTTCTGTTTGAGAATCAAAAATTGAGAATTGATTCAAAAAGTTTAAAAGCCATCCAGATCCCTTCAAGTTTAGAGAAAATCTGGTTGAAAAATCTATCCCGGTTGGATTGGGATTCTTTAAATCTTTTGAAATTTGGGGCTTTGAGCTGGAAAGGATTTGATCTGGATACTATTAAATTTTTAACCGGTTATTCCGAGGAAAAGATCTTTGAGATTTTGTATGGACTTTTAAAAGGTGAGCTTTTAACCCAAACCCAGATGAAAAGTCCTCAGGGCCTGTGGTATGAATTTTCCAACCAGGTTCTGAAGCAAACTCTCTATCTTAAAATACCTCTAAAGAAAAGGATTGAATGGCACAGAAAGATGGGTAATTTCTTAGAGCAAAGGAATGAAGAAATTGAGGAGATCGCATATCATTTTATCCGCTCCGATGATTATGCTAAAGCTTTCTCTTATTCAATGCTTGGTGCCCAAAGATCAGCTGAGCAGTTCGCTTCGCAGGAAACAAAAGATTATGTAAAAGTAGCCCTATCTTTCGCAAAGAAATTTGATTCTCCAGAAAAAGAGGAAAAGAAGATCGAAGCTTTAATATTCCGAGGAGATTTTTTCAAAAATGTCGGGGAGTTGAATGATGCTTTAAAAGGCTACCAATCTATCTTGAGTTTAGTTAAGGGTGGGAAAGATAAGAAAACCGAAGCCAAGGTTTACCGGGAATTGGGCGAAATTTATAGGCTGAAGCATGATTATAAAAATGGGCTTTCTTGTTTAAAGAAGGCATTGGAAAAATATGAAAAAATGAAAGATAGATATGGAATGGCTCGAACTCTGAATAATATAGGAAATGTCTATTGGATGGATTCCAAGCATGATAATGCTTTGAGCGTATTTAAAAAAGCCTTAAGGCTTTATGATCCAATCCAAGAGAAAAAGGAGAAAGCTCTGGCCTTGAATAACATCGGGAGCATATACTTCTCCCAGCATAATTACACTCAAGCAAAAACCTATTACCACAAGGCATTGTCCATTCAAATAGAGCTTAAAAACCAAATGGAAATTGCACGAGGATTAAATAACGTAGGTGCTGTTTTAGTCCTTTTAGGCAAATATGACCAAGCAATTAAGGTTCTTTCCGAAGCTTTAGAATTGAATGAAAGGATGGGGAATAAAAAAGAAGTCTGTTACAATTTGGATAATTTGGCTGAAGTCTATCAAAGAAAAGGGGAGTATGATAAAGTTTTCGAGTATTGCCAAAGAGGTCTTAAATTAGCTCGGGAGATCGATTTTTCACAAAGAGAAGGACAGTTTTTGAAGATTTCAGGAATAAGTAACTTGGAAATTGGGAATTATCATAAAAGTAACTTAGAGTTGAATCAAGCCTTTGAGATGGCTGAAAGGATTAATGATAAAGAATTAAGGATAGAGATATTGATCAATCAAGTACGCCTTTTCCTTTGGCTTAATCATAATGAAAAGGCCAAGGAGAAATTAAGTGAAGCGAAAAAATTCTTCGATCTGTCAAAAGATGAAAGGTCGGAAGCAAGAATTTATCATCTTCTGGGACTTTACCATCTCAAAAATAATAGAATCAAAGAAGCAGAAGACTTTTTAAAAGATGCCTTAAAAATTGCTGAGGA
>Ga0315291_10002266_pt1 | contig 25303 bp, 22 predicted proteins | sample YL17G12_20_MG_FD_203070 | JGI IMG/M metagenome (GOLD analysis project Ga0315291, IMG submission 203070) | Sediment microbial communities from Yellowstone Lake, YNP, Wyoming, USA - YL17G12_20 | ecosystem: Environmental > Aquatic > Freshwater > Lake > Sediment | place: USA: Wyoming | collected...
CTTGCTTCCATCTCTGAATCGCACTCTGCCATAGATATCATGGAATCATTCAGACTGATTCCGGAGCAAACAAGCTATGAGCTTAAGTCCAGCTTGAGGCTCGCTTATGCCATGATCCGCAAACTGAAATCTTCAGCCTGAATCTGAAATCTTAATCTAGGTCTAGGTCTTAATCTTGATCTTTCTTGATATGATCTCTCTGTTTTGACGCCAAAATTTGCCGTTGCATATCGAAAGTCTCTAATATATAGTCCGCTTCTTCTTTAAGGTATGTGTATTTCCGAATAATATCAATGAGTTGAGTTAAACTTTATTTATGATTCCGCGTTATTCACGTCCCGAAATGTCATCGATCTGGGAAGACAAATCCAAGTGCGATCTTTGGCTCAAGATTGAATTGCTTGCGTGCGAGGCGTGGGCGAAGGAGGGAAATATCCCCAAAGCCGCGCTTGAGACGATAAAGAAAAAGGCAAACTATGATCTGAAGCGCACGGCGGAGATCGAAAAGGTAGTGAAACACGACGTCATCGCGTTTCTCACATCAGTCGGCGAATTTGTCGGCCCCGATTCAAGATATATCCACGTTGGACTCACATCATCCGATCTTCTGGACACCGCGTTTGCGTGCCAGCTTGTTCAAGCTGCGAATCTGATAGCGGGCGATATCGAAAATATCTGCAAGATCCTCAAGGCGCAGGCGCTGAAATACAAGATGACGCCGATGATCGGACGCACGCACGGCGTCCACGCGGAGCCGATCACATTCGGCTTGAAACTCGCCAACTGGTATGCGGAGTTCGAAAGGCATCATGCGAGAATCAAGGGCGCGATCGACGATATCGCATATGGAAAAATCTCCGGCGCTGTCGGAACGTTTGCGCATGTTCCTCCCGATGTCGAATCGTATGTCTGTAAACACCTTGGCCTGAAGCCCGCGCCGATCTCGAACCAGATCATACAGCGCGACCGTCACGCCCACTATTTTGCAGTGCTGGCGGGCATCGCATCATCAATCGAAAAAATTGCGGTGGAGATAAGGCATCTTCAGCGCACGGAAGTCTTCGAGGCGGCCGAACCGTTCGGCAAGGGGCAAAAGGGCTCCTCCGCGATGCCTCACAAACGCAATCCCATCTTGTGCGAAAATATTTCGGGGCTGGCAAGGCTCGTCCGCGCGAACGCGCTGGCCGCGTTTGAAAACGTGCCGCTCTGGCACGAGCGCGATATCTCTCACTCTTCCGTCGAGCGCGTGATCGCGCCCGACTCCACGATCCTTGTCGATTTCATGCTCGCCCGCCTGGCCGGCGTCATTGAAAGGTTAGATGTCTTTCCCGAACGCATGCAGGAAAACATGGACCGCACGCAAGGGCTCTTTGCATCGCAGGATGTTCTGCTCGCATTGACGGAGGCGGGCATGAGCCGCGAAGATGCATACAGAATCGTGCAGAGCGCGGCGATGCAGGCGTGGGAGAAGAACGAGAACTTTGAAGACCTCATTTCGGAAGATCCGATGGTCCAGAAACATTTAAAGCCCGAACAGATAACAAAGCTGTTCGATATCAACCGGCACTTTGTCTATGTGGATCAGATTTTTAAGAGGGTATTCAAGTGATGTCATTGCGAACGAAGTGAAGCAATCCCATGAGATTGCTTCGCTACGCTCGCAATGACAAACAGGAGTTCAATATGCTTGCTAAAGTTTATGTCACATTGAAGAAGGGTGTCCACGATCCGCAGGGTGAGGCGGTGCGCCACACCATCGCGGCGATGGGGCACAAGGCGGTGAGCAATGTGCGTGTCGGGAAATATATCGAAGTGAAGCTGGACGACATCCCGCAACCCGATGCGGAGACTGTGCTCAAGGACATCTGTGACAAACTTTTGGCGAATACGGTTATAGAGAGTTACAGATACGAGATAACGTGAATCGTGCATCGTGAATCGTGAATCGTTTTTTGACTCACGATCCACGAACCACGAATCACGATCCACGGTTTTTATGAAATTTGGAATCATAGTATTTCCGGGAAGCAACTGCGACGACGACTGCCGCCACGTTTTGGGCGACGTCCTCGGCCACGAGGCTTTTTTCATCTGGCACAAAGAGACGGACCTCAAGGGCGCGAACTGCCTTGTCCTCCCGGGCGGCTTTTCATACGGAGATTATCTCCGTTCGGGCGCGATGGCTGCACACTCGCCCGTGATGAAATCCGTGAAAAAATTCGCAAACGACGGCGGCCTCGTGCTTGGTATCTGCAACGGATTCCAGATCCTGCAGGAGGCTGGCTTGCTCCCCGGCGCGCTCATGCGTAACAGCACACTCAAGTTCATCTGCAGGGACGTATCTGTGCGCGTTGTTCACGCGAACACTCCTTTCACCATGGAGTGCCGCGCAGGGCAGGTGTTAAGGATTCCCATCGCGCACATGGACGGCAACTTCTTCATGGAAAAGAAGGCCCTTTCAAAGATTACAGATAACAATCAGGTGTTGTTCCGTTACTGCGATGAGGAAGGCGTATTTAATGAAGATTCAAATCCGAACGGTTCGCTGGAATTTGTTGCAGGTGTCACCAACGAAGAAGGCAACGTCTGCGGCATGATGCCGCATCCGGAGCGTTGTTCGGAAACAATTCTGGGCAATCGCGACGGCATTAAAGTGTTTGAGTCAATAATTGAATGGTGGAAACGAAATTCCCCTCCTTTGTAAGGAGGGGTCAGGGGAGGTAGATCTACCCCACCTGACCTCCCCTTACAAAGGGGAGGAAAGTTTTTCATATGCAACAAGATACAAAAGTCACACTGCAAATAGTCGAAGAGCACGGCCTCACGCCCGACGAATATAAAACTATCGTCAGCACGATAGGTCGCGAGCCCAACATCACGGAGCTGGGCATCTTTTCGGTGATGTGGTCGGAGCACTGCTCATACAAAAGCTCGCGCGTCCATTTGAAGGAATTCCCGACCGAAGGCCCGAACGTCCTGCAAGGGCCGGGCGAGAATGCAGGGATCATCGACATCGGCGACGGCCTTGCCATCGCTTTCAAGATGGAATCGCACAATCATCCGTCCTTCATCGAGCCTTATCAGGGTGCTGCAACCGGCGTCGGCGGAATTTTGCGCGACATCTTCACGATGGGAGCGCGTCCGATTGCAAACTTGAATTCACTCCGCTTCGGGGCGATCGACGCGCCGAGGATGACCTATCTTGTGAAGGGAGTCGTTGCAGGGATCGGCGGCTACGGAAACACGATGGGGATCCCCACAGTGGGCGGCGAGGTGTTTTTTGACGAGTGTTACAACGGAAACATTCTGGTCAACGCGTTCACGCTTGGGATCATGGATGCGCGCAGGATCTACCGCGGCAAGGCGGTGGGCGTCGGCAATCCCGTGATCTACGTCGGCTCGAAGACGGGCCGCGACGGCATACACGGCGCAACTATGGCGTCCGATGAGTTTGACGAAAAGTCAGAAGAGAAGCGCCCGACGGTTCAGGTGGGCGACCCGTTCACCGAAAAACTTCTGATGGAGGCCTGCCTTGAGCTCATGGCCACAGACGCAATAGTGGGAATTCAGGACATGGGTGCGGCGGGGCTCACGTGCTCCACATTCGAGATGTCATCGCGCGCAAAGAGCGGAATGGAAGTGGATCTCGATAAGGTTCCGCTCCGCGCGACGGAGATGACCCCATATGAGATCATGCTTTCAGAGTCGCAGGAGAGGATGTTCCTCGTCGCGAAAAAGGGGCGCGAGCAGGATGTGATGAAGATTTTTGAGAAGTGGGATCTGGATTGCGCGGTCGTGGGCACCGTCACGGACGACGGAAGGGTGAAAATCACATATCAGGGAAAGAAGGTCGTCGATCTCCCTGTTGCGCCTGTAGTGCACGATGCGCCATGTTACGAAAGACCCATCAAAGAGCCGTCATGGCAGCGCGATCTCCAAAGGCTGGACGTGAAATCCGTTCCGATCCCTACTGATCTGAACGATGTGCTCGTGAAACTCATGACATCTCCGAATCTCGCGCGCAAGGCGTGGGTCTGGGAGCAATACGACCACATGGTGATGACGAACACGGCGGTTCTTCCGGGTTCTGATGCGGCGGTTTTACGCATCAAACCCTTCATCCCGACGATAACGAGCGAGGCGGAGGCGAAGGGCAAAGAGATGAAGAAAGGGATCGCCCTCACGTCCGATTGCAACAGCCGCTATTGCTATCTTGACCCGTGGACGGGCGCGGCACTCGCAGTCGCAGAGGCGGCGCGCAATCTATCGTGCACGGGCGCAACTCCTCTCGGCGTCACGGATTGTTTGAATTTCGGAAATCCCGAGAAGCCGGAGATCATGTGGCAGTTTTCGCGCGCCGTCGAAGGAATGGCGGAGGCGTGCAGGCAGTTCAAGACGCCGGTCGTCTCCGGAAATGTGAGCTTCTATAATGAGACAAAAGGGAACGGGATCTACCCCACGCCGGTCGTCGCGATGGTCGGCCTCTTGGATGACGTCGATAAACGCGCCACACCATGGTGGAAAGACGACAAAGATGTGATCATTCTCCTGGGCAAAAACGAGCTGGAGCTCGGCGGGAGCGAATATCTGTCGCTCATCCATAAGAAAGTTGCGGGCCAGCCGCCGCATCTCGATTTCAAGCGCGAGAAGGCGGTCCAGAAAGTCTGCCGCACCGGAATCGGGCGCGGGTTCGTGAAGTCCGCGCATGACGTGAGCGAGGGCGGGCTTGCCGTTTCGCTTGCCGAGTGCTCGATCATGAGGCCGGGCGGATTTTTCGGGGCGACTATCGCACTTGAAGACGACATGCGTCCCGACGCGCTTCTCTTCGGCGAAAGCGCCTCGCGCATCGTCATTTCCGTCTCGCCCGAAAACGTCGATATGATGCTCACCATCGCAAAGGAAGAGGGGGCGCCGGCAAAGGTGATCGGCCAAGTCGGCGGCAGGATGCTCGCGGTGAACGATATTTTGTGCATTGATCTGGCTGATCTTCATGAGAAGTGGAGCACAGCACTAACGAAACTATTAGGGGAGTAAACTTTTCCCTCCCCTTTGTAAGGGGAGGGTGAGGGTGGGGTAGATCTACCTCCCCTAACCTCTCCTTACAAAGGAGGGGGAAATTAATTTTATGTGTGGAATAGTCGGCATAGCGAATCACCCCGAAGCTTCAAATCTGGCATATCTTTGTCTCTATGCGCTCCAGCATCGCGGGCAGGAGAGCGCAGGGATCGTCACGTCCGACGGCGGCAAATTCAAACAATATAAGGCGATGGGGCTCGTGGCGGAAATATTTTCGCAGGATGTCCTGGCAAAGCTCCCCGGAAAGCACGCGATCGGCCACGTCCGTTATTCTACGACGGGAAGCTCCACGCTTGAGAACGCGCAGCCTTTCGTTGCAAACATGGCGCACGGCCAGCTCGCAATCGCGCACAACGGCAATCTCACGAACGCGCTGACCCGCCGCAGGCAAATGGAAGCGGACGGCTCGATATTCCAGTCCACGATGGACAGCGAAGTGATTATGCACGAGATCGCGCGGCAAAAGGGGAATTCGCTGATAGACCGCATCACCGGAGCGCTTAAAGAAACGGAAGGAGCCTATTCGCTCGCGTTTCTGGCCGACGGCAAGATGATCGCCGCGCGCGATCCCAAAGGTTTCAGGCCGCTCGTCATCGGCAAATTGGGCGATGCGCATGTCGTAGTGTCCGAAACCTGCGCGCTTGATCTCATAGGCGCGCAGTTCTTGAGGGAAGTGGAACCGGGCGAAATAATATTTTTTGAAAAGAATAAGATGCAATCCTTCAAGCCGTTTCCCGAAGAGGAAAAGAAGGCCCACTGCATCTTTGAATTCATTTATTTTGCACGGCCCGATAGCCGCATTTACGCGCGCGATGTCTATACTACGCGAAAAGGTTTCGGCGCCGAACTTGCCCGCGAGCATCCGGTGAAGGCCGACGTCGTGATCCCTGTTCCGGATTCGGGCGTTCCCGCTGCGATCGGATATGCGCAGGAGACGGGTATACCCTTCGAGATGGGGCTCATCAGAAACCACTATGTCGGGCGCACGTTCATCGAGCCCAGAAACGAGATACGCCACTTCGGCGTGAAGATAAAACTCAATCCGGTGCGCGAAGTTTTGGAAGGAAAGAGGGTCGTTGTCGTCGATGACTCCATTGTCCGCGGCACAACGTCCATGAAGATCGTGGATATGATAAGGAAGGCCGGCGCGAAAGAAGTCCACGTGCGCATCTCGTCGCCGCCGACTGCGTGGTCCTGTTTTTACGGCATCGATACGCCCACGCGCGAAGAGCTCATCGCGTCGAAGAAATCCGCTGAAGAGATCCGCAAATTCATCGGCGCCGATTCGCTTGGATATCTCTCGCAGGAAGGCCTCTACTGGTTTGAAAAGCGGTCCGACCGCGAGTGGTTCTGCGACGCGTGCTTCACCGGCGATTACCCGGTGAGCTTCACCGACTCGCCGAACGAAATGAAACCTTCCTGCAAGGGTTGACCATGCGCATTCTCATCACAGGCAGCGCCGGTTATCTGGGTTCCAAAGCCGTCTCAATACTTCGTTCCAAAGGCCACGAAATCTTCGGTATCGACGTCAGGATGCCGGCGGACCCGAATTTATATAAAGGGTTCGTGAAGGGTTCGGTTGCCGATGAAGCTGCGATGCAAAAGATATTCGAGGCCGCCACGCCGCACGCGGCTGTCCATCTGGCCTTCGTAGTCAATGTGCTTCACAACGAAAAAAAAGAAGAGGAGATAGACGTAGCCGGCGCGGAAATATTTTTGAATAATTGCGACAATCACAAAGTCAAAAAGATTGTCTTCATGTCCAGCGCCGCCGCATACGGCGCGCACCCCGACAGCAAATTGCCTTACACGGAAACGTCGCTTGTCCGGGGTAACCAGGCGTACTCATACTCGCGGCTCAAGGCTCAGACCGATAAGATGGCCGCAATGTTCATGCGGAATTATTCGCACGGGACGTTTGTGATCTTGAGGCCGTGCCTGTTCGTCGGCCCGAATACCGCGAACAGTTTTTTCGAGGTTTTAAAATTTCCGGTAATCCCGCAGATCAGGGACAAAGAAGGCCTTCGCGATATCGATTTCCAGTTCATCCATGAAGACGATATGGCGGATTGCCTTGTCGCTAGTATCGAAAAGGACGTGAGGGGGATATATAATGTTGCGGCCGACGGGACCGTTAAATTTTCCGAAATCGCGCGCATCGCCGGCAAAAAGCGGATCGCCGTCCCCGCATGGCTTCTATATCCCGTTACCTCACTTTTATGGCACTGCCGCCTCATCGCGTCCCCGCCCGGACAGCTCGATTTCATGCGCTATACATGGATCATGGACAATTCAAAGATGAAGCAGGAGCTATTTAAACCCCTCCATTCAAGCATGGAGGCCTTCAAGGCCTTTATAAAAACCTAGCAACATTTTTGGCAATATGGCGATAAAGGGATAGCGCAGGGCGTATACGCACCGCGCCTTTCCTGTGTGTGCGTCGTGTGCAATAAGTGGATCAATTATGAAGAAGCAAAAAAACAATAAGTTTCCCCTCCTTTGTAAGGAGGGGTTAGGGGAGGTAGATCGATATCTACCCCACCCAGCCTCCCCTTACAAAGGGGAGGGGTCTTTTAAATCTTGTCTCGTATTTCTAGCCTCTAGCTTCTTGCTTCTTTTCTTGTGTTCTTGCAGCGGCAGCCAATTTGCCCAGTGGAAGATCGAGTCGTTTGACACCACGCCCCTCACAATGAGCACGCAGAAGACCATCTACGTCGGCAACAACGATACGTCAGAGGAGCAGCACGTCCGCGCAATCGGTTTTGATAAAGGCAGCAATGCGGCGGGCCATTTCCGCGTCGATTCCATAAAAGTCGGCGATCAGACAGTCGGGACGAAAGACATAATCGTTCCTCCCGGCAGCGCCCTGACTATAACAATTATATATGCGCCCTTAAATCTTGAAACTCCATATGCAAATTACGGCGGCTGGGAGACGGGAAGGCCGGAGCACTGGATCCCGCATCCTCCGGACGAGGAGCCGGCGGAAAAAGAGGACGTCGCAATCCACAGGGCGATCCTTCAGGCATCTTATGATTATCCGAGGCCCGGTCTGGTCCAGATCGAACTCGTGGGCCAGGCTGTCATGGGACCCAACGGAGAGATCACAGCCGGCGGAAAGCCCGGCGAGTGCACGCCGGGCGACGGCGTCGCGTGTTACACGGGCGGATTCGCCATTGACATACCCCAACTTTATTCGAACGGCCCGCGCGACCTTGTGCTCACGGGCGCGATAAAATTTACGATCAGCGGCGGCGAAGTCTCAATGAGGATGGACGACTTCCCGTCTGCGCTCATGGTTCTTCGCAGCACGGAGATCCCCGATCTCCCTTCAGGCGTCACCGGAACGCTTGTCATAAGCGGCGGTATCGGCAAGACGGCGGCGGGGACCTTTGACGGCAGCCGCATTTCCATGAAGGATGTCACTTTCCGCATCCGCTTTGTTTTGGGCGAGGCGACCGCAGCGGACATCACTCCCGGCATGGCCTCGATGATCGACTTTGAGGCCCCGAACCTCGAGATCGACACAACCGAGCCGCTCACCCAAGGGAATATCACCATGCACTTGGAAACAACCCTTTCGGAGGCCCCCTCCGGCAACGAACTCTTCGACCAGTTCTTATCGAACGCCAAGGTCATTGTTGTCATGAAGGGCCAGCTTTCCTTCTAAAAACAATCAGTAATAACAATCGGTTACAAGATAATACGCAACTTTTTGCCTTTTCTGCCGATAATAAAGGTGGAAGCAGGGGGTGTTTCTCGGGGGAGAGATGGCCGGTCCAGTTTTAAATCCGCCAAAATTAGCAAAGCACACAATCATCTTAAATGCTGTGGATCGTGACGGCAACTCCGTTCAATTTGAGCTTCCGGAAGGGCAGCAGTTTGAGCAGGGTTTTGTAAATTTGGATAAGCTGGTTTTGGGTGAGATTATAAAGCAGGGGAATTTTTTTCGCTTTTCAGAGATCCTCAAAGTCTTCGGAGAAGTAACCGAACTGGTGGCGAGATTCAAACCGGAAAATATCAGACTCAAATATGAGATTATAGATCCTGCTTTTTCGCAAACACTCCCCGTTAATAAATCAACCATATTATATCCCGCCGATGCATACATAGAGGACGGTTTCTCCGAGTCGCCTCTGCCGCTGCTTGACCCGAGGAAGATCGGAATGGAGCCGAATCAAACTATCGGGTTTGGATCCGGTGATTACGAATACAAAGCGACAATGGGAGATAACGGTGAAATTCTTATCGTTAGGAAAACAGAAGGTACGGTCTTTGAATCATACTGGCTGAAGGATAATTATCCGTCAGCCAATATCAAATCGTTATTCAACGTGAGAAGAATAGTCGATGAAAGTGGCAGGTTTTTGGAAATCACATTCGATCCGCAAAATATACCCGAACCCAAATTAGTCATACTAAGAAAACGGTCTCCCAGCCCTCCTTTGCAAGAGAAGCGGAGTCCGCTCCAAACCATAGGGCAAGTTGTATCAAGGGATCCGGACGCGGATTTATATGTTGCGCTGACGAATCAGGATCAATTGCAGCAAGGTGATATACTTCCGAACAGGGATGCCGAATTGGGAGATGCGGAAACTCTAATACGCGAGGAACTGACCTGTAATTTTAAAGAGAGTTCGGCTGTATATCCTGTGTTGGTTAAGGCAAAAGAAATCGGCAGAAAAAAGGGCCTGTCTAATCTGGAGATCGCAGACGAGGTCGCCGATATGGTTCAAAAGAATTTTGCAGAAGGCCAAGGCCCGAGGCTGAACGGGGATGCAGGGAAGATGACCATCGGGTATTTCGTGGAGAAAGGCGGTTGTTGTCGGCACCGTTCTGCAGCGCTTCAGATGGCGCTTCAGGAAGCGGGCGTGCCGAGTCGTTACATACAAGGTTCAGTGGCGGGAGGTGGAAATCATGCGTGGGTCGCAGTGGATGTAAAAGGAGACGGCTCATATTCGTATGTGATAGATCTCAACATGAAAAATAGGGGGTTCATAGAATATCCTGTGAAGGGGCTGAATTTATACACAGCAGGAAAATGCGGCTACGTTGTGAATCCTGAAAAATATAACCTGGTTTGGAGACCGAATGCAAATTTGGAAGCAGCGCCGGTAGTCGTGGCGGAGCCGGTTCAGGCAGAACCTGTTCAGGCAGAGCCCGTTCAGGCGGAGCCCGAGACAGGCGTATATATAAATGATGAAGCGGTATCGCAGGCGGAAGACGGTTCATGGCGGATAGACGCAAAGGATGCGAGAGGCGTTTCGTCGGAGCCTGATAATTACACACCTAATCCAAGATACGCCGATAGCAGGATAAAGATAAAAATTGCTGATGCGGAATATGAGATAGTCAGTTGGGGTGGAAAGAAGGCAATTTTCTACATTTCCAGGAATGAAGGGGATGTCAGATTTCGGTTGAGAATAGATCCTGAAAGACCCCTGGAATTTGGAAGGTTGGTCATAGGTATCAATAAATCCGAGATCGTAGTTGCACCTAAAGGCTCACCAGCTGCTAAGGCTCTTATGTCAGCACCTGCAGGAGCCAATGTTGCCACCGAAGCCGTCGCCTTCAAATTTTCTCTCCTTACAGGCGTTTTTGGCGTGCTTGGCGCTGTAGCCGCCGGCCTCGCGGCCTACGGGATTGAGAAAAAGCTTGAAGAGAAATACGGCGAGCTGGCCCTTTGGGAAAAGGCGGCAGTGAACGCCGTGACCGGTTTTTCTATCATGGGTGCGCTGCACGCCGTCAACGTCAAGGTGTTGCCGAGATTACTCCCGCAGTCCATCGCGTCGATGCCCTTCTGGCGGTCATTCTTCTATGGAACAGGATTGGGCGCCGTTGCATCCGCAGTCATAAATCCTGTTGTGGGCAAAGTTGATCAGATGCTGGGTGTTGATGAGGATAGTGCCGCGGGTATGGCCCTTCAGGTGGCAATCGGCGCTACACTTGTCACAGCGACCTTGGCTGCAGTCCCCGCCGGCCTTACAGGACTCGTTTTGGTCGGCACTGTAATTGAGTATGCAGCCGTGGCTGCTCTCGGTTTTGGAGCCGCGGCACTGGCGACACACGAGGCCGATGATGCAATCGCGAAGACGGATATTTTCGACGGCAAGACTTATACGGAAGCCGTTGCGGAAGATCCGTGGCTTGCCGCCCCTGTAGCGACATGGGTCATGTGCGCAAGCCCCTTACCCGGCCTTGCAATTTATGGCCTCCATAGACTCTATGAGTGGATTTCTGAAGGAGAAGGTGAAACTTCGGAACTTGAAATGGACGCCTCGACTGCGCCTGATGCGGTTCTGCCGGATGCGGCAACAGACGCCGATGCAGTCGAAGCAGATGTGCGTGCAGCTGACAACCCCCCTGTAATGTACAAATTCAAATACCGTCCTCTAGCCCCGGGTTTTTGACCCGGAAATAGACAAATAAAACAACACTATAAATCAGCATGTTATGCGGCATGAGAATGTCATGCCACGCGCAACTTTGGCCACCAGCCCTGCCGATAATAATAAGTGAAAGCCGGCGAGTGTTTGGATGGAATAGAAAAGGGGAATTCATAGCTGGTCACGGGGGCCAGTAAGAGGAGAATTTATGGGGACAGTTGATCAAGTCCAAGTAGGTCAGACAGTGACATTAAGATCGGATGATGGCCAATATTTTGCGGCATTCGAGGTTGTTGAACCCGACCAAAACAATGGTGGTTCCTGTCCTGTCGACTCATGCACGGTAATGCCTATCAATGATGATGGAGACGAGTCTGTGGATAGACATGTGGGCTTACGCGCAATTGAAGATGCGGCAGTGGAACTTACAAATATGGGATGCAGTGGCCGCCCGACGTTTGGCTATTGGAAACTGATTCCTCCGAGTCCGGACGAAATGGCGGCAGTGGGAAAATTCATGGAAGATGCTTGGAATGGTGCGGTCAATTGGGCAAAGGAAACTATCGCATCGGCGGCCGATGCTGTGGGCTTGCTCGATGATTATTATGAAACGCAGATCGCTTTTTTTAATTCAATTTATTCAGCTGAACATTACGCTCAAGGGCAATTTTCTTGGATGTCGTTAGAAGATCTTATCGCGGTTGAAGATAGTTTGGGAGACTTTGAAAGTGAGATAACAAGCGATATATTCTTAACCCAAGAGAAAAAGGTCGAGTTGCAAGCAAAATTGGTAGATGCCGAACAAATCGTTTTACTCGCACGTCTTGATGCAGAAGCCAGTCAGACTGGAATGGCGGGCGAACAATAATATAGAAGCTCTGTAAAAAGGCCGCCGGGCTATCCCGGCGGCCTTTTTTATTGGCCTAAAGCCTCCCAAAAAAAACCCGCAACTTTTTTTGAAAGCCGCCGAAAAACGGGCGATATGCAGACATGCAAACCTTCCCAAGAGGTAGTCGATTATATCCTCGACTGGACAGGATTCATAAATGACGAGACGCGGGCGACCTTTGAGGCCTCGTCCAGCCCTTACATTAAAGACGCTGCAGATGACCTCACGCAACGGATAGCAGCTGAAGCGGGACTTCTTTTAACGATGGATCAGCAGAAGACCCTGAATGAAACGGTGGCCTTCGCCCTCCAATATTCCGTCTCTCTAACCGACATTGCCTCCATTTCTTCCGACATCGCCTTAAACATCCAAAACGAAGACGATTTTATCTATTCGTTCATGACGGTCGTGAGCCTTCGCGTGGCCGATAATCTTGAAAGATTGAACGTCATGCAGGGGGGCGATCCCATAGCACCCGAGTTTCACGAAATAGCAACCGGCGTGGAAGGCGTTATCCGCGATGGACGCGTTGCTGTCGGCATCGGCAGCGTGGAGGGTCAGGACAGCTATCAAACCGTTCTCACAGGCTCCGGCATGTTCGGGATGTATTATCCGAACAATAACAAGCTTGTCTTTCAACAGACGGAGGGTCGAAGATCAATATTCGACATGCTTGATAGATACAAGATGATGTTCGCATATATCATACATGAGAGCGTCCATATATATCAGGATCTTCAAAAGGCGGAAAACACTTGTCTCACAGCCGAATCGGAAGCCTATGAGATTGGAGGCAAGGCCGAATTGCTTTTAATGAAAAGCGTAGCTCCGGTTTTTCCGGAATTGGCCTCTTCGTTGCTTGAAGAAGAGAGTGCGGATCTGGAAAAATTCAGGATTCAAAATATCATAGAGGGTTTGCAATGCATGGGCTACGACCAGCCCATCATAGATTTTGAAACCGGATACTGGCAGATGAAAGAAGAGACGATGAATGCATGGACCGAAGAGCTTGGCTGGGAGCTTATGGGGGTTGGCAACGGCCGGGCGCGTGATATTTACACGGATCTTTTACGGGTCAGGCACGCGTACATTCTGATGTGGCGCGCTGTTAATATGACACGAAAGACAATTGATAAAAGCGACATGGATCAAAATTATCTCGATGATCAAACAAAGCTTGCACAGAAGAATTTGACAAGGAACAGGAACGCATTTTACCGCGCAAACCATGAATCGCACAGAGGCGCCATTGTCGCCCAGAATTATCTTTGGAGCCTCGGAAGCTTCATGGTTTATGAACGGTATGCCGATCCGCCGGTGCCGGATGGAGTTGCGGCCGAATATCTCAAGTCATTCGACGTGATTGCAGACGCGCTTTTATACCAGCACTATGAGCATGACGGGATCTTCTAAACGCACGCCTTGACAAATCCCCCTTAGAAATTCATAACCTCAACCTTGACCTTAACCTTGACCTAGAATTTTATGCTTCGATTCGATTTTTCAAGCTGCATGTCCGATGCGATCGGCTGGGAGCACGGTGTGACTTCCGAAGATGTTGCGTCGATTCAGCCGCGCATAGCATCCGCACATGGCGAGCTCCAGAAGTGGCGCGCGTCCAAAGACGCCATATTCATGGATTATCCCTTCGAGGCGGGGCTCGCGGCGAGGCTTCGAAAGCCGGCGGCGTTAATTCAGAACAATTTTGATAATCTGGTCGTCTTGGGTATCGGCGGCTCCGCGTTGGGGCTTCGCTCGCTGGCGCAGGCATTGCTTCCGCCTTACGCGAATCTGCTCGAGCGGAAGAAACGGAACAACGCTCCGCGCCTTTTCGTCTGCGACAATATAGATCCCGATTATTTCGGTTCGCTCCTTGAAGTTGTAGACGCCAAGGATACATGCTTCCAGGTGATTTCCAAGTCGGGCAACACGACGGAGACGATGTCGCAGTTTTTTGTCGTCCTTCCGATTTTAAAGGCGCGCCTCGGCAGGAAGTGGAAGGATCATTTGTATGTGATCACGGATCCGGAAGTGGGCCCCCTTCGCAAGTTTGCTGCTGAAGAGGATATTCAATCCTTTGAGGTCCCCAGAAAACTCGGAGGGCGATATTCGGCGCTTTCGGCTGTCGGCCTCCTGCCCGCAGCCTGTGTCGGGATAGATATAGAAGGGGTCATCGACGGCGCGCGCGAAATGGTCAGGACATGTTCCGGAACCGTCCTTGATTCGAACCCCGCGTACAAAAATTCCGCAGTCGCGCTTTTGATGGATGAGAAAAAGGGGAAAACAATCTCCGTCATGATGCCGTACGCCGACAGGCTCGCGCTGTTTGCGGACTGGTATGCGCAGCTCACCGGCGAGAGTCTGGGCAAAATCGGTTTGGGTATCACACCTGTCAAGGCGCTGGGCTCGACGGACCAGCACTCGCAGATCCAGCTCTACATGGAAGGGCCGAACGACAAGGTGATCACATTTATCGGAGTCGAAAAGTTCCAGAAGACGGTTTCTGTGACGAATGTGATGGAATCTTTCGAGCACCTGAAGGGGCACGATTTAGGCGGGATTTTACAGGCCCTGCAAAAGGCCTCAACGCAGGCGCTCACGTCGAATCGCCGTCCGAATATCACGATAACGGTTCCGGCCGTCACGCCGCAGGCAATCGGCGAACTTTTCATGTTCTACGAGATCGGTACGGCGTTTCTGGGCGCGCTCTTAAGGATCAATCCGTTCGATCAGCCCGGCGTGGAACTCGGCAAAAAACTCACCAAAAAAATTCTTCAGGAAAACCGCTAACGATATTATTCGAATCGGCAGGCAAATTTGTGGTGAGGAGGCGGGGTTTTGAGCTGCGCGCCTCCCTTCGTCTACTCGTCGCGAAAATTTTGCTGGATTTTAAAAGCGAATTAGGTGTCTTGCCTCCGTCAGCCCCTAATTCGCGAAACCAGTCAAAATTTTGCGCTCCTCATACGACTGCGGTCGTCCCCGTTATGGCTTTATTTAATACAGTTTTGACACTGCGCTAAATGCTCCAAACCCCGCCTCCTCACCACAAATTTGCCCACCAAGTTGTTCAACAAGGCAAGAAGCGGTATGCGAACACCGGATCACATTATTCAAGATGCTGCGAAGGGGCGTGGTGCGGGGGTGTTTTCGAGCGGCGTGTGAATTGCGCCGCATACACAAGCCTTATGATGCCGCGGCGCAAGAGGCGCAGGCGACGAGCCGGCGCATGAGGCGAGGAGCCGTAGCGAGAAAGCGCCCACGCGCCACGTCCCTTCGCAGCCTATTGAAGAAAGCCGTCGGGGTCCGCATACACTTGGCGCTTGAATTAAAACCAGATCGATTTACGTTTGACGAGGGCGGCGTTGATCATCGTTTGAACTTTTCGGCGGACGTCTTCTGTAAGTTTCTGCACAAGCTTGTCGTTGTCCGCGTCGGATTTCTTGTAGCGGCTAAAGTTTATCGGCTTTCCGAATATGATCCGCCACTTGGTCGGAAGGGGGACGAGCCCCAAAGGTCCCAGCCACGGGAACGTCGGAGTCAGCGGGAAGAAGGGGACGCCAAGCGGTTTTGCCAGCTCCTCCGAAGAATAAACTATGGGATGAATTTCTTCGGAGCCGATGACGGCGGTCGGTATTATCGGAACGCGCGTTCTTAGAGCGAGCCGGATAAATCCTCCGCGTCCGAATTTTTGCAGCTTGTAACGCTGATCGTAGGGTTTTCCGATTCCCCTGATCCCTTCCGGAAATACGAGAATCAGCTGATTATGCGCCAGAAGTTTTTGCGCGTTTTCAGGTGAGGCGCGGACGCCGCCGGCGCGCTGGATGAAAGATCCCAAAAACGGAAGACCGAACGCGAAGTCGTGGACCAGAAAACGGACCGGGCGCTTTTTGGGATGTTCATTGTACACCGCAAGATTTATCATCACGCCGTCGTAGGGGAGGCTGCCCGCATGGTTGGAGCAGATGATGGCAGGGCGGTCCCGCGGTATATTCGGGATGCCGTCCGCGTCGACACGGAAATAATGATAATAGAGAAATTCAAAAAGCGGCCTCAAGTACCAGACGAGATTGGGGTCCAGCCCGAACTCGTCCACCGGAGCCGATTCCATGAGACGGCAGAGTTGTTTTCTTGCCTTCAGGAGGGAGATGAGGAGATCCTCCGGTATCCACCGCTTCAAGACACACCATGCGAATTCCAGAACTTCCTTTGTGAGCCATGGTTGTGTCTGGTCTGTCTTCAATGGGATCCTTCGTCGCTAATGCTCCTCAGGATGACACCCTTTGGGTGTCACCTTGAGCGGCTCTTAATCGCCGCGTTGTAGTAATACCATGTGAGGATGAATATCATGCCGTCGATGGCGGCGCCGACAAGATAGAAGAAGCGGTGCTCGTAAAAAAGGAGGCATACGGCGAAACCGACGGTTGAAGCCAGCTTGGCGATGATGACCGCGCGCGCGTAATCGATGTTTCTTAGAAAATCGCGTTGCGCCTCGAAGCATAAATAGGTGAGGGTCACCAGATGGGCGATGGCAAGCACGCACCAGAAGCGCTCCGCGCCGAGGACTATCGGCGATTCGATCCAGCCGAATATGCCGCGGCCGATGGCCACCAGATAGTTGAGCATCCAGTCGGGCCCGACGATGAAAAGGATGGCCGCCAGAAAGAAAAGGATCATCCAGACCCTGATGAGTGCCAGAAAGCTTCTTTCCTGTTTTGTGAGGCCTGCTTCTTTCATGGTGCCCTATGCTAGCAAATGAAATTTATATGTCAAACCCTGTGAAGTGTATACGAACTCCGACGGCTTTCTCCAATGTACTGCGAAGGACACGGCGCGTGGCTGCCTTTTCGCTTATGGCGATTTTCCTCATACGCCGGAAAATCGCCTGCGACTGCGGGCGCTGGGCATTATATGGCTTAGACCCAGCGTCCTCGACGCCGCTCAAAGACACCCCCGCACCGCGCCCTTTCGCAGTATCTTGGATAATGTGATCCGTGGTTCGCATACCGTTTCTTGCTTTGGAGTTACAGCCGATTGTACGATTACTGTTCGGAGCAGATGTGGGGTGGGGAAGCATTGCGGAGGAAGTCCGATTTTTCATGGCGAGTGGTGAGCGGTCGCCGGAGGGCGGAGGTCGGAGGCGACGACGAGACTTGCCCGACGACGTCCCTTGCGGGTGGAGGAGGGCGTAATGTCGAGGAGAGCGAACCCGAGACCATAGAAAAATCGTGACTTACGTAGCAGAAGCTTCACTACCCCACATCTGCTCCGGATAGGAACCGTGCAGCCGGAGACTAAGCCACAAGCGATACTACAGATCCGCCCCATAGGGAGACGAGAAAAGTTGGCCCTCCGTCAAGTTTTTGATAGCTCCCGCGATAGCCTGATCGCGCAGAATTTCGGGCCGCACATGCTGCACACCCGTGATTCGTGACTCGTAACTCGTGACTCGTGACCGTTGATCCTCGCTTCCTCCCAGTATTCTCTGGCCCTTTTGGGGTCCAAGAGGAGTTCAAACTGTTTTTCCCAGTCGAGGGCGAAGCGGGCGCGGGACAGGGCGTCGTCACGGTCCCTTGCGCCTTTGCGGCCGCGCGCGATGTCCGCGGCGTGGGCCGCAATCTTATGGGCTATCACTCCCTGCCTGACATCCTCTTCGGCAGGCAGCCCGAGGTGCTCTTTCGGTGTGACGTAACAAAGCATCGAGGCGCCGGCATAGGCCGCCATGGTTCCGCCGATAGCCGAGGTGATGTGGTCGTATCCCGCTGCTATATCAGTGACCAGAGGCCCCAAAACATAGAAGGGGGCCCCGTCACATAGCTCGATTTGTTTCTTTATATTAAATTCTATTTGATTAAAGGGGATATGCCCTGGACCTTCAACCATTACTTGAACATCTTTTTGCCATGCTTTTCGGGTTAGATTGCCCAAGGTTTTGAGCTCCGCGAACTGGGCGTCGTCGGAGGCGTCGGCCAGACAGCCGGGTCGGAGCCCGTCGCCAAGGCTCAAAGACAGGTCGTATTTTTGGCAGATTTCAAGGAGGCGGTCGAAGTTGGTATAAAGGGGGTTTTCCTCTCCCCGTTTCGTCATCCATCGGGCGAGAAGGGCGCCGCCGCGGGAGACGATTCCGGTCACCCGCTTATTAATGAGGGGGACGTGGGCCCGAAGCAGACCGCAATGGACAGTAATAAAGTCAACACCCTGCCTGGCGTGTTTTTCGATCACATCGAAAAGCTGAAGGGCAGTTAAGTCTTCGATATTTTCCACCATCTCTGCCGCTTCGTAGATCGGGACTGTGCCTACGGGGCGGTCGGATGCCGCCATTATCGCCTGCCTGATTCTGTCGATATCCCTGCCCGTCGACAGATCCATCACCGCGTCCGCTCCGTACTCCAGCGCGATGCGGAGTTTTTTGAGCTCGCAGCCTTCGTCGGAGGACACAGCGGAGTTGCCGATGTTCGCATTGATCTTGCAGCGTGCGGCGATGCCTATCCCCACCGGTTTGAGATTTTTGTGGTTGATATTCGCGGGAATGATGAGCCGTCCCGCCGCAATTTCCCGGCTGATGAATTCCGGTTCAAGACCTTCATCGGCCGCAACGTGCTTCATCTCTTCTGTGACAATTTCCTGTCGGGCATAATGTAATTGCGTGCTCATAGGAATCCTTTCGATGATTCAAACCCCCTCCTTTGTAAGGAGGGGAAGGGGAGGTAGATCTACCCCACCTTACCTCCCCTTACAAAGGGGAGGGATTTTATATCCAATCTTTCCAAACCGGCTGATAACCTTTCTGTGACAATGTGTTCGCGAATTCTTGAGATGACCTTGTGTCCTCTATATGAAACTGCTCTCCGGCGTCCTTGTTCCTTGTATATCCCCCGGGCGACGTCACCGACCCTGCGCTCATCTGCGTGATGCCCAGCAAAATCAAATGATCGCGTAGCCCGGCCGGCTCGCGCGTCGAAATTGTGAGATCCGCATCAGGCAGGGCCAGACGCAGCTCCACAATCATCCTGACCAGATCCCTGTCGGAAACAGGGGAGGGCATTTTGAAATCCGATGCGCAGTCGCGGATGCGCGGGAAACTGACGCCGATGTGCGCCTGCCAGAATTTTTTCTTGAGTTTGCGGGCGTGAGTGATGAGCGCCTCCGTTTCATAACGCCAGTCGTAAAGCCCAAGAAGTGCGCCGATCCCCAAAAATCTCATTCCGGCCCTTCCCGCCGCCTCGATGGCGTCGAGTCTTGATTCAAAATTTGATTTGGGTCCCGCAGGGTGCATCAATTGATAAGTTTCGCGGTGGTATGTCTCCTGATAGAGTGTAACACCGTCGATGCCGGCATCAACGAGGCGGCGATATGATTCTTCATCAAAAGGCTGTGTCTCTATCAGAAGCTTTGCGATACGGCCGCGGAGTTTCTTTGCAATCTCTTCAAGATAACTCAAAGGGAGCGCATTCGGATCCTCGCCTGCGACGAGAAGCAGATGGCGGTGGCCCTGACCGATCAGGAAATCCGCCTCCTTTATTGCATCCTCGACGGAAAGGGTGACGCGGTTTATTTTGCTATGTTTGTTGAATCCGCAGTAACTGCACGCGTTGACGCAGCTGTTTGAAAGATAAACCGGCGCGTAGAGCTTGATCGTCTTTCCGAATCGCCGGACGGTCAGATCGTGCGCTTGCCTGGCAAGCTCTTCCAGTTGTCCGTCACTGATGTCTTCTATCATCTTAAAAATCCCGTGAGCGGGCTCGAGGCATCCGCCTTTTCTTTGGCGGACGGGCATCCCGCCAGAAACGCGCGCCTTCCCGCTTCGACACCCTGTCTGAATGCGCGGGCCATCTCCACCGGATTATTTGCAGTCGCGATTGCGGTGTTCACCAGAACCGCATCCGCTCCGAGCTCCATGGATTCCGCTGCGTGCGACGGCGCGCCGAGCCCCGCATCGACAACGACAGGCACAGTTGATTGCTCAATTATTATACGGATCGAATCGCGCGTCTTGAGTCCGCGGTTGGATCCGATTGGAGAGCCCATCGGCATCACAGTCGCGCATCCGGCGTCTTCGAGTTTTTTTGCTAAAACCGGATCCGCATTGATGTAGGGCAAGACTATGAAACCGTCTTTGACAAGTGTCTTTGCCGCTTCAAGGGTTTCAATCGGATCGGGCAGGAGGTAGTCGGGTTCCGGCACGACCTCAAGTTTCACCCAATCGCCAAGCCCCGCCTCGCGCGCAAGACGCGCCTGCATCACCGCCTCTTTCGCGTTTCTGCTTCCCGACGTGTTGGGGAGCAGCAGAAATTTCGAGCGGTCGATAAATGATAAAATGTCGCTCTCCGGTGCGGCGAGATCCACACGCCTCAATGCAACGGTTACAATGTCCGAGCCGGATGCATCGATTGCGTCCTTCATGACCTCATGGGACGAAAACTTCCCCGTTCCCAAAAAAAGCCTTGATCTGAATTCTCTTCCCGCAATTTTGAGTCTATCCATATTATCCACCGCCTATCGGTCTTATGATTTCTATAATGTCGCCTTCGTTTAACGTATGTTCGCCGTGCATCGTGCGCGGCACAATCTCATCGTTGACCGCGACCGCAAGCCCCTGCCGCGGTATAGCCAACTCTTTCAAAAGGGCATCGATTGTTTCAGCAGTTGTGCTTGTGACTTTTCCATTTATTTTTATTTTTTTCATTTTCGCCTCTATTGTCATTGCGAGGCGTTAGCCGAAGCAATCTCATGGAATCGCTTCGCTTGCGCTCGCGATGACAAAAAAACCGCACGCCAAATGGGTGCGGGTTTTTTATTATCGCTTCCCTACGCCGGTATTATCCGGATCAGGTTTTAGGGTTGCCCGCCAATTTGGCAGGCTCTCAGCTCCGCACCCCTAGCGAACGGCCTGTGTGTAGCAGAAACGGGCTTGTCGTGTCAACGGATTAGGCCCCGACGGCCGCCATTGACTTTAATGGAAACCGGCGATACTTTTCAAAAGACCTATGATGAATTCAAAAAACCCGAAACAAAACGAATCCGAAGAGCCGCTGGGCGTTTTGGCCGTTGATGATGACAAAACGAATCTTACCGTCATCGAAAAGATGCTCGTCTCTCAAGGTTTTAATGTGCAGCTGGCGACGTCTGGCAAACAGGCGCTCGAATCCGTCCAGAAAAAAATGCCGGACGTGATCCTTCTCGACGTGATGATGCCCGGGATGGACGGCTTTGAGGTCTGCAGGAGGCTCAAGGCAAGTGAAGCGACGCGCCTTGTGCCGGTTATAATAGTCACTGCTTTGAGAGAGAGGGAAGATAGAATAAAGGGCTTCGAGGCGGGCTGTGATGATTTCATAAGCAAGCCGATCGATCGCCTTGAGCTCATCGCGCGCGTCCGCGCGCTGGGAAGGGTCAAGAGGCTGAACGACGATCTGGAGCACGCGGAGGCGGTGGTGTTGAGCCTCGCGCGCGCGGTCGAGGCGAAAGACGAGACGACGGCGAATCACTGCGACCGGCTGATCCGTCTGACCGACGACTTCGGCAAATTCCTGGGCCTCGATGAAAAGGCGCGCAAGACGCTCATGAGGGCCAGCATAATTCACGATGTGGGAAAGATAGGAATTCCCGATTCGATTCTCGTCAAACCGGGGAAACTCACCGAAAAGGAATGGGAGATAATGCGCACACATCCCATATTGGGAGAAGAGATCTGCCATCCGCTGCGAACTCTCAAGGATGTCTGCCCCCTGGTCCGCCATCATCACGAGAGGTGGAACGGCACCGGCTATCCGGACGGGCTCGTCGGAGATTCGATTCCGTATCTCGCGCGCGTCTTTCAAATCGCCGACGCATTTGACGCGATGATGAGGAAGCGCCCCTATAAGCGCGCTTTCACGCTGGAGGAGACCAAGTCCACGCTCGCAGAAGAGACGGGAAGGGGTATGTGGGATCCATCGCTCATAAAAAAGTTTTTCGAGTATATCGAAAAAAATCCGAAGGCCGCAGAGGTCTGATCTTGAATCAGATGTGAATAAAAAACGGCGCTGGAGCGATCCAGCGCCGTTTCTGCTTCAACTTTACGATTACAGCCTGTTCAGTGTGTCGAAGGCCTTGTTGTTGTCGCTTGTGGCAAATACTGTTCCTGCAGTCTTGCTGCCGGGCGTGACCGTCGAGTATGTGTAGGTCACATTGATCCTCGACTCCGCGAGCGCGGACGTGGCCTTGTTGATCTCACCGGGCGTGTTGTCAACGGTCCAGTAGACTACCGGTTTTTCCGTGACAGTGTAGCCGGCCTTCGTGAGGAGATCCTTGGCCTTTGTGTTGTCGTTCGTGAGCATGTGGAATACGGCGTCGTTTCCTTGCTCATAGGCGCAGTAACATTCAATGTTGACGCTGTTCTGTCTCAAGGGCAGCGTGAACTTTGCGAATGCGCCAATCTCGTTCCTCGTCGTGACCCACAGCTCCGTCGTCTTCGTTGCTTTTCCGGGCATATGACCCTCCTTTGTTTAAGGTTGGAGCGGATTTTAGTCGCAAACATACATCAATGTAAACATATAATTTGGGGGCGCTATGCGACAATCTTGCAAATGGCTTGGAGGCAAGTGTCGCATGGCTCCGGTGCTTCGTTCGCACGTTTTTATTGCGGACTCGAGTTGCCTCGCCTCCAGAACTCGCCCGCGAAAGCCTAAAAGAGAATTCGCAAAGGTTTTTTTGGGCTTTCGCGGGCTCAAACAACTGTCGGCGTCGCGCAGGCAAGGTTCTTTCATTCGCGACCGGCAACTCTTCGCCGACAAAAACGGCTCGCTACGCAAGTCGCCCTGCGACACTCACCCCCACGCCATTCGCAACATAGTCACGATATCACCACAGCTGTGGTCTAACGGGGGTGGCGGCAAGTGGGGAGGCTTGATTAGGTGCATTGCGCAACGAGCCGATTTGGTCGGCGAAAAATCGCCGGTTGCGCTGTGTAAAGCCTGTCTTCGCAATGCCGCAAGCTGTTTGAGCGAGCAAAAGCCCTAAAGAACATTTGAAAAGTCTCTTTTGGCTTTTGCTCGCGAGTTCTTGCGGCAACACGATTTGAGTCCGCAACCAAATCGTGCGAGTGGAGCAGAAAGCAGCTAAGCAAGCCTCCCCACTTGTCGCCACTCCTATTGGACCAAAGATCAAGTTGTATAAAGAAAATTTGCAAAACTTTATTTATTTAGTATGTAGATGCCATGAAACAGAAAATCAGCTGTAAATATATCGGTCACGCGACTGCGCTTATCACGATCGGCGGCACGAATGTATTGACGGACCCGCACTTCGGGAAACGCACGCTGTTTTTTAAGAGGCGGACGCCGCTCGCATATGATCCTTCGGGGCTGCCAGAGCTTGCCGCGATACTTTTGAGCCACACGCATTTTGACCATCTCAACATATCGAGCTTCAAATATATCCCGCGGAAAGTGCCGGTCTTCGTCCCCGAGGGATGCGACGGCGCGATTTCGAAATTTGTCGCCAACCCCGTCATCGAGCTTTCGCTTTTCGCGGCGCATGAGCTGCCTGACGGCACGAGAATCACCGCGCTGCCGTCGAAACACAGGGGCGGGAGGTATTCCCAGCTGCGCTTTATAAACACATGCAGTTATCTGATAGAGAAGGATGACTGTGTTGTTTTCTTCTCCGGTGACACAGCTTACGGCCCTCACTTTGCCGAAATTGCAGACGCGTCGCAGATCGATCTGGCGCTCATTCCGATCTCCGGCTATCTGCCGCGCTGGTTCATGCACAACCGCCACATGACGCCCTCCGAAGTCGTTCAGGCGTTTGAGGATTTGAAGGCGAGGCACATGATCCCTATCCACTGGGGGTCTTTTTCGCTCTCGCTCGAGCCCCCCAATCAACCCATCGAGCTTTTGAACAAAATCCTCGAAGACCGTCCCGACCTCAAAGACCGCATCCACATCGTTCCCCACGGCGGGGAGATAACCATCGAGTAACCGCCACAGAGGCGCAGAGAAAAGCCAAATAAGCCACAGAGGCACAGAGACACAGAGGAAAACCAAAAATATAGTTTTGGTGTCCTCTGCGCCTCTGCATCTCTGTGGCTGAATTAAGGTATTCTCTGGGCTTTTGTGGCCGTTTTTGGCTCCTGCCCCGAACTCCCATAAAATACGCAACTTTTTGGAGAAAACCGCGATAAAGGAGTGGAGGAGAGGTCTATTCATAAGTATCTATGCCAACCATAACTACGGAACAATATGGAAACATCGAGAGGCTCTTGGAAGAAGCGGGGCGCGCGTCGCCCGCTGATCCGAGTATTCAGCGGGATATTGAAATGGTTCGCGCTGCTGTCACTTCAGACGGCTCCGCGTACTCCATCAATAACAATCCCTACGTAAATGGTGCCCTCAATCGCCTCGTTGCAGGCCGCGACGGATTCTCCGATGTTTCGGCCCTAATTCGTAGCTCCAGATATTTCGGTTCGCCATACTGGGACATTGCAAGTTTCAGATGGCTTTATGATCACTCTCCGACTCTTCAAGCGATAGCGGCGGAGTTTCTTTCGCCGCAAGCTCTTGTCGACAAGCTCGTAAAACTTCGTCCACAGATTGCTGCTGAGATAGGTGCAATAAGACATCAGACGCAAAACTATTCACTGATCTCTCTTGTGCAGGCCCTCGCAGCAGGCGGCAGGCTTATTCAGAGTATTCAGCATTATATGCGAATGGCTGGCGCCCGGGATTTATATGACCGTTCTGCAATACTTCAGGGAATTTCGGGCGATGACCTTTCGACGCCAACGAAACTTATAGAAAAATTGGTTTCATTGAGACCGGCTATCGTTGACGAACAGCGCATAGTAAGAGCCACGAGTTCAATAAGCAAGTGCAACACTTGGGAAAGGGTAGATGGTTATGGTATCCCAAGTGGTTATGGGACAAAAATACAGCCATTTGACGGCAAAAGAGAGGGATTTAATAGGGATGATGAC
>Ga0315291_10002269_pt1 | contig 25295 bp, 24 predicted proteins | sample YL17G12_20_MG_FD_203070 | JGI IMG/M metagenome (GOLD analysis project Ga0315291, IMG submission 203070) | Sediment microbial communities from Yellowstone Lake, YNP, Wyoming, USA - YL17G12_20 | ecosystem: Environmental > Aquatic > Freshwater > Lake > Sediment | place: USA: Wyoming | collected...
CGCTGTCCAGGCCCCGTCCTTGGGCATTGGCGTTCGGCCTGCCGCAGGATCGGCAAGCCCATTTTCACCAACCTCGCCAAGCACGCGCCTTCCCTGGCACGCTTTGTCATTCTTCGGACCTCCAACTAGGCGTCGTTTCCACTCCGCAGCAGAAACGTAACCTCTGGAGGTCCGTATGTTTAGGTCAATTCAATCCTCGGACACCCTCAACTGATAACTGAAAACTGACAACTGACAACTGACCACTGACCACCTCCTCAACTCCCCCATCGCTTGATCAACGCGTTGGGTATTCCCAAGTGATCACAGATTCGCGCCACCACGAAGTCGACCAGGTCGCGGATCGACTTCACCCCGTGGTAGAAGCCGGGCATGGCCGGCAGGATGATCGCTCCCACTTCGGCGGCCCGCTTCAGGTTGTCCAACTGCGGCAGCGAGAGCGGCGTCTCCCGGGGCACCAGGACCAGCGTCCGGCCCTCCTTGAGGTGGACGTCTGCCGCCCGGTGGATCAGGTTCGCGCTGGTCCCGTGGACGATCGCGCTGAGGGTGCCGCTGGAACAGGGGCAGATCACCATGCCCTCGGTCAGGAACGAGCCGCTGGCCAGCGGCGCCATCTGATCGCGGTAGTGGTAGTAGTGCAGCTCGCCGGGCACGCCCGAACCCACCGACAGCACGTTGCTCGAATCGCTGGAGATGCCGGCCATCGAGCACAGCGTCTGCAGCTTGCGGTCCTTGGGGTCCGGCCCCTCGTCGAGCATCAGCATCACCGGCGTGAAATGCTCCAGGTCGACCGTCAGGTCCAGCTCCTGCTTGAGCACCGACTGCGCGGCTGCACTGATCACCAGATGCACATCGCATCCGGCCGCCAAGAGCACCTCCAGCAGCCGGATCGAGTACGTCACGCCGCTGGCGCCCGTGATAGCTACCACGATGTTCCGCTTCATTTCTCACCCACGTACAAGGTGGCGATGCCCAGGGTGAACCGCTGGGCCTGCACGCGGCCGAGCCCGGCCGATCGCAGCCGTTCCACTAGCGCCTCCCCCTCGGGAAACTGCCCGACGCTGGCGGGAAGATAATTGTACGCCCCCTGGGCGTTTCGGGCCAGGGCCTCTCCCACCCGCGGCAGCACGCGGCGAAAGTACCACCGGTACGCTGTGCCCAGCAGCCGGCGCTGCGGCATGGAGAACTCCAGCACCGCCACCCGCCCGCCGGGGCGACAAACACGCACCATCTCCCGCAATCCCTCGTCCGTGTCGCTGACGTTCCGCAGCCCAAAGGCCACGCACACGATCTGGAACAGCCCGTCGGCAAAGGGCAACCGCCGGGCGTCGGCCTCGACCAGCCCCAGTCGATCCGCGGCTCCCGCCCGGTGGAACTTCCGGCCGGCGATCAGGAGCATCGGGCGGCAGAAGTCGGCCCCCACGATCCGCACCTGCGGCCCGCCCGCCCGCCAGTACGCCAACGCCAGATCGCCCGTCCCGGTGCACACGTCCAGGATCGGTCCGTCGCCGGCCGGGGGCACCATCTTGACCGTCCGCCGCCGCCAGCGGCGATCAATTCCCAGCGACAACAAGTGATTCAAGAAGTCATACCGCCGCGCTATCTCGCCGAACATCCGGCGGACGCGGGCGGAGGATTTGTCGACGGTCATGGGGCGCCCCGAGCGGAAGCATTTGCGTTTCAGGATTTGGCGGTCGTCGGCACGATGGGCTGTTCCCCGCTAAGCCGCCAGCGGTCTCCAGGTTGCACCATCAGTCATTCCCCCGCTCCGGGCCCAAGCCGTACTCCGGCCAGCGCTCGCTGACCAACCGTCGAGTCTCCTCACTCATCACCGCCCACCCGGGCCATATACCGGCCCGTTCCCCCGGCAGCTTCGCCGTGGCGTCGATCGCCATCTTCTGCCCCAGTTCGCCCGGCGCGGTGGCGATGTCCAGCGGGTCGGGCGGGCCTTGCTGGAAAAACACGTCCCGGCCCGGGTGTACGTTCGTGGCAATCGCCGAGAGCACCTGCTGCTGATCGTGCACGTCCACCTCCTCGTCCACCACCACCAGCAGCTTGGCAAACGTCATCTGCGGCAGGCCCCACGCCGCGTGCGCCACCCGCCGGGCCTGGCCCGCGTAACTCTTCTCGATCGAGACCACCGCCCACTGCCGCGCCGCGCCGAACATCGGCAGATCGTAGTCCACCAGCTCCGGAATCGCCAGCTTCGCCAGCGGCAGAAACACCCCGGCCAACGCCCGCCGGACCACGCAGGCCTCGTGCGGCGGCCTGCCGGGAACCATCGCCGGAAACACCGGGTTCGCCCGGTGGGTCACCGCCGTCACGTGCATCACCGGGACCGGCCGGGCCAGCCCATAGTGGCCCGAAGGCGTACACAGCGGCCCGCCTGCCACGGGCGGTTCTGACGGATCGACGTAGCCCTCGATGACGATCTCCGCCTCCGCCGGCACCTCCAGCTCGACCGTGCGGCAGCAGACCACGTCGAGCGGCTTCTCCCGAAACAGCCCCGCCAAGGCCCAGGTGTCCACGCCCGGTCCCACCGGCGCCGCCGCCGCCAGCAGCACCGCCGGATCACCGCCAAGCACCACGGCCAACGGCATCTTCTGACGGCGCCGGCCATATTGGGCCAGCAGTCGGGCGGGCTCGTCGTGGGCAGCCCAGCACGCGGCCAGCCGGTCACGTCCCAGCAGTTGCAGGTCGAAACGTCCGGCCACCCGTCGGCCTGACTCCGCCCCCACGCTCACTACCGTCGCGGCCGTAATCGCCCGGCCCGCCTCGTCCGGGGCAGACTGCACTGCGGGCAGCTCACTCAACTCCACGTCGCTGCCCAGCCGGACGACCTGCTGACAGGCCCCCGACCTTACCTGCCGGGGCAGCAGCCCCCCCAGCGCGGACAGGTGCGGGGCCGTCCTGAGCCTCTCAAACCACCCCTCCGGTCCGGCCGGGTCCGCCACGGCCGCCATCCGCCCCCGCAGATGCTCCAGCGACGCCGCCCCCACCGCGCGACAAATTCGTGCCTCGGTACCCAGCAGATTCGTCAGCAGGGGGATATCATGCCCACTGACTGATCCGAATAGCAGTGCCGGCCCCCCCAACTTGACCGTGCGTCGGGTAATCTCGGCCGCCTCCAGAACGGGGTCGACCTCGGCCTCTACCCGGACCAGTTCCCCGGCATGCCCCAGCTCTTCCAGAAAATCGGCCAGACAACGGTACGGCATGGCGGGTATTGTAGAATGGCAGGGGGCGGCACGGAAGGAGCATGGCAGGCCGGCCATCGGCGATCCGTGGTTGAATCCATAGCGTCACGTCCGGGAAAAAGGGGACAGGTCCAATTTGCCGGAACGGCCCGAAGGCGGGCACCATGCTTGCATGGTCGTCGCACAAATTGGACCTGTCCCCTTTTTCCTCCCCGATCACGCAACTACGGTTTCGGAGCGGGACGATGGCACATGTCTTGAACGCCTACGCGCTGCCGGCGTCCGTCCACCCGCGTGAGTTGGCCGGCGGCACGGTCGTGGTGATCGACGTGCTGCGGGCGTCGACCGCCATCGTCCATGCGCTGGAGGCCGGCGCTACCGAGGTCATCCCCTGCCAGGAAGTGGACGAAGCCCGGGCCGTGGCCGCCAAGCTTCCCCGCGAGGGCGTGATCCTCGGCGGCGAGCGCCGCGGCCTGCCCATCGAAGGATTCGACCTGGGCAATTCGCCCCAAGAGTACGTCCCCTGCCGGGTGGAGGGAAAGACGGTGGTCTTCACCACAACCAACGGTACCCGGGCGATCCTCCGCGCCCGGCAGGCCCAACGGGTCCTGATCGGCGCCTTCGTCAACGCCTCGGCCGTCCTCGATCAACTCCTCGGGCAAGAGCAGATCCACCTGCTCTGCGCCGGCACCCGCGGCATGCCGAGCCGCGACGACCTGTTCCTGGCCGGCATGTTGGTCGATCGCATCCTGCAGCAGGCGGACCCAAGCTACAAGCCAAACGCCCAGGCCGTCGCGGCCCGCGAAACCTGGCTGCAGGCCTTCGCCCCGCCTGGGGACCTCGGTACCGAACCGTTGGCCCCGCAGCGGCTCGCCGAGCAACTCCGCAACAGTGCCGGCGGCAGGAACCTGGTCGCCATCGGGCTGGACGACGACATCCTGGCCGCCGCCCAGATCGACCGCTTCCGCAGTGTCCCGGAAATTGACCCCGGGAAGACCCGCATCCGCTTGCTGTAGGGGAGTCGTCAGCCATCCGTTGTCAGTCGTCAGTTATCAGTTGTCAGTTATCAGTTGTCAGTCATCAGTCGTCAGTGACCGCCACGGGCACGCACGACGAATCCCGAAAACTGAGAGCTTGTGAATCAATTGACTCACCGGGGTGTGGAGCACAATATGTAGGGTTGGGACCGCCCACCAACACACAACGGATTGTGGTGGGCGATGCCCACCCTACATTGATTCACAAGCTCTGACCACTGACAACTGATAACTGACAACTGATAACCGACTACTGACCACAGAAAACTGCCAACCGGCCCCTGGCCCCCAGCCCCTGACCCCTATAGACTAAGGCGTTTCCGTCATCCACCAACCACCCGGAGCATGTTCCCACCATGGAAATGGAACAACTGGTTGCGCTGTGCAAGCGGCGCGGATTTCTCTTTCAGTCGAGCGAGATCTACGGCGGGCTGAACGGCTTCTGGGATTACGGCCCGCTGGGCGTGGAGCTGAAGCGGAACATCCGCGAGGCCTGGTGGCGCGACATGGTCACCTCGCACGACGAGCTGGAGGTCCCGCCCGGGGCCCCCTCGGCCTATGAAATGACCGGGCTGGACTGCACGATCATCATGCACCCGCAGGTCTGGAAGTGCTCCGGCCACTACGACCAGTTCCACGACCTGATGCAGGGTTGCCGGCAGTGCAAGAAGCTCTTCCGCGCCGATCAGGTGTGGGAGATGCTCAGGGAGAGCGACTGGGTACAGTCGCTCGCCACGACGTGTTCGCCCGGCCCGAGCCACGATCTGCTGTGCGTCGATGGTCTTCTCCTGTTGAAGTGGGCCAAGGGCAAGGGGAGGAAAGTCGCCCCTGGACTGGCACTCGTGCGAAACCCCGAGGTAACGCTGTCGTGGCTTGCGGAACGCATCGAGCAGGGCGTTGACCGGCCGATCGCCCTGACCACGATCCTGCAGTATCTCGCCACCGAACAGTTGGCCGCCACCGGTCTGCAGACGCCCTGTCCCTGCTGCGGCGGCGACCTTACGGAGCCCCGCGAGTTCAATCTGATGTTTGAGACCCACACCGGCGCGATCCGGGATGAAAGCAGTAAGGCCTTCCTGCGGCCCGAAACCGCCCAGGGAATCTTCGTCAACTTCAAGAACGTGCTGGACAGCACCCGGGTGAGGATCCCCTTCGGCATCGCCCAGATCGGCAAGGCGTTCCGCAATGAGATCACCCCGCGGAACTTCACCTTCCGCTCCCGCGAGTTCGAGCAGATGGAGATCGAGTTCTTCTGCCACCCTCAGACCTCCGCCCAGTGGTACCAATACTGGCGGGATCGCCGCTTCCGGTGGTACGTGGAGTTGGGCCTGGCCGGCGACCGGCTGCGGCTGCGGGACCACGATCCGCAGGAACTCAGCCATTACTCCTGCGGCACCGCCGACATCGAGTACGCCTTCCCGTTCCTGGCCCCGGGCCAGTTCGGCGAGCTGGAGGGGGTGGCCCACCGCGGCGACTTCGATCTCCGCAGCCACATGGAAGGCAAGCTCGTCCGCCGCGGAGATCAGTTCGTCGTTGAAGAGGGCCCGGACGGTAAGCCACGCTATCGCGGCAGCGGCAAGGACCTCAGCTACTTCGACGACCAGACCCATGAGCGCTACGTGCCCCACGTCATCGAGCCCTCGGCCGGCGCCGATCGCGCCGCCCTGGCCTTCCTCTGCGAGGCCTACAGCGAGGACGAGGTGCCCGACGAGAACGGCAAGCCCACCAAGCGGGTGTTCCTGAGGTTCCACCCCCGGCTGGCCCCCGTCAAGGCCGCTGTCTTTCCTCTGGTCAAGAAAGACGGCATGCCCGAGGTGGCCCGGGAAATCTACAGGACGCTGAAACCCCACTGGAACGTCTTCTACGACGAGAAAGGGGCCATCGGCCGCCGCTACCGCCGCCAGGACGAGGTCGGCACCCCCTTCTGCATCACTGTGGACGGACAGACCATGGCCGACGGCACCGTGACCATCCGCGACCGCGACACGCTCAAGCAGTGGCGGGTCAGCAAAGAAGACTGCCTGGCCGAACTGCGCGAGCGGCTCACCGGATAGTTCCTGCGCCGCCCACCAAGTTTGAGCCTATCGGACCGATCATCGGGGTGACTGGCGGCCGGCCGGAGGCCGCCCCTAGCCGCAAGACTCCGGGGGCTTGCCGACCCACGCTTCGCGTCGGTGCCCGTCGACCCCGGCCGCCCAGGACGTTCCGTACGGGTCCGGGACAAGCTCTCACGCTCGTCCCAGCCGATCGCCGCACGCTTTGGTACCCAATCGAGTCGCGCGCCAATGGTGTCATCAATCAGACACGCCATTGTCATCGCAGCGACAACACCCAGTGAGTGCTTAGAGGCAGGCCATTCCACATAACTTCATTTGAACAAAGGCCTTATGGAGCATCAGCTCATCATGGGTACGAAAGCTGCTGCCTGGAGGCACCGGGTCACCTCGAGGAGCAGCGGGGCCAGAACACGGAGGAGGACGGAGCGTGAGAGCCTTATTGGCGGCGTGTGCGGCGGCATTGCTGCTGGCCATCACCTCGGTCCCGCGGGCGTTAGCCGATGAGGCCCCGCCCGATGATGCCTTCGACGGCCGCCGTGTCTTTCCGCCCGGCAAGCCGGTCCACCCCGACCGGCCGCCTGCCCCAGCCCACCCGCACCGGCCCCAGCGGTACGTGGTATACCCTCCGCTTTACGGCTACTACCCGGTGCCGCTGTACGTCGTCTCGCCGCTATATCCCTGGTCGTATCCTTATCCGCCGTACTACTACGACCCCTACTACGGCCGGTCGCTCTACATCCCGGCCGAAGACCTTTACGGGCCGCAGGCGGTGGCGCGACTGCTGGCCTGGAATGCCTGGAACCGCCGGCCCGCGCCGGTCGACGCCCTTGCGCCCGAGGAAAACGCCGAGGACCAGGCGGCCCCGAAGGAAGTCCCGCCCAAGCAGCCGAACCTGCGAGGGACCAATCACGAAGCAGTCTCACTCGGCTGGAAGTTCATCGGCTACGGCGACGCCCATTTCGCCGACGGGAGATACTCAGACGCCTATCAGAGATACCGCAGGGCAGTGCAGGCGGCTCCGCAACTGGCCGCGGGCTACTTTCGGCAGGGGTACGCCCTGGCCGGCATGGGCCGCTACGACCTGGCCGCCAAGGCCCTCAAACGGGGTCTGGCCCTCGACCCCGGCTGGCCGACCTCGGACTTCAGCAACGACGAGCTCTACGGCCAAAACCAACTGGCCAAGACCGCCCACCTCGACGCCATGACCAAGGCCGCCCAAGAGCAGCCGAACGACGCCGACCTGATGTTCCTCTTGGGCGTGTACTTCCACTTCGACCATGACCCGGACCACGCCGCCGTCTTCTTTCGCCGTGCTGCGCAACTGACCGGGCCCGAGGACGCACACCTGGAGGCGTTCCTGAAGGAATGACGAAGCACAAGGAGGAAAAAGGGGACAGGTCCAATTTGTGCGAAGCACCCTTCGGGCCGTTCCGGCAAATTGGACCTGTCCCCTTTTTCCTGGTGTCATTCGCGAGTCGTCATTCGCGTTGTGCAATCTTCAACGCCAGCAGGTCGAGCTGGCTCTTCAGATCGCTCAACAGCAGTTGAGGGCTCGCGCCGTAGGACAGATGGGAGTAGAACGCGCTGGCCGGCGAGCTGTGGCTGGTGCCCAGCAGCGTGGTGGCCGTCTTCAGCTCGTGGAGCTGTTGGTCGACGTCGTCCAGCTTGGCTGCCGCGTGGCGGCTGTCGTGCCAAAGCCGGTCGAGCTGCAGGACCAGCCCCACCAGCAGGCCGATCTGGCCGCCCAGCGCGATCGGCAGGCCCAGGGTCCAGAGCTCCTGCCGCTCGGCCACAAGCGACCACCCCAACAGCATCCCCCCACAGGCAAAGGCCGTCATCCCCAACGCCAATGCAATCCAGGTCAGTATGGCCAGGATAATCGAAGACCGCGGGGAGCTCCCTCGGGCGTTGCGGGTGGATCTATCCGCCGGTGGCACGTGGCAGGCCGCCGGGCCGGGATGGGCCAGATCGACCCGGGCCGGTTCCTGCCTTCCGCCGACCCGCGAACCACGGCTGCCGGCCCCTGCCGAATTCAGGACCCGCTCGATGTGCTGCAACTGCTCCTCCAGTTCCCAGCCGTCATCTACCGGCGGATCTGAAGGCGCCCCGGAGTTCCCCGGTTCTCCATGATTCGCAGTCCCAGCGGCGGCTGCAACGGGGGAGTCCATCGGAAGTCCCCCGCCGCAGCGCGGACAGCAGAATCTCCCCTCCCCGTGCGAGGCCATCCCGGGCACATCCTGTCGGCACTGTTCACACCACATGGTGTTCTTACCATCGGCCGCCCTCCTGGTAAACTATACCGATTTCGTAGATTTTGCGGCCGCAACTAGAGAATCCAGGGAAATTGGGAATACACGGATGGGCACGCAGACAAGAAAAAGTTGAGGGTCGAGAGTTGAGAGTTGAGGGTTGAGGGTCGAGAGTTGAGAGTTGAGGGTTGAGAGTTGAGGGTTGAGAGTTGAGGGTTGAGAGTTGAGGGTTGAGAGTTGCGGGGTGAGGGTTTGGGCAAATACCATTCAATCAACGGCGAACCTGGCGTAAGCACAGTGGCACCGGCGTCTCGCCAGTATGCCGCAACTCATGGCAAGACGTTCACTTGGGTCACACCGGCGAGACGCCGGTGCCACTTGATCCTCCCCAGCATTACACGTGATTAAACGGTGTTGGGGGCGAGGGTGAAGGTGGCGATGGTCGTCGCGCGAAAAGCCAGCCCGTTTCGTTCCATCCAACCCTCAACTCTCAACTCTCAACCCTCAACCTACTCCTCAAACCACTCACCCCGCAGCCAATCGGCCAGCAGGCCCAACTCCCGGTTTTGGAGAATGTTATTGGCCGGGTCGCCGAGGGATTCGGCGTAGACCGGCATCCGGTCGTTGTCGTCTCGGTAGAAGCGCCTGTCGCCGGCGTTAGCGATGATCGCGATGGTCCACTCTCGCGAGCCGTAGCCGGTGTGGTCTGGGGCCACGCCCAGACGGCCCTTGTCGTGGAACTTGTGGCAGTCGGTGCAGCCGATCTCACCGATCAGGGCCTTGCCCTTGCTGACCCGAGCGGCCTCCTTCTCGTCCAACTCCCGCTGCGATTTGAATTGTGCCTCTGCCGATAACCCGGCGACAACCGTAGACAATTCCTCTTTCAGCTCCTTCAGTTCGGCTGCTTCCAGGCCCTCGTACAGCGTCTCCACGAAGTCGACCATATCTCCCCGTTTGAACTTCGTGTTGCCGAAGTAGTCCGGCCCGGTGATCGTCCGCGGATCGAGCAACCCGGCAATCCACTGGCGGGTGGCGAAGCCGTAGAGATTCGGCGCCGACGGTTTTTCGGCCTTGATTCCTTGCTGCTGGGCGTCCAGGTAGTTGTGGCAACTCGCGCAGTGCGTCTTAAACAGGATCGGCCCCTGCGTCTTCGGATCTTCGCGCAGCAGTGTCAGCGCGCCGGTCAGCGGAATTCCCTTGGCGCGGGTGAGCTGGACCGCGCGCCAGGCATGGTCGTCCTCAGTCCGCAGCGCAGCCTGGTACTCTTCGTCCTGAAGATCCTTGCGGACCGAGACCACAGACAGTACCGCGACCCCCACCAGCACCACGGCCGCAAGACCGACGTTGAACGGGTGTCCGGCCGGGCGGCGAGCCGTCCACGGCATGGCCAGGAAAACGCAGACCAACAGGCCCGGGATGACGAAGATCGGCAAGATCTTCAGCGACACCCCCAGGATCTCCACGTCGCCAGGAAAGAGGTGTGCAAACTCGTAAAGGCCACGAAAGGCCCATTCAGGCCGGGCGGCCGCGAACGAACTCGACGTGTCGGCCGGCGAGCCCAAGGCAACCCCCCGGTCGTCGCCGGAGATCCCGTGCCTTAGCGACAGCAGCAGAATTGCCACCAGCACAATCGCCATGGCCACGGCGTTGCGAACCGCCTGGTGGGGCCAGAAGGGGACGGTCATCTCCGCCGCGGCCGCCTTGGCCGCGTCGGCCCTCCGCCCCAGCACCACGTGCAGCGCCAGCAGCAAGAGGAAGCTCCCCGACAGGCAGCAAACGTGTAACACGAGGAACCGGGTGAGCGTGAGGTGTCCGAACTGCGGGCCGCCGGCCGCCAGCCGCCAAAGCCCGCCCCCAACCCACGGCAACAGTTCCAGGAAATTGACCCTCGTCTGGGTGCTGGAAAAGCTGTTCTGGTCCCAGGCCAGCAGATCGCCCGTCAACAGCGACCCCAACGTAACCAGCGCCATCAGCAGCACCGTCCAGAAGACCAACTCCCGCGGCGCCCGGTAGGCCCCGGTAACAATCATCTGGATCAGGTACAGCCCGACCAGCACCAGCAACACCTGGCCCGACCAATGGTGCATGGCCCGCAGCAGCCACCCCCCGGCCACCTCGTGTTGCAGGAAGTAGACGCTCTCCCAGGCGGTCTGCGCCCCGGGGCTGTAGTACATCCACAGGAAGAACCCCGTGATCAACTGCACGCAAAAGGCGAAGGCGATCGTGGCGGGCCAAACCCGGCACCAGCAGGCACCCCCGGCGATAGGGGCGTCCAGGCAGCTTCGTGCCGTCTCGCCGAGGCCGGTGCGGTCCTCGATCCAATGCCGTAAGGATCTCATGCTCTCTTGACCTTCTTCGAGGTGCCGGTCTGGAAGTTCTCAAATTTCACCCGCACTTCACCCGCTTGCAGCGCCTGCGGATCGACCTCTAGCGTGTCCATGCGGCGGGGGCTTTCCGAAGGCCTTTCCAGGCAGTTCCCATTCAGATCGAAACCGGCGCCGTGACAAGGGCAGAAGAACCTGCCCCCCTCCGGCGCGTCACGGTATTCGATGTAGCAGCCGGCGTGCGGGCAGACGACGTGCAACGCCAGCACCGGCTCTTGCGGATCGCCGGTACGGCGGAGGAACACCGCTCCGATCGGCTCGTTCGCAGAGCGGTTCCAGGCATCAGTCCGGTCCGCGACGACGGGAAACCTCCGCGGCGTTCCATCCTCCGGCAGCACGTCCAGAGACGTCAACCGCAGGAACTGCCCCGTCTGGCTCTTCTGGCGCAGCGGGTTGAAGAAGGCCACGATCCCGGTTACCGCCGGCACCAGCAGCCCCACGCCGCCCAGTGCCAGCGTGACGGCCTTGGCCAGGAATCCGCGCCGGCCCTCCGCGTCGGCCGCCCGACCAACCCTCGGTCGGTGCCCGTCGCCACCGCATGGGATCTTCATGGGAGTCTCCACAATGGGCACCTATTTCAACGTTCCATCGTCTGTAGAGAGCCAATCGCAGCTCGAAGAACTCGGATTCGCATAAGGCCGCGACCAGTGGTCGCGGCTTTACACCTTGAATCCAAACCGCAACCAGATTCTCACATCTCCGCTCGAACCGCGTCAAGGACCTTCCGCCGGGCCGACTCCAGCGGCTCGTCGAGGAATGCCCCGGCGGCGGCCTTGTGCCCACCGCCGCCGAACCGCTCGGCCACGCGGCTGCAATCCAGATCGCAGCGGCTGCGAAAACTGACCTTGAAACCGCCGCTGGTCTGCTCCGCCAGGATCACCGCCACCTCCGCCCCGCCCACCGAAAGCGTCATGTTGATCAGGTCCTCGCTGTCGGAGGGCACCGCCCCGGTGGCCTCGAAGTCCGCCCGCTCGATCCAGGTGTAGATCAGCCGGCCCCCCAGTTCCATGCGGGCGCGGGCCATCGTGCGGCCGACCAGTTGCAGCCGGGCCAGCGTCTCGTGCTCGTACAACTGCCGGTAAAGCTGGTCCGGGACGGCCCCCGCAGCCACCAGCCTCGCCGCCAATCGCAACGTCTCGCTGCTGGTCGAGGCAAAACGGAACCAACCCGTGTCGGTGGCCAGGGCCACGAACGCGGCCCGGGCAATCTCCGGGCTGAGCTCCACGCCCAGTCGATCGGCCGCCTCGATCACCAGCCGGCCGGTCGCCTCCGCTTTGACGTCCTTGAACACTTCGGCCCCCAGGTCGTCTTCGCTCAGGTGGTGGTCAATCACCGCTTTCTTGGCCCGGCTGGTGCGGATCACCTCGCCCGTGGCGCCCAATTGCGACCACGACGACGTATCCAGCACCATCAGCACCTCGTAACCGTCGAGCTGCTCCGCAGCCACGTCGACCCCCAACTGCTTGAGCTTCCGCCCAGGATCGAGAAACGCATAGCCCGGCGGCACGGCAAACGGGTTGACCGCCAGCACCTCTTTACCCAGTTGCTCCAGGATGGCAACCATTGCCAGCTCGCTGCCCAGCGCGTCGCAGTCGGGCCGCACGTGCGTGGTCAGCCAGAAGCGCCGGTGGCCGCGGACAAGCTCCACAAAGCGGGGCCAGTTGGGCATTTGCGATTTAGGATTTGGGATTTGGGATTTGGGATTTGGGATGTGGCGCCTACGGCTCTTGGGAATCGTATTGTTCGACGATCTCCTGGGTGGCCGCCACGTCTCGATCCATCTGGAGCACCAGTTGGTCGGCAGAGCCGAACTGTTGAATGTCCCTTAGTCGGGCGAGAAAGTCAACCTCGACGGCCCGGCCGTAGAGGCACCCCTGATATCCGATCAGGTAGAGCTCCACCTTTGCCGCCGCTTCGCCGAAGGTGGGATTCGGTCCGATGTTGACGGCCGCGGGCCAGGGGGCGTCGCCCAGCCACGCCCGCCCGGCATAGATCCCTTCGCCCGGCAGAAGGGCCTCAATCCGACCGAGGTTGGCGGTCGGATAGCCCAGCGTCACCCCGCGACCCGCACCATGAACGACCGTCCCCCGGATGCGGTACGGCCGGGTGAGCAGTCGCCTGGCCTGCTCCACTCCACCCGCGGCGATCAGCCCGCGAACCCGCGAGCTGGAGACGATCTGGCCGTCGATCGCCACTGGTTCGACTACCTCCAGCCTCACCCCTGCATCGTCGCAGAGCCGGCGCAACAGCCCGATGTCTCCCTCACGATGGCGGCCAAAGAAAAAATTGGGGCCTTCGACCAGGGCCTGGGCCGCCAGCCTGCCCCGCACGATCCGGTCGAAGAACTCCCGCGCGTCGAACTCCAGCAGCGCCCGGTCGGTGGGGTAGACCACCACGGCGTCGGCGCCCAATTCGGCGAGCAAACGGGCCTTCAGCTCGGTCCAACCAAGTGGTGCGGGGGCCTGTTCGGGACGTAGGATCCGATCCGGGTGTGGATCGAACGTGAAGATCACCGACGACGTTCCCGCCCGGCGTGCCAAGCCCGCTAGCCGCTCGACAATCCGCACATGTCCCCGATGCACCCCGTCGAAATTGCCAATCGACACGGCGGCGTAGCGGAATTGCTCGGGCAGTTGGTCCAGACCGCGGATCAGGTTCACGGGACGGTTTGAGATTTCAGATTTGAGATTCCAGGTTTCCGGCAGGCCTCAATCCTAAATCCCCAATCCAAAATCTGAAATCCCACGTCACTCGCCCGGCTCGCGGAACACCGGCTCCATCACCTTCGTGTTCCGATCCACCGCCAGCACGATGGTCCGCTGCTCCGCGCCGTCGGGGCTGCTGGCCACTACCGGCAGCACGTGGCGGCGGTCGGGCAGGCTGAAGCGAACCGCGAACGTCCCGTCGCTCCGCAGGTGAACCGGCTCCCCGCGGAGCGTGACGTGGGCGTCCGGATCCGTCACCCCGTGAACGATCAGCTCCGTGTCCACCTCGAACTTCAGCGCACGGTCGTTGCCCCTGCCCCCGGCCGCACCGAGGCCGAATCGCGTGCTCATCGGGTCGCCCATCGGCCGGCGAAGCCGCTCCTCAAACACCTCCTTCAGCTCCCGGTTCCCGTCCTGACCCAGGTACCCACCGCTCATGGCGTAGATCCGATCGAAATCCTTGGCCACCTCCGCCCAGTTTTCATCGAACGCGGTGCCCGACCCCACCGGCGGGGTGCTGACTGTGTTGCTGCGGATCACCGAGAAGAACCGATCACCGGTCGCCAGGTAGCCGATCTCGACCTGATAACTTTTAGGGGGCTCCTGCACGTCCAAATACCAGTTGTTCACCCCCCCGTGAATCGGGACATCGCGGACCACCCGCCGCGACGAGCAAGTGCTGCCGTCCCGCGAGACTTCGCTCAGCCGCAAGACCGGCCGGGCACCGTGCCAACGTTGCCCCAGGGCCGCCTGAGCCCGCTCGATGCTCGCGCGCGTCAACTCCCAGTACGCGTGCAGCCAGTATGGATCGCGGACCATCAACACCAGCCGATCCTTACCGCAGCCGTTTCCATCGGCTACCGATTTGAACGAGAGGTCCTTCGATTCCGCCAGCTTGATCTTGATTTGCCTCAGTCGGTGCCGCGCGTGAGGGCCGTGGACTGTCTTGCGGGACCGGTCCTTGCGCTGGACTACACTACCAGCCTTGCCCGGAGGGGCCTTGGCCACCGTCCCCTTGTCGCTGCTCCTCTTCCCTCCTTTACCCACCTCAGACCCGGTATGCTCCACCAGCGCCCTGATCAGGTCGCCTTTCCGCATCGAATGCCAGCCCGGGACCTTCTTCTTCTTGGCCATGTTGGCCAGATCTTTGACTCTGCGGGTCTTCAGCTTTGCTGCGGTAATCACGGGACTTATCTCCGGGTTGCCGATCGCGCCGGCCCGCTGGCGGCACGAGATGGCGCGTCGGTCGGTGGTTAGCTGTCCTCCGTGACCCGGAAACACACAATCTCCTTCCCCTTCTGGCAATCCATAGCGGGAACCAATCCGCGGACGACGATCCCTGCACGACGACTGGACGGTTTGCCCGTCTCCTCAAGCTACAGTCACGCTTCCGGCACTGGGGTGACCAAGGTTTGGAGGGAGTACACCCTTCAACCGGCTCCTTGTGCTGGGACCTCCGTTCGCCCGCTCCGGAGCTGCCTGCCGCTGGTAGGTACCCGATGGCAACGTCGGGCAGGACAGAAAGCCCCGGTAGACTGATTATAACCACTAGATCGTTTGAACGCAATAATCAGGCGTTGAGGAAAACGCCGTGCAAGCCCAGAACAGACCACGTATGGCCTTTCTAAGAAATGACTTGCAGCGACAGTCGCGTTGGCAAAAAACCGTCGCTAGAGGGAAGGAAACCACCACACACAGTGGGAATATACAGATCACAAGAGGGGTCTCCTTCGTCCGCCGGCCCACCCACCCCCGCCTCGCCTCGCGGTGCTGGCCCGTTACCCCCCGGTGCGGATGGCGCAGGCCAGATTTGCCCTCCTACCCGGCATGAGGTATACACCAGCGCGGCCCTTGGCTGCCCGGCTCCCTTGGGAGCGTCCCGCCCGATCCGGAGGCGCTTGACAGGAGTCGCTCGCCTGCTCAGATGGTCACCTGGTGGATTGACCCGTGTGAACTGACGGCTCGAGTCTCGGTGGTGGGTTATCCGCCACCGCCCGTCAGGGACAAGCCCCTTGCCCCTGGGACCCGTCGAAAGAAAATGCCCAAGAGCACCGCACCGTTTGTGGACAAGTCCCCCGACGACCGCTCACCGCTGGCGCTGGCGTACGGTTGGGCCGCGCGGATCACCGCGATCTCACTGGAGATGGTCGTTCCGGGACTGATCGGGCTCTGGATCGACCGGCAGTTGGGGACCGTGCTGCTGTTTCTCGTGTTGGGCGTGATCGTGGGCGTCACAACGGGCATGCTCCACCTGGTTCGCCTGGCCGCAGGGGCATCGCGGCGCGAGGCGTCCCAACGGGCATCCTCCGACAATCCTCCCAACCAGCGGCCCAAAACCACTCCATGAAAACCTGGTTTGCCAGAATGCGGAGCCGAGGCCCGACCACCCAGTCAGCCGTGCTGACCGTGGCGGTGCTGGTCCTTTACGCTGCGGTCGCGCCGGTGGCCGGCCTCCTCAGCGGGCCGGCAGGCTTGGCCGCGGCCGCCCTCGCCGCAGGGCTCTGTTGGGCGGGAGCCGAGCTGGCGCTCCTGGCCTGCCGGCGCTTCTGCGATCCCAGCCGCGCGTGGCTTGGCGTGTTGATCGGCATGCTGCTGCGGATGGGCCTGCCTCTCCTGAGCGCCTTGGTGATCCAGGTGCAGGGTGGGAGGCTGGCCAAAGCCGGCCTGTTGCTATACCTTCTCGTGTTTTACCCCGTTACGTTGTTCATCGAGACGGCACTCTCGCTGCCTTCCGGGGAACCGCCCCCGCGGCACCGCGACGCTCCCGCCAAGGTCGTCTCGTAGGCTACTGTGTGATCCATGGACGTCAACCAGATCGGCGAGCACATCAAGGACGCCCCCGATTTCCACGTACCCGCGCTTCTCTGGGACCACCTGCCCGAATTCCTGCAGGGGGAGCATCGCGGGCTGATCCCCCTTCCGGATTTCGGCACCGTGGACCTGTTCGGCTGGCAGATCAAGCTGCAACTGACGAAGTTCATGGTCCTGGAAGTGGTGGCGGCCCTGCTGATGCTCCTGATCTTCCTCCCTCTGGCCCGGAAGATCGCCACGGGCCGGTCCCCCCGGGGGCGAATCTGGAATGCCTTCGAGCTCGTGCTGATCTTCCTCCGCGACGAGGTCGCCCGGCCGGCCATCGGCCGACACGACGCCGACCGCTTCCTCCCGTTCGTCTGGACCATGTTCTTCTTCATCCTCTTCTGCAACCTGCTGGGGATGATCCCCTGGGCCGGCTCGCCCACCGGCTCGATCTTCGTCACCGCCGCGCTGGCCCTGATCACCTTCTGCACCGTTGCGGGGTCGGGAATGGTCAACTACGGAGTAGTGGGCTTCTGGACCGGCATGGTTCCCCGCGTCGATCTCCCCTGGGTCCTGGCCGCCTTCCTCAAGCCGATGCTGATGGGAATCGAGATCATGGGCCTGTGCATCAAGCACTGCGTCCTGGCCGTGCGGCTGCTGGCCAACATGTTTGCTGGGCATCTGGTCCTGGCGGTGATCGTCACCTTCATCGCCTGGACCACGGACCAGGCCTTCGTGCTCTGGCTGGGCGTGACGATCGCCAGCGTGCTTTCCGCCGTCGCGCTGAACCTGCTGGAGCTGTTCGTCGCTTTTCTCCAGGCCTACGTATTCACCTTTTTGTCCGCGTTGTTTATCGGCATGGCGGTTCACCAGCACTAACACGAGCCGCCGCACGAAGAACTCTTTGAGAGGAGACAGACCAAGTGAACAGGATCTCCAAGCTGGGAACGTTGAGCATCGTGTTGCTGCTTCTGGTGTGGCCGGCCCTGATGCCGCTGGCCGCCGCGGAACAGGCGCCTGCCAAGACCGAGAAAGAAGCTGCGGCCGAGGCCCCCGCCCCGGCTCCCGAAACAGCGGCGGCTTCCCGTGGCTTTTCCATTTACATGGGCGTGGCCTTCGGGTGCGGCATGATCATCCTCGGCGCCGGGTACGGCATCAGCAAGATCGGCTCCTGCGCCGTAGAGAGCATGGCCCGACAGCCCGAGGTCGCCGCCCCCATCAATACGGCCATGATCATCTCGGCCGCGTTGATCGAAGGGGTCACCTTCTTCGCGCTGATCGTCTGCCTGTTGCGTCTGTTCTTCCAAGAATAGTGCCGTCGAAGGCACATCGCGAGGGCATGAGCATGACCCGAGTCGTTTTCGGCCTGATCCTCGGCCTGGCCCTGCTTCTGCCGGGCACACTCGCCGCCGGAGCAGAACACGGCCAGGACAGCGGCGGCGGACTCAGCCCTATCCCTACCACCCTCAAGGACATCCAGGGCGACCTGGCCATTTGGACGGCCGTGGTCTTTCTGCTGCTGCTGACCCTGCTCTGGAAGTTCGCCTGGGGGCCGATCCGCTCGGGACTGGAAAAGCGCGAGCAGGGCATCGCCGACCAGATCGCCCAGGCCGAACAGTCTAACCGCAAGGCCCAACAACTCCTCGACCAGTACGATCAGAAGCTGACCGACTCCCAGGCCGAAGTCCGCGGACTCCTCGACAAGGGCCGCCGCGATGCCGAAGTGCTCGGCCGCGAAATGCTGGAAAAGGCCAAGCAGGAAGCCCAGGCCGAGCAGCAGCAGGCCCTCCGGCAGATCGATGCCGCCACGGCAAACGCCCTGAAAGAACTGGCCCGGCAAAGCTCCACCTTGGCCGTCCAACTGGCCGGGAAGATCCTCCAGGTCGAGCTGAAACCCGAAGATCACGCCCAACTGATCCAACAGGCCGTATCCGACTTCGGACAGAAACAACCCACGGTGTAGGAGGCGTCTCCAGATGTCGGCCGAACGTGAGCAGCACAGATCGGCGACTGGAGTCGCCTCCTACAGGAGCGAATGAATCCCCCGACACCTACCTGATAACTGAAAACTGACAACCGAACATTCCGCGGCACGTTGCTCGATTGGCGCCTTCACAGTGGCGGTTAGCAGAGAACTCCCCTTCTCGCGCGATTGACAAAGCACGATGGCAGAGTCCGACGACATCACGGCACGGGACGCCAACGTGGCGGCGCAGATCGAGGCTGACGTGCGCGTCGAGCACGTCGCCGACGTCTACGCCCAGGCCCTGCTGGGCGCCGCCGAGAACGCCGGCCGCAGCGAACAGGTGCTCGAAGAATTCGAGTCGCTGATCAGCGAGCTGCTCCAGCCGTTCCCCCAACTGGATGCCATCCTCACCTCCACTTTAATTCACCACGACGAGAAGGCCGGCATCCTCGACCGCGTGCTGGTCGGGCGGTTCTCGCCGCTTCTGATCAACTTCCTCAAGGTCGTCTCGCGCCACGGCCGGCTCGACTGCCTGCGGGCGATCCATCGTCAGACCCGCCTGTTCTACGACCACTTGCGGGGGCGGGTCCACGTGCGGTTGACCACCGCCACGCCGCTGAGCGAGGCCGCCGCAGGCCGCATCGCCGAGAGTCTCCGCGCCCTGTTGGGTGCCGAGCCGGTCCTGCGGCGCGTGACCGACCCGGAAATAATCGGCGGGGCCGTGCTCCGCGTCGGCGATACCGTCTACGACGGCTCGATCGCCAACCAACTGCACCTCATCCGTCAACAGATGATTGACAGGAGTGCCCATGAGATTCAAAGCCGACGAGATCGCTTCCGTGATCCAGCAGGAAATTGAGCGCTTCGAGTCCCGGATCGACGTCCGCGAGGTCGGCCAGGTCATCGAACTAGGCGACGGCATCGCCCGCGTCTATGGCCTCTCCGGCGTGATGTCCGGCGAAATGGTCGAGTTCCCCGGCGGGGTCAACGGCCTGGCCTTCAACCTGGAAGAAAACTCCGTGGGCGTAATCATCCTGGGCAACTTCCGCTCGATCAACGAGGGCGACGAGGTCCGCAGCACCGGCAAGCTGCTCTCCGTGCCGGTGGGCGAGGCCGTGTTGGGTCGGGTGATCGACCCGCTGGGCAACCCGCTGGACGGCCGCGGCCCCGTCCAGACCACCGAGCGCCGGCTCGTCGAGGAGATCGCCGTCGGCGTCGCCCAGCGCCAGCCGGTGAAGGAGCCGCTGCAAACGGGCATCAAGGCCATCGACTCGATGACCCCCATCGGCCGCGGGCAGCGCGAGCTGATCATCGGCGACCGCAAGACCGGCAAGACCGCCATCTGCATCGACACGATCATCAACCAGAAACACGCCGACGTGAAGTGCTTCTACGTGGCCATCGGCCAGAAGGAATCTACCGTGGCCGGCCTGATCGAGGTGCTCCGCAAAGAAGGGGCCATGGATTACACCACGGTGATCGTGGCCGGCGCCAGCGATCCGGCGCCGCTGCAATACGTGGCACCCTACTGCGGCTGCGCCATGGCCGAGTACTTCATGTTCAAGGGCGAGCACGCCCTGTGCGTCTACGACGATCTCTCCCGGCAGGCCCAGGCCTACCGCCAGCTCTCGCTGCTGATGCGCCGGCCTCCCGGACGCGAGGCCTACCCCGGCGACGTCTTCTACTGCCATAGCCGGCTGCTGGAGCGGGCGGCCAAGCTCAGCGACGAACTGGGCGGGGGGTCGCTGACGGCCCTGCCCATCGTCGAAACCCTCGAGGGCGAGGTCTCCGCCTACATCCCCACCAACGTGATCTCCATCACCGACGGCCAGATCTACCTCCAGCCCGACCTGTTCTTCGCCGGCCAGCGCCCCGCGATGAACGTGGGCATTTCCGTCTCGCGGGTCGGCGGGGCGGCCCAGGTCCCAGCCATGAAGAAGGTGGCCGGCGGCCTGCGGCTGGACCTGGCCTCCTTCCGCGAACTGGAGGCCTTCGCCCAGTTGGGAACCGAGCTGGACGCCGCCACCCAGGCCCGGCTCGATCGCGGATACCGCATGACCGAACTCCTCAAGCAGGGCCTCTACCACCCGCTGCACGTCACCGACCAGGTGTTGAGCATCTACGCCGGCACCCACGGCCACCTCGACGCCGTTCCTCGGGAACAGGTGCATGCCTGGGAGCAGGCCTTCTTGAGATTCATCCACGAGGAAAGGAAGCCGATCTGGCAGAAGATCACCGACACCCGCCAGCTCGACGACCAGACGGCCGCCGAGTTGGACCGGGCCCTGGCCGAGTTCCAGAAGGTCTATGCCGGGACAAAGGAGCCAGCCACGGCAACCGTATGACGAATGACGAAGCACGAATGACGAAACTCGTCGGGTGGCCGGGGTCGACGGGCATCGGCGGGGCACCATGCGAAGCATGGTCACGTTGGTCGCCGAGCCCCCGGGAATCCGGGGTCTGGGGGCTCACTTACGTTCCACCCCACCCCTCCCAATCCCCAATCCCCAATCCCCAATCCCTAATCCCTCGCCCCTAACCCCTCGCCCCTAACCATGGCCAAAGCCCGCAAGGTCGAAAAACGCCGCAACTCGATCCGCGGGATCCGCAAGATCACGCGGACCATGGAGTTGATCGCCACGGCGCAGTTCAAGCGGGCGATGGATCGGGCGGCTGCCGCCAGTGCCTACACCCGGCGGATCACCACCCTGGTCGACCACTTGGCCCGCAGCGGCTTGCAGGTGACCCATCCCCTGTTGGAGGCCCGCCCCGAGACCAACCGGGCGATCCTGCTGGTCCTTTCGGCCAATCGGGGGATGTGCGGCGGCTATAACGCCAGCCTTCTGCGGCTGGCCCTGGCCCGCTTCAACGAGTTGAACAAGAGCGTGCCCGAGTTGCGGCTGGAAATCTCCGGCAAGCGGGGGATCGCGGCGTTTCGATTCCGAAAACATGAGCCCGACCAGGCCTTCACGCACTTCGAGGACAAGCCGAAGTTCGCGGAAGTTGACCTGTTGGCCAGCCGCTACATGGAGGCCTTCCAGGCTAAACGCCTCGACCGGCTCGACGTGGCCTACACCAAGTTCGAGAGTCTCAACCGCCAGCACGCGGTGGTCGAGACCCTCCTGCCGCTCGGCGGACCGCGGGCCGTGGAAGGCGAGGAGGAGCCGGCTGCCCAGCCCCAGTACGAGTTCCTACCCTCGGCCGAGAGCATCCTCGATGAGATCCTCCCCGCCAGCTTCAAAGCGAGACTGTTCAAGTGCTTCCTCGACGCGGCCGCCAGCGAACAGATCGCGCGGATGATCGCCATGAAGACCGCCACCGAAAACGCCGACTCCATGATCAGCCACCTGACGATGGTCTACAACCGGGCCAGACAAGGCCAAATCACCTCCGAACTGCTGGAGGTCATCAGCGGCGCCGAGGCACTATCGAAATAGCAGCAACCCCGCGGCCGCGGCAGTTGACTGCCGCGGCCGCACCACCCCCAACCTGACCAAAACGATGCCGACCACCACACCCACCGCCCCCAAGCCGGCCAAAGCTCAAAAGCAGCCCACCACCGGCCGCGTGACCCAGATCATCGGCTCGACCTTCGACGCCGAGTTCCCCGAAAACCAGCTCCCGGCCATCTACAACGCCGTGAAGATTGTCTCCCAGCACAAAGGCGTCAAGCTGGATCTCACCGGCGAGGTCCAGCAGCACCTCGGCGGCGGACGCGTCCGCTGCGTCGCCCTGGGCAGCACCGACGGGATGGTCCGCGGCATGGACTGCCTCGATACCGGCTCGCCCGTCAAGGTCCCGGTGGGCAAAGGAACCCTCGGCCGCGTGTTCAACCTCACCGGCGAGCCGATCGACGGCCGCGGACCCGTCCAGGCCGACGAGTACTGGCCCATCCACCGCGAATCCCCCGAGGTCACCGATCTGTCGACCAAGACCGAGGTCTTCGAGACGGGCATCAAGGTGATCGATCTCTTGACACCGTTCGTCCGCGGCGGCAAGGCCGGGCTGTTCGGCGGGGCCGGGCTGGGCAAGACCGTGATCCTGACCGAGCTGATCGCCCGGATCGCCAGCTCCCACGGCGGATACTCCGTCTTCGCCGGCGTCGGCGAACGGACCCGCGAAGGAAACGACCTCTGGCTCGAAATGCAGAAGGCCGAGATCGGCCAGACCGGACGCAAGGTCATGGAACAGACCTGCATGGTCTTCGGCCAGATGAACGAGCCGCCGGGCGCCCGCCTGCGGGTAGGGCTCTCGGCGCTGACCATGGCCGAATACTTCCGCGACACCACCGGCACCGACGTCCTGCTATTTATCGACAACATCTTCCGCTTCTCCCAGGCCGGCAGCGAGGTCTCCGCCCTGCTGGGCCGCATGCCCTCGGCCGTCGGCTACCAGCCGACCCTGGCCACCGAGATGGGCCAGTTGCAGGAGCGGATCGCCTCGACCAGCAAGGGGGCCATCACCTCGGTCCAGGCGGTCTACGTCCCGGCCGACGACCCCACCGACCCCGCCCCGGCCACCGCCTTCGGACAGCTCGACGCCTTCGTCTACCTGGAACGCGCCATCTCTGAGAAGGGCATCTATCCGGCCGTCGACCCGCTGGCCTCCGCCAGCCGTGTGCTCGACCCCCAGTACGTCGGCGATCGCCACTACGCCATCGCCCGGCGGGTGCAGCGCACCTTGCAGCGCTACCGCGAGTTGCAGGACATCATCGCCATTTTGGGCGTCGACGAGCTCAGCGAGGATGACAAGCTCGTCGTCCATCGCGCCCGGCGGATGGAGCGGTTCCTCTCGCAGCCGTTTCTGGTGGCCGAGGTGTTCACCGGCAAGCCCGGTGAGATCACGCCCCTGGAGGACACCATCCGCAGCTTCGAGGAGCTGGCCGACGGCAAGTGGGACCACCTGCCCGAACAGGCCTTCATGTACGTCGGCGCCATCGACCAGGCCGCCGAGCAGGCCAGGAAGATCGAAGCCAAAGGGAAGAGAGAGTAATGCTGAATGCTGAGTGCTGAATGCTGAGTGCTGAACGCTAAATCCTCACCGACATCCACCGGCTGCCGCCACGGCGTCTCCAATCCCTAATCCCTAATCCCCAATCCCTTCCCCCCATGCGACTCGAATTCCAGTGCACCGTGATCACCCCCGAGCGAACCGTCTGCGACGTGATCGCGGAATTCGCGGCCCTGACGCTCTACGATGGCGAGATCGGCATCGCCCCCGGCCGCGCCCCGCTGATCGGCCGGCTCGGCGCCGGTGAGATGCGGATCACCCACGAGGGCCAGACCCACCACTACTACGTCCAAGGTGGGTTCGTCGAGGTGCTCAGCGACCAGGTCACGGTGCTCACGGACCAGGCCGTCCCCGCCGACCAGCTCGACGCGGCGGTCCTCCAAGAGCAGCTCGAAGCCGCCCGCGCCCGCCGCGCCGCCACCCCCGAAACCCTGGCCGCCCGCGACCGCGCCGTGGCCCTCAGCCGCGCCCAGTTGCGCGTCGCCCGACGGGCGAACGCCTGATCGTTGCCCACGACCAAGTTGCCGCCGGCGGAACTAAGCCGGATTGACATTCCGGGGGGTCGGTTCTAGCATCAAGTGTAGGAGGACTTCATGCGCAGGATTCGCGTTTACGTGGATACGTCTGTTTTTGGGGGCGTTGCAGACGAGGAGTTTGCCGACCCCAGCCGGCGGTTCTTCGACCGCGTTAAGAGGGGAGATTTCTTCGTGCTGCTGTCGCTGCACACGGCGGACGAGCTCGCTGGTGCACCAGCGCAAGTCAAGCAGCTTGTGGAGAGTCTTCCCACTGAGTGCATTGAACGAGTGAGGTCGGACGATGAGGTCGCAGCCCTGGCTGAAGCCTACATCGCGGCAGGTGTGCTGGGCGGAGCATCGGAGTTGGATGCCCGACACGTCGCGGCGGCGACGGTAGCGCGAGCAGACGTCCTGCTGAGCTGGAACTTCAAGCACCTCGTCAACTACGACCGCATCCGGAAGTTCAACGGCGTGAACGTCCTGAACGGCTACGCCACGATCGACATCCGCAGTCCTCTGGAGATGGAATATGAAGGCCAAGACCAAGACGTTTGACTGCGTGGAAATGAAGCGCCAAGCACAGGAGGCACTCCTGGCGGAATACCGGGCACGGCAGAACGAATTCGATTCGCTGACCACCTTTCTTCACGCCAAAGTTGAGGAGTCGGAGTGGGTGTCTGCCTTGTGGCAGAGACTCGCAGCGGACGCGCGATAAAGGTGCCTCTTGCCGGCCGCCGCTGCCGAGACCATGGCCGCCGCGCACACGGGATGTTCGTTCTCGGCATCGCGGTTGATACAATCGTTCTTGGGACGGCGCAAACCAGCCGGTGTTCGACCCATGGTATGCACTGACCCATCTTGCCGCCAAAGTATGACGCAGAACGACAAGACTCGACCACGCGCGATTCTGCTGACGCTCACTGCTGGGCTGTTCGTCTGGTTCTTCGCCGATGCCCTGTTCAACTCCGGCATGTTCGCCTTCCGCGATGCGGCCCACTTCTACTATCCGCTGTTTCAGTTCACTGCCGACGAGTGGGCGGCCGGGCGGGTGCCGCTGTGGAACCCGCATGAAAACCTGGGCACGCCGCTGGCCGCCAACCCGGCCGCCAGCGTCTTTTATCCCGGCAAGCTGATCTTCGCCCTGCCGATCAGCTACCCCTGGGCCTACAAGATCTACATTATGGCCCATCTGCTGCTGGCCGCCGTCGCGGCCTACCGGCTGGCAAGGCATTGGCAGGCCAGCGTCGAGGCGGCCGGGGTGTGCGCCGTCTCCTACGCCTTCTCCGGCAATGTGTTGTTCACCTACTGCAACTGCGTCTTCCTGGTCGGGGCCGCCTGGCTGCCGGCGGCAATTCTGGCGGCCGATCGGATGCTGGTGG
>Ga0315291_10002271_pt1 | contig 25274 bp, 17 predicted proteins | sample YL17G12_20_MG_FD_203070 | JGI IMG/M metagenome (GOLD analysis project Ga0315291, IMG submission 203070) | Sediment microbial communities from Yellowstone Lake, YNP, Wyoming, USA - YL17G12_20 | ecosystem: Environmental > Aquatic > Freshwater > Lake > Sediment | place: USA: Wyoming | collected...
TCTTCTGTGCCAACGGCCAGTGCGCCCAGTGCCTGGTCGTCGCCAACGGGAGACCGGTCAAGGCGTGCATGACCCAGGTTCGGCACCGGATGAGGATAAAGCCCATGGAGGGACTCCCCGTCCTGCCGAAGTCGGAGGCCGTTCCCGTTCTGCACGCGATCGAGACGGTCTCCGTCCCGGTGCTCATCCTCGGCGGTGGCCCGGCGGGGATGTCGGCGGCGGTCGAGCTCTCTTTGCACGGGGTCCGCTCCCTCCTTGTCGACGACAAGCAGCGGCTGGGGGGGAAGCTCGTCCTGCAGACGCACCGCTTCTTCGGCTCCACCGAGGCGGTCTACGCCGGGACGCGAGGGATCGACATTGCCCAGCGCCTCGAAAGAGAGGTCCGCGCGGGAGGGGGGACCGAGGTGTGGCTCGAGTCGACCGCTCTTGGCGTCTTCAGCGACCGCGTGGTCGGCGTCCTGCGCGGCGGAACGCGCTACGTCCTGGTCACGCCGCAGGTCCTTCTCGCAGCGACCGGCGCACGGGAGAAGTCGCTCTTGTTCAGAGGAAACACGCTCCCCGGCGTCTACGGGGCCGGGGCCTTCCAGACCCTCGTCAACCGAGACCTCGTCAAGGCGGCGGAGCGCCTGTTCATCGTCGGGGGGGGGAACGTCGGCCTGATCGCGGGCTATCACGCCCTGCAGGCCGGGATCGAGGTGGTCGGCCTCGTGGAGGCCCTCCCGGAGTGCGGTGGATACCGAGTCCACCAGGACAAGCTCGCCCGCCTTGGCGTCCCGATCTACACCTCGCACACGATCCTCTCGGCGAATGGAAGGGACGACGTCGAGTCCGTGACCATCGCCCGGGTCGACGCACGCTTCCGAACGGTGCCAGGGACAGAGCAAACGTTCCCCTGCGACACGGTCCTCATCGCCGTGGGGCTGGACCCGGTCGACGAATTCACGAGGAAGGCGGAGGAGTTCGGCCTCCCCGTCTTCGCCGCCGGGGACGCGGAGGAGATCGCTGAGGCGTCGGCCGCGATGTTCTCCGGGCGGATCGCCGGGCGGCGGGTCGCCTGCCGCCTCGGGGCGACGACCGAGAGCGTCCCCGAGGCGTGGGGGAAGACGGTGGCCGTCCTCAAGGCCCGCCCCGGGCGCACGGCGGAGGAGAAGCCCCCTGGCGTGGAGGAGGGGGTCCTCCCGATCCTCCACTGCGTTCAGGAGATCCCCTGCAACCCGTGCACGTCCGTCTGCCCGCAGGGGCTCCTGCAGATCGAAGGGGAGGACATCCGCTCCCTCCCGCGGTTCGTCGGGGAGCGCGCCGGGAAGGCGTGCCTCGGATGCGAGCGCTGCGTCGTCGTCTGCCCCGGGCTGGCGGTCACCCTCGTCGACTACCGCAGGGACCGGGAGAGACCCACCGTCACCCTCGCCTTCGAGTTCGGCGCGCGCAAGGTTCGCCCTGGCGAGAGGGTGACCGTGACGGACCGGCGCGGAAGGAAGCTGGGAGAGGCGCCCGTCCTCGGCGTTCGTGCCCTCCCTCGAAACGACCGGACCGTCCTTGTCCAGGTCGAGACTCCCAGGGAGGTCGCCCAACTCGTCTCCGGGATCCGCCTCCAGCCGGCCTGGGCCGACACGCCCCTCCCGACGCCGCTTGAGTCCTTGACTGACGATGCGATCGTCTGTCGCTGCGAGCGGGTGACGGCCCGGGAGATCCGCGACCTCATCCGGAAGGGCTATCGCGACCTGAACGAGATCAAGGGCATCGCCCGGGCGGGCATGGGGGCCTGCGGGGGGAAGACCTGCTCGGCCCTCATCCTGCGCCTGTTCCGCGAGGAAGGGGTCCCGGACGGGGAGGTCACGCCGAACGTCCCGCGGCCCCTGTTCATCGAGGTCCCGCTGGGGACGTTCGCCGGGGTTGAAGAGGCCACGGATGCTTGAGCGCTACGACGTCGTGATCGCTGGAGCCGGGAGCGTGGGGGTCCCGGCGGCGCTCGCCATGGCACGCGCCGGGGTCAAGGTCCTCGTGCTCGACCCGTTCGCGAGCCAAGGACAGGGCTCGAACAAGGCGGCGATCGGGGGGATCCGCGCCACCCACTCCGACCCGGCGAAGATCCGCCTCTGCCTGCGCACCCTGGAGATCGTCTCGGCCTGGAAGGAGACGTACGGTCACCACATCGAGTGGACGAAGGGCGGGTACACCTTCGTCGCCTACCGGGAGAGGGAGGAGAGGGTCCTGAGGGACCTCCTCGTCGTTCAGCGTCGCTACGGCCTGAACATCGACTGGCACGACCGCGGTCAACTCCTGGACGTCGTGCCTGACCTGAATCCCCAGGGACTCCTCGGAGGGACGTTCTCTCCGGACGATGGGCACTGCTCGACCCTCCTTGCAGGCCACGCCTTCTGCGACGAGGCGAAGCGGACAGGGGCGGCCTTCCGCTACCAGGAGCCCGTGACCGGGATCGAGGTCCAGGGCGGGTGCGTGTGCGGGGTCGTGACTCCCAAGGGGCGGTACGCGACCCGCGTGGTCCTCAACGCCGCCGGCCCATGGGCGAGGGAGGTGGGGGCCCTCCTTGGGTTTGACCACCCGGTGACCCCGGACTCACATGAGGCCGGAATCACCGAGCCCGTCGCTCCTTTCCTCGGCCCGATGCTCGTCGACACGCGGCCGGCGCCCGGCTCGGCGAACGACTACTTCTATCAGCTCGCGAGCGGACAGGTGGTCTTCTGCATCACACCCGAGCCGAGCCGCGTCGGACAGGACCGGCGCGAGACGAGCGAGTTCCTCCCCCTGGTCGCGCGGAGGATGGTCGACCTGGTCCCTCGCCTGGCTCAGGCCCGCGTCAGACGGACCTGGCGGGGCCTCTACCCGATGACCCCGGACGGGTCGCCGCTCGTCGGGTGGGCGCGCGAGCCGAAGGGGTACCTCCTGGCCATCGGGATGTGCGGGCAGGGATTCATGCTCGGTCTCGGTCTCGGGGAACTCCTCGCGCGCATGGTGACGAACTCCCTCCTCCCAGGCGACGAGGAGGTCCTCGACCAGCTCTCTCCCTACCGCCGCTTTGGCGGGCAGGAGAGGCTGAAGTAGCTGTCCCCTAGTCCACGCCTGGCGGAAGGGGCGCTTCCTCGATCAGGACGGTCGCCCTCGGCCGGACCGTCGCCCCGGCGGGCACGGACTCCCGCAGAACGACGCCCGGCGCGATCCGCGCCCCCCGCCCGATGTGGATCGGGCCCAGGAGAATCACGTGCGCCCCCAGGATAGCTCCATCATCCACCGTCGGGTGGCGCTTCGCGTCCTTGCGGGAGACTCCTCCCAGGGTCACCCCTTGGTAGATCAGGACGTCGTCCCCGACCTCGGCGGTCTCTCCGATGACGACGCCACTCCCGTGGTCGATGAACACCCTCCGCCCGATTCTCGCACCAGGGTGGATCTCCACCCCGGTCAGGGCGCGCGTCCCGTGGGCGAGGAGGCGCGCCAGCAAGCGCAGACGGCGCCGCCAGAGGAAGTGCTCCACTCGGTGGGCCCACAGCGCGTGGAGTCCCGGGTAGCAGAGGAGGACCTCGAGAACGCTCTTCGCCGCCGGGTCCTTCTCCCTCGCCGCTCGCACGTCCTCCCGGATCGATCTAAGCACGGTCGGGCCCCCACAATTCCGTTGACAGGTAACGCTCCCCGGTGTCGGGGAGAACCACGACAATCGTCTTGCCCACGTTTGTCTCCGCGCTCGCCTCCCTCAGTGCGGCCCATAGGGCCGCGCCGGAGGAGATCCCGGCGAAGATCCCCTCCTCACGTGCCAGGCGGCGCGCCGTCGCGCGGGCGTCCTCCTCGGTCACCGCCACGATGTCGTCGACGAGTTCACGTCGCAGGACGTCCGGAACGAAGTTCGCGCCGATCCCCTGGATGTTGTGGGGTCCCGCCCGCCCTTGCGTGAGGAGCGGAGAGGCGGCCGGCTCCACCCCGACCGCACGAAGGGTCGGCTTCTGCCTCTTGAGGAACGCCGTGGCACCCGTGATCGTCCCCCCGGTTCCGATCCCCGCAACGAGGACGTCGATCTTCCCCTCGGTGTCCTCCCAGATCTCAGGCCCCGTCGTCCGTTCGTGCGTCTGCGGGTTTGCCGGGTTCTCGAACTGCCGTGGGAGGAACGCCCCGGGCGTCTCACGGCCAAGGCGCTCGGCCTCGGCGACCGCCCCGCGCATCCCCAAGGGACCTGGCGTCAAGACGACTTCCGCTCCAAGGGCGGTCAGGATCCGACGCCGCTCGACGGTCATTGTCTCGGGCATCGTCAGGACGAGTCGGTAGCCCTGGACCGCGCACACATAGGCAAGTCCGATCCCCGTGTTTCCGGAGGTTGGCTCAATGACCGTCCCGCCCGAGGAGAGGAGGCCGCGGCGCTCCGCGTCCCGGATCATTCCCCACGCAATCCGATCCTTGACGCTCCCGAGCGGATTCCGTGCCTCGAGCTTCGCCAGGACCGTGGCCGGGAGACCGTGGGCGAGGCGGTGGAGGCAGACAAGCGGCGTCCCGCCAATCAGATCCAGAACGCTATCGAAGACGGGCATCCTTCCTCCTTATGTGCGGAGACGGAAACGGGCCCTCGCGACGCGCAGGAGTCGCCAGGAGAGAGATGAGACGGAAGTGGAAGCCGGCTCAGGCGGAGCCTAGGCGGTACAAGCGTCGAGCGAGGCGAGACGACAACAAAGGCAACCACCCCCGCTTGTCCGAGAGCCGTTCTTCGTCATCGCGGTCACCTCCTGACGTTCTGCCTTGAGATGGGTCTACCGTACAGGCTGGGAGGGCTTCCGTCAAGAGGCGTGCGCGGCCGGTTGCACTAGAAGATCGATCGAGATAGGTACGCCGGCTCATCGTCCCAAGGCCTGGCGTAGCGGAGGTTGAGCAGAACGGGTTCAGACGCGGTCGTCTGCGCCGCGAGGACGCGGGAACGCCCCCAAGGGCCGACGCGCGATCCCTCCCACCGGGCGCGGTCGGGAAGAGCCGCCGCCCTGACCCCCTCTCGGGCGCTCTCGTCTCATAGACCTCATTGGAATGTGGGCCCGCAAAGCCCCATCCCTACGGACTTGCCGAGAGGGTCCAGACAACCTATGATCCTCCTACCGAGAAGCAAGAGAGCCAGGGAGGTGGGAAGATGGCGCGGTCAAGATGCAGCGCGGTTTCACTCGTTCTCCTCACTGTGAGCGGGCTCCTATTCGCCCTCTCCGCGGTCAGCCTCGCCCGCGACATCAGGGTCCCGGGCAACTACAGCTCCCTCAAGCAGGCCATCAGCGCCGCCAAGGCGGGAGACCGAATCATCCTCGAGAGCCGGACCTATCGCGAGAACATCGAGATGCGAAACGACCGGAAGATCACGATCATCAGCGAGTCCAAGACGCGTCCGGCCAAGATCCAAGCGAGCCGGAAGGACGAGCCGGTCTTCTCGATCACGTCGTGCACGGGCTTGACGTTCGAGAACCTGATCATCCAGAGCGGGTCCGTCGGCGTCTTCGCGACCGGGAGCGGCGACCTCGTCTTCCGGAACTGCACGGTGACCCTGAACACCGGCTCTGCCCTGGTTGGGAGCGGCTTCGTCCTCGACTCGACCAGGCTGACGGAGAACGAGGGCTGGGGCATGGAGGTCGTCAAGGAAGAGACGCCGACGAAGGAGTTCGATGCGGATCTTCTCAAGAGCACGGTCTCGGGCAACCGCAGTGGCGGGATCTCCGCAAGCGGGGCAAGGCTCAATCTCGAGACGGCGACGATCGAGGGGAACCGCGGCTGGGGAATCGAAGTCACGAACCGCGGAACCCTGACCATGGAGGTAGGGGCGAGCGAGTCCCTCATCACGAGGAACGACTCGGGCGGGGTGCGTGTCGGCGAGGCGACGGCGACCCTCACAGGCCGTGTTGCGGACAATGCCCACGTCGGTGCCCTGGCCGAGGGCGCGACCCTCAACCTCTTGCAGGCAACCGTCTCCGGACATCCGGAGGGGAACCTGATCTACCGCAACTCGACGGGCATGATCGCGCAGAGTCAGGTCCTGAACAGCGCGCTCGCCGGGATCCTCCTTGAAGGGACAACCAGCGTCACTCTCGACGGAAGCACCGTGTCGGGGAACAAGGCGCATGGGATTGCGGCAGCGGCCGGATCGAGCTTGTCCCTGACGAAGGGGAGCGTCGTATCCGGGAATGCGCCGGACGGCCTTGCGCTCGATGGCGCGGTGGCCACCCTGACCGGCTCTCAGGTGACGGGGAACGCCCAGAACGGGATCTCAGGTCTGAGCAAGGCAGAGATCACCATCGGGACGAGCACCATTGCGCAGAACGGTGCCCACGGGATCGCGCTCGCCGGGGCGACGCTCGCCGTCGACAAGAGCGAAGTGAAGGAGAACGCGCAGGACGGGATCCATGCTGTGGCCGGTTCGACCGTCGCTGTGAGCAATGCCTCGCTTCTGTCTGCAAACAAAGAAAACGGCGTCCTCCTTGACGCTTCGACTGGTTCCCTGACCGGCTCCCAGACTCAGGGGAACCAGGCGAACGGCGTGAGGGGCGCGAATGCGGCACAGGCGACCGTGAAGGATTCGACCGTGGCGAAGAACCTCGCCCAGGGGATCCTCGTCGTCGGCTCGCGCCTGGATGTGCAGGGCTCGCAGATCCGCGAGAACGCGAAGAACGGGATCTACGCGCAGGCCAGCTCGACGGTGAGTGTCAGCGCTCAGACGAAGATCACCCTCAATGGGGAAAACGGAATCCTGATCGACGCCTCGACCGCGACAGTCAATGACTGCGACGTCTCCGACAACCAGCTGAATGGGGTGAGCGGAACCGGAAAGTCCGACTCGACCATCACCGGGACAACCATCAGCGGGAACACCCTCGACGGCGTGTTCCTGGCCGACGGCAAGGCGACTCTCGTCAGCTCCACGGTCAGCGGGAACGGGGCGAACGGCGGGCACGCCACGACGAACGGCCTCCTTATCCTCAACAAGACCAAGGTCCTGGGGAACGCCGCCGAGGGCCTCCTCGCTGAAAGCGCGGCGGTCGAGACCACGGGGAGCGAGATCCGCGACAACGGGATGAACGGCGTCCGCGCCGTCGCCTCCTCGGCGAAGCTCGACACGACCCTGATCGCTGACCATCCGCAGAACGGTGTCCTCCTCGACACGAGCTCGGCGACGATCTCGACGTGCGACATCCTGACGAACCAAGGCGAGGGGATCCTCGCCGGTCAATCCAAGCTCGCGGTGACGGACTCCACGATCGACCGGAACGTGAAGAACGGTCTCCTGATGACGAACTCGACCGCTGACGTCACCGGGACGAAGGTCACGAGCAACGGCGTTCGCGGAATCGACGCGAGCGCGAACTCGAGCCTCTCCGCGACGACGACCCTCGTCTCCGGCCACCCCAGCGATGGCGTCCTCGTCCAGAACAGCTCCGCTGACCTCCTGCAAAGCCAGATCAAGGACAACCGCGCCCGTGGCCTCGCCGCGGTCGTGTCGACCGTGGTCATGGATACGTGTGAGGTCTCAGGGAACATGGCGCAGGGGATCGACCTTTCGAACTCGGTCGCCGACCTGACGACGACCCAACTCCTTCGAAATGGCGGGCGTGGCCTCGACGCGCGCGACTCGACGGCGTCCCTCGTCGGCTGCACGGTCACTGGCCACACCGCGGAGGGGATCGCCCTCACCAACGCCGCGGCTGGCCTCGAGGGGACGAAGGTCGACCAGAACAAGAGCTTCGGGATCCTTGCCCAGAGCTCGGTGGCGGCCCTGTCGGGCGGGAGCGTCTCTCAGAACGAGAAGGACGGGCTCTTCCTCACGAACGCCTCGATCGACGCGAAGCAGGTGGCGATCAACTCCAACGGCGGCCACGGGATCAGGGCCGAGTCGTCGAAGGCGGCGCTCGCGGACTGCACCGTCGCGAACAACGCCCAGGACGGGCTCTTCCTCAAGTTCTCGCAAGGGTCGGCCGAGCGGACGAAGATCCAGAAGAACGGAGGGTACGGGATCGAGGCCGAGGAGCGCTCGCGGGCCGGTCTCTCGGCGAGCGAGGTCTCCGGTCACCCTAGGGACGGAGTCAAACTCACCGACTCGAACGCCGACATCCGCTCGTCGCAGGTCAAGGACAACAACGGGGAGGGGGTCTTCGGCACGAACTCCCAGGTGAAGCTCCTCGACTCAAGCGTCATCTCAGGGCACCCCAAGAACGGGATCTCCCTCGTGAGCGGATCGGCCGAGGTGCGCGGCTCGACGATCACGCGCAACGGAGTTCACGGGATCCTCGCTCAGGGCTCGATCCTCGTGATCGCAAGCTCCCAGGTCACGGACCACCCCCAAGATGGGCTCTCCCTCACGGACTCCAAGGCGGACATCGAGACGACCACGATCTCCCAGAACCGGCGCCGTGGGATCCACGCCCAGGAGAACTCGGAAGCCAAGCTTTCGAGCGCCACGGTGACCAAGAACGGCGAAGAGGGCGTCCTGCTCGAGACAAGCTCACTCGAGGCGAAGGGGACCCAGATCAAGGAGAACGGGACGAGCGGCGTCGTCGCGGCGAGCTCGAAGGTCACGCTGCGCGAGACGACGGTCGCCGACCACCCGCAGAACGGTCTCCAGCTCTTCTCTTCCACCGCGGAGGTCGTCGGCACCACCTTGACCGGGAACGACGGCTACGGGCTCGACGCCCAGGCGGCCTCCACAGCGGCCTTCTCGGGATCCCAGGTGACCGACAACGGCCAAGACGGGATCTTCCTTGCGGCCTCGGCGGTGAACCTGGAGAGCACGAAGGTGTCAGGGAACCGACGCACGGGGATCTCGTCCACGGACGGGATCCTGAACCTGGGGAAGTCGAGCGAGGTCTCCGGGCACCCAAGTGACGGGATCTCCCTCGCCACGAGCTCGGCTAAGCTCGTCGACTCGACAGTCAAAGACAACGGCGGGCACGGCCTGCGCGCCAGCGCCTCCAAGGCGACGCTCGAAGGGACGATCGTCTCCGCGAACGCCCAGAACGGGCTCGACCTCACGGGGAGCACGGTCACGGCCGGGACCTGCCAGATCACCGGGAACCGCGGCTCGGCCGTCGTGGCTCGCGAGCGCTCGCGGGCAAACCTGGTCGGGTGCAAGGTCTCCGGCCATCCGCAGGATGCGGTCGTGGTCGATTCGAGCTCGGCGGCGCTGGAGGATAGCTCCCTCGAACAGAACAGCGCGCGCGGGATCGTCGCCACGAGCGGGACCCTGACTGTCTCGGGGACCACGATCTCCCGCCAAGGCGGCGTCGCGATCTCGCTTGAGAGCTCGCGCGCCGACGTGAAGAGCTCCCAGATCGAGAAGAACGGCGGCCAAGGCCTCCTCGCGACGCGGTCGACGGTCTCCCTCTCCGACTGCACCGTCTCCGGCCACCCGACGGAGGGGATCTCACTCTCGGAGGCCTCCTTGGAGCTTGTAGGGAGCCTGGTCACCGGGAACCAGGGATCGGGGATTGTGGCGAAGGAGTCGCAGGTCAGCGTCTCCGGGGGCACGGTCTCCGGGAACCAGGACTACGGCCTTGATCTCCTGAACAGCTCCGCCGTGGTCATGGACGGCTCGGAAGTGATCGGGAACGGAGACATCGCCGTGCACACCGTCTCCTCAACCCTTACCCTGCTCGACGCGAAGGTGAGCGACCACCCAGCGACGGGCGTCTTCCTCGACAACTCGCCGGCGTCGGTCACCGCTTCGCAGATCACCGCGAACAAGGGCTGGGGGATCGAGGTGACGAACCGCTCGGCGATGATGGCCTCCGACTCAAGCTTCACCGCGAACGCCCTCGGCGGGGTCTCCGTGTCGAGCGCCGTCGCCGCGCTTCTCGGGGGCGACGTGAGCCAGAACGCCGGGCCGGGAGTGAGCCTCGGGCTCCGCTCGGCGATCATGGTGATCCGCGCGAAGATCGAGAGGAACCAAGGGGACGGAGTCCAGGTCGACGCCTCGTCGGCTCTCCTTCGCGGAGCGACGATCGCCGGGAACGCCGGTCACGGGTTCATCCTTACGAATGGGTCCGTCCTCTCGCTCTTCCAGACCAAGGTTACGGACAGCACCCGCGACGGGATCCACCTCGAGGCCTCCCTCGCCGCGCTCCGCGCAAGCGAGATCACGGGGAACGAGGGGTTCGGCGTGTATGCCGATCCCGCCTCGACCGTCGCCGGCTACGGGAACACGATTTCGGGGAACGGAACTGATCTCTCAGACGAGGTTCCGGTGGATATCACGCAGGACCGCTAGCGAGAAGAGAGGGAATGCCTGACGGGGCGGGGCCGAGGGCTCCGCCCCGTTCTCTTTCGGGAGCGCTACGGGACGAGGCGGACGATCCGCAGGCCTGCTTCCCGGTCGGCGACGTAGGCATAGTCCCCGTGCACGAAGACGCCGGTCGCGCTGCCCGGGGTGTCAAGCTGAGCCACCGGTGCTGGCGCGCGCGGGTCGGCGAGGCTGAGAGCGAGGAGACCGGCGCTCCCATCGGCGACGTAGAGAGTGCTCCCGGAGAGGAACAGTCCGGTCGCCTCCCCCTGCGTGTCGTACCCGCCGACAACGACCGGCGCGGAGGGCTGCGAGACGTCGATCACCTTGACCCCGCCATAGCCGCAGGCGACGTAGAGGTTCGTCCCGCTCGCCCAGACATCGTGCGCCTCTCCGGCGAGGTCGAGGCTCGCGACAGCGAACGGCTTGCGGGGATCGCGGACGTCGACGACCTCGATCCCCTCTTCTCCCTCCGCAAGGAAGGCCAGCCCACCCGCGACGTAGACCGCCTCGGTGCTCCCAGACGTCGCCACCTGTCCGGCCCCCTGCGGGCTCGCCGGGTTCCCGACGTCGACGATGGCCAGACCGCCGCGATTGTCCGCGACGTAGGCATACCGTCCTTGAACGAAGACATCCTGCGCCGAGCCCGCCGTGTCGAAGGCCGCCGTCTCCTGCGGCGCGGTCGGAGTGGCGACGTCAAGGAGCACCAGACCCCCGCCGCGGTCGGCAACGTAGACGAAGCGACCGGAGAGATCCAGGGAGCGCGCGTACCCACGCGTGCTGTGCGAGGCGATCTCGCGCGGGGCTCCTGCTTCCGAGACGTCGAGGACGAGGAGCCCCTTCACCCCGACGATCAGGTAGGCAAGGGACTTGTCGGCGCGGACATCGACCGAGTAGCCGGAAGCTCCAAACGAACCGACCTCTCGCAGCTTCAGGACCGACGCCAGGCCGACCGCGTACGCTCCCGTCGTCCCTCCCCGCGCCGGGCGGACCGTCACAAGGTAGGTCCCGCTGGCCGACGCAGTCCACGTCCTCCTCGACTTCCCGGTCCGCGCCAAGGCCTCGTCCCACAGGAGCGTCATCCCGTCGATCCGGTACAGAGAGACGGCGACGTCAAGGTCGCTCCCGGAGACAAGGGAGAGGGTGTACTCCCCCTCCGCCGTCGCCGGGAAGGAGAAGGCGTCTACGTCCTCCGGGACCTCGATCCGCCCGCCTAGGACGCCGTTTCCGGAGAGGAGTGCTGTGGCGGAGGCGGCGTCCCCGCCGTGGTCATCCCCGTAGCCCTCCTTCGCGATCGAGAGATCGTACCCTCCCGTCCCGTTCGTCAGGCCGTGGGCCACGGCCACGAAGTACGTCCCGGAAAGGGGAGACTGAAAGACGATCCGCGACGCCCCCTCCGCGCCCGAGTCGTCATCCTGAGCGACGAGGGTCTGCCCGTCCCTGTCGTACAGGGCAAGCACGGTGTTCATCCCGGCCGTGAGGTTCGACGTCTCGATGACGTAGACCCAGCTCGTCTCGGCCACGAAGAGGAAGAAGTCGACGTCAGCGGGGGTCTCGATGAAGCCCGCGACGGGTGAGCGGTCGGAGGGAATCGCCGTGGCCGTCGCGGGAGTGTCGCCGTGGTCGTCGGTCTGGACCATCCCGATCGACAGGTCATAGCATCCCGTCCCGCTTGTCGCCTGGGCGTGGCGGGCCATGACGAAGTACGTCCCGCTCGCCGGAGCCGTCCACTCGATCCGTGAGGCGCGGGAACCTCCCGAGTCGTTGTCCACGGCGAGGATCGTCTGCCCGTCGGCTCCGAAGAGGTACAGGATCGAGTCCATCTCCGGGGAGAGGTGACTCGTCTGAACGAGGAGCCTCCTTCCGCCGACCGCGGAGAAGAGGAAGTAGTCGACGTCCCCGGGCGTGTCGATGCACCCCGCGACGAGCGCACCGTCGGGCAGGACCGGCGTCGCAGCAAGCGGGGTGTTGCCGTGGGTGTCGCTGCTCAGTCCAGCAAGAGGAAGACCCACAACCACCGCGACCGTCATCAACCCGACCCACCCGGGGAGCTTGCGCATCCTGCCTCCTTCTCTCCACTCTACACCACAGCGCGTGTCGCGTTTCGAACCTAGGATAGCTGCCTCCCAGAAGAGACGCAACGGAATCGCCCCAGGCCTCCTCATGCGCAGGGTTGGTACGAGCCTCCTCACGCCCGGCTCGCACCCCGCGCAGCCGACCGCCGCGTCCTCGCGCGAAAGCGGGTTGACAGGCCGCGCCCGGCCCAGCTGTATCTCCATGACACTACGTCCTGGAGGTCACGATGACGGAGGGAGAGCGAAGCCGAGGGAGACGCGCCCGGTCCCTTCTTGAGGGAGGGACGCACTCCTCCGGGCAGAGGCGGGGCGCAAGACTCTCCTCAGAAACGTCGGACAGGGCATCGACCGGCGTCGAGTCCGAGGTCCTCAAGAAGGAGATCGTGGCCCTGATCCGTGACCGGATCGGTCCGATCGCGACGCCGAAGATCCTGAACCTCGTCCCCCAGCTTCCGAAGACCCGATCGGGGAGGGTGATGCGCCGCGTGCTGCGCGCCCTGTGCGAGGAGAAGGCCCTGGGGGATCTGTCGACGATCGAGGACGGAGCGAGCGTCGACGAGATCAAGAAGGCCCTCGAGGAGATGGGGCAGATGGGGAACCAGCCTCAGCGTAGTTCAAGTCCTCTCGGGCGTGAGGAAGTGACCTCTTGATGGACCGTTGCTCGGGAGGGCAAAGTGGACGGACTGGATCTCGGTCTGCCGCGACCCCATCCTCTCGAGGAAGTCGGTCTCCGGCAATCCCGGGGCGGTTCAGTGAAAGCCATCGGGCGACGCAAGCCAATTCCCGGCCGGAGTTCAAGAGTAGTCCCGTAGGGGGTACTTGACGTGACCCCCTCAGAACCGTTCATGGGCGGGGGTTGGTCATCAACTGGGTGACGTCGGCAGCCCTTACCCAGGGGGAGTTCCAGGATCGTCCCTCCAGGTCGCACAGGGTTTCCTGCTCTTCGCTCCGGGAGAATCGCTCCGCTAGCCCCCAAGAGCGGCGCTCGAGAACTCCGGGAAGACTCCGAAGCCAGAGATCGTGTTCACCATGCGTCGGCCCCAAGGTCTCCTACGGGTGTGCCCGGAAGATGGCCCGGCCAGCGACGGTCTTCCTCACTTCCGCAGTCGGTCTCCGTACGCCCGCCGCAGGACGTCTCCGACCTCCGCTTTCCATCCTTTCAGTTCGAGCTTCAGCCGCTCGCTCGAGGTGCGCAGGGAAAGCTCCCAGGAGGTCGAGTCGCTCTCCTGGTCCTCGTGCCGTCGCAGCTTGGCCGACACGATGTCGGCGTTCTCGAGGGCCCGGCAGCCGTCGTGTTGACGCAAGATGGCCTCCGGATCCATGGTCATGTAGCGCTCGGTGTAGTTCATCGTCGCGCTGAGCTGAGCCCCCCATCTGCCGAAAAACCCTTTCCCTTCTGCCTTGGCGTGATCGCGTGCCTCGCTCGCGGCTTGCGCGAGCATTCCCTTCGTGAGCGGGACGAGAATCGTCCGGCGCTCTGTGAGGACGAAGGCAAGGTTCTCAGGCGTTCTGAACGGCCTCTTCTTCTGGACTGGGATCGCACACAGGACCTCTTCTGCCATGGGGTTCTCCTTCTCCGTCGCCCGTTGCGGCTTCGGTGCCGCATTCTGTCACATGTGGATGAGGAGATGCAAGGCAGGTCACGGGAGAAGCGGCGATCGCGGGCCTTCGTGGATGGGCGGTTGCCGCTTCTCTCTGCCTCAGGTCAGGGTGCCTCTTGGCGGAGAGAACCCCTGCCCATTCCAGGGGCTGGTCGTCTGGAGCCTGCGGGACCGATCCTGGAACGCGTGCGATCGTTCACGCAGGGTGACGGATGGCCGCACGGGCGACAGGAACCTGCGTCTGCTCCGACACAAGCCGCTGGGCGCGGGGCGGTCTACTCCGTCCGTCGCGTCAGGGTCAGGCGGAATGCCTCGCCTTCTTGCGCCCTGTCGGTCACGGTGAAGCCGACGTTCCGCGCCATCTGCGCGATGCCGTCGGCAGACATCTCTCGGTCCTTCCACGGAACGCCGTAGGCTGTTCTGATCGTCCGATCAGGGAGCTCCGCCCGTACGGGAACCACGAACAGCTTGTGGGGCCGTCCGCCAGGAGCAGGGATGCGCACGTCCCAGACCTGGAGTGTCCCTCCAGGGCGAAGTACCCGATGCGCTTCCTTGAGAACTGCCTCGCGGTCCGCTGCCGGAACGTACATCAGGAAGAAGAACGCCGTCGCTGCGTCGAAGGACTCATCAGGAAGGGGGAGTGCTCTCGCGTCTGCCACCAGTTTCGTCGGCCCGCGCGCTATTCCGTCCAGCTCATCCTGTCGGATGTCGACGGCAGTGACCTGTCGGCCGCGAAGCTGACCGATCACCCCCTCACCACCACCGCCCAGATCGAGGATCAGGTCCTCATCCCTGAACACATCCTCAACCCGAACCACCTGCTGCCGGATGACGTACATCCGCTTGCCGAGCTTCGCAGACAGCCACAGCGTCCACCAGGGTGGCATCCCCATCCGGACCTCCTCGCCCGTGCGTCCTTCCCGCTACGTCGTGCGCTCAAGGCTTCGCTTCCCTGCGCTCCGTGGGATTGTACGTGGCGTCTGGCCCCTACTGGAGTAGCGGAAGGGACGGATGCGCGCTGACGAAAGGCAGAGCCGGAGCATCCGCTTGTTGGGTGCTGACGTCACTCGGCATGTCGACCCTCGACTGCGCGAGTCGCCAGTCAAGGTCGGCCACGTCCGTCAATGTCGTGTACCGATGTCGCCTGATCCTCGCCGTAGACACCTACGCGACGAGTTGCTCCAGTAGCACTCCTTCCGCCTTCACGCGGTTGTGTATTGCAGGGCTGGACAGCCTACACCGCTTCGGACTTCGGGCCACCGATCAAGCGATACGCCATGCCGCCGACGAGCGCGCCGGCGATGGGCGCCACCCAGAAGAGCCAGAGCTGTTGAATGGCCCAGCCGCCCTGGAAGATCGCCACGCCCGTACTGCGCGCCGGGTTGACCGAGGTGTTCGTGACCGGGATCGAGATCAAGTGGATGAGCGTCAGCGCGAGCCCGATCGCGATCGGGGCGAAACCTTTCGGGGCGCGCTTGTCCGTCGCTCCGAGGATCACGAGCAGGAACATCGCCGTCATCACGATCTCGCAGATGAGGGCCGCCGCGAGCGAGTAGCCGCCCGGCGAGTGGGCCCCGTAACCGTTGGTCGCGAACCCCGCCGAGACGCTGAACCCCGCTGCACCGCTTGCGATCACGTAGAGCACCCCTGCGCCGGCGAGCCCACCCGCGACCTGAGCGAGCACGTAGGGAAGGAGGTCCTTCGCCGGGAACCGTCCGCCAATCCACAGACCGACCGAGACCGCCGGATTCAGGTGGCATCCCGAGATGTGGCCGACCGCGTACGCCATCGTCAACACCGTGAGGCCGAACGCGAGCGCGACCCCCACGAACCCTATCCCTAGGCCCGGGAACGCCGCGGCCAGTACCGCGCTCCCGCACCCACCGACCACCAACCAGAAGGTCCCGAAGAACTCCGCCCCGATCCGCCTCGACATGAGTATCCCCCCTTGCCACTTCGGCCACCCGGCCCAGGTTCGCCGGCCAAACAGGCGAGGAGCATAGCACAAGTCCGCCGCGCCGTGTCAAGTGCAGTCACCCCCGAAGTCGGGGGGCGGTCAGATAGCGACATCAGTCGGAGCGAGGCCGGTACAGGCCGACGGGCGAGCACCCTATCGAGAGGCTCTCCGTTGCTGGCGAATCAAGTGGCAACAGGGAGGGTGGCGCGCTCGTCGTGCCCGCCGGCGGACTCGGGGCCTTGAGAACCTTCACGCGGTTCGAGATGATGCGGGCGCTGATTCCCAGTCCGAGGAACCCGTCGCCCGCGGGTCGGTATGAGGAGATCGCACCAAGGGGGAGTGCATGGCGCAGGAGATCCGTAGCCTCACCTTTCGGTGGGTCAACGCCTACCTCGTGAGGACTGGCGCGGGCTTCGCCCTGATCGATACCGGGTTCACCAACAACCGAGGCCAACTGGAGAAGGCCCTGAGCAGAGCCCGCTGTCGGCCCGGCGACCTGAATCTGATCGTGATCACTCACGGGGATCCCGACCACACGGCGAGCGCCGCCTACCTACGTGAGAAATACGGCGCGAAGATCGCGACACACCGCGCCGAGGCGGCGGCGGTCGAGAGAGGAGACATGTTCCTCAGCCGGGGACCGTTGCCTCCTCTCAGGCGGATGATCAAGCCGCTCGTGGCCCTCTTCCGATTGCGGAAGCGTAACCGGTTCACGCCCGACCTGTACTTGGAGGACGGCAACAGCCTGAAGGGGTACGGGTTCGACGCCACCGTTCTGCACGTTCCCGGCCACTCCGCGGGTTCGATCGCGATCCTGACCGCCGACGGCGACTTCTTCAGCGGCGACTTCCTCGAGAACCGGACCCGTCCCTCGGCCGCCACCCTGGTCGACGATCGCGAGGCGTTGGAGACGAGCTTGGAGAGGGTGAGGAAGCTTGACATCCGGATCGTCTACCCCGGCCACGGCGCAGCGTTCACGATGGCCGAGATGGGCTAGTCACTGTGCCATCGAGAATGAGAGTCGCGGGCGTGGGGCTTGCGATGACACACTGCCCAAGGTTGCTGGGAAGTCAGAGCCAGACGGACTCATGAACTCGCGTGGATTTGAGATGCTGCGCTCATCCGCTCGTGGTCGCACGGTGGTGGAGCCTGGGGGGTAGTGCGGTCGAGAAGCTGCACCCCTTACACGCAAGGTCCACGTCGCGCAAGGGAGACCCTGCGAGGACGAGTACGAGGTTGTCGAGCTGGGAGTGTCATAGCTCATGCCGCGGCGGGACTCAGAAACGGCTGCACGGACGGTGCTGGCCGCGCCCGATAGCGAGGGCCTCGTCTTCGCTGCGCTCAAGTCGCCGCGTACGGAGCGGCGTCGACTGCGATATCATTTCCGTATCGGAAGCACGAGCCGACGGAGGGAACGCATGTCGATGAAGAGTCTGTTGGTGCTCTACTCGTACCACCACAAGAACACAGAAGCTGTCGCGAAGGTGCTGTCGAAGGTTCTCGGCGCGAAGATCGTGACACCGCGCGAAGTGAGTCCAACGGAGCTTGCAGGCTACGACCTCGTGGGCTTCGGCGCGGGAATCGATAGCGGCAAGCACTACAGACCCATCCTCGACCTTGCAGACAGGCTGCCCCTTGTCGACGCCAAGAAAGCGTTCATCTTCTCGACCTGTGGCGCCCCGGCGTTCATCGTAGCGCAAGGCTTCATCCTCAAGAACCACTCGGCGTTGCGAGAGAAGCTCGAAGCCAAGGGCTACGCGATCGTCGGCGAGTTCGGCTGTCCCGGCTTCAACACCAACGTCTTCCTCAAGTACTTCGGCGGCATCAACAGGAAGAGACCGAACGCCGAGGATCTCGAGCGAGCCGAAGCCTTCGCACAGAGCCTCGTGCAGAAGATGAGCTAGGGCGCTTCGGCCCGAAGCTCTCAAGCGTGAATGCCTCAGGCTTCAGCAACTAGACCGACAACTCTGTGTTGCTGGCTTTCTGCCGCGCGGCCCAGGTCACCGAGAAGCACGGCAGGAATGGTTTCAGCAGACGCTCCTGTGCTCTCCGATTCTGGGCGATTCTGGGGACACGGCGATTCTCGCGATTCTGGGGACACAGTACTGAGTTGACCTATGGTTGTCGCGGGGGTTTGGTACTATGTCCCCGGAACTCCGTAAGAATGCGAGCGAGGTTGAATTGACAGGACACCGTTGCTTGTACTGTCGTGGCGAGGCAATGCGGTCACTTGGAAAGACAGGGTCGGCACGATACGATGCCGAAGGGGCCTACGATGTGGGGACCTCGGAGGCACGTCTCACGAGGGGGGTACTTGATCACACTCCGGTGTACCCGCAAGCTGCTCGCGCTAGTCGGCGGAGCCACGGTCGACAATGTGCCCGAGCCCACTGCTGCTCTCGGCGACTGGTACGCCAACGTAGTGCGGACGGTGGCGGGGGAACTTGTGGTCTTTGCGAATGAGAAGACATTGCTCAGCGTGGCCATCCCGATTGAGATGGTGGATCGCCTGGTTCCCTGTTTTGCGGACCGCGTCTACAACCTATTGCAGATGATCGGCGTGCCGACCGATGTGGCCTTGCGGGAATGCGCGGAGTTGCAGCCGCTCGAGTTTGCCCCAACGTCAAACCGCAGTGTGATCGGCTCGCTCAATGAGATCGGGTTGCACTACCAGCTGATTGCGGAGGGGAACGCTGTGCGCGGGGAGTTGAGCCTGTCGACCATCGAACGGCAGCTGAGCCGCATGTTGCACAAACCCTTGGGCTACGTACATCCGGCTGAGGTCGCCACGCAGATCCTGCAAGACCGGTACGGTTCCGCGCCATCGGGGACAGCGAGGCCCGTGTCGCGAACTGACCTTCGTCCCGAACAATCGCGCAACGGACGTGCCATAGCACGGGACTAGTGCGCGAGGTGTGTCGAGTCAAGACCCCGGCCCGCCGCTGCGGGCTAGCGGCCGAGGACGACGTCGATCGCGGCTAGCACGAGATCGAGCTTCGCGCGGGATAGCCTCCCGACGCGCTCTGTGAGAAGGTCTCGATCCAGCGTGGCGAGTTGCGTCGCGTTGGCCACGGAATCCTTGGGCAATCCCGTCGCGCGAGCTGGAAGATGGACGCAGCCTGGGGCTTCAGCCCAAGCGAGGTTGCTCGTCAAGGGAACGCAGATGACGGTCGCCAGGCGGCTCCGGTTCAGGGCATCGCTCTGGGCGACGATCACGGGCCGACGGAAGCCCGGGGCCGGACCAGTAGGGGCGGGGAGATCCGCCCACCATACCTCGCCTTGCGCGATCACCATTCCGTCCGCTCCAGCGTGCGTCTCGCGGCCGCATCTGCGAATGGGTCCCGAGCACTCCCCACGGCGTCGCAGACGCGATCCATCGCTGTGGTCACCTCGTCGGGAGCGTGCCGCGCCAGGTACTCGCGTACCGCGCTTGAGTAGAGATGACTCCGCGTCGTGCCCGCCCGCCGAACTAGGCGCTCCGCCTGCTCGAAGAGATCGTCGGGGATCGAGATCGCGGTCTTCATACCCGGAGTATAACCGGCGCGGGGCGCTGCGCCAACGGCGGATCGGCATGAGCGTGATGTGTGATGCGCGTCCTCGCGCCGCCGACTCACGGCGGCGTAAGCCGCACTCCGCGGTGCTCAGGAGGTTGCCGCAGGGTACCGCCGAGGTATATGATCCGCACCATGGAGTTCGCATTCGACCCTGCGAAGAGCGCAACGAATGCTGCCAAACATGGAATCAACTTCGTTGACGCGCAAGCTCTTTGGGACGATCCGGACTTGATGGAGATCCCGGCGCGGACAGATGACGAGCCGCGTTCGCTGATCATCGGCAAGATCGGCGATGCTTGGTGGTCGGCAGTCATCACACGACGCGGGGAACGGATTCGGATCATCTCCGTGCGCCGGTCGCGCCGGGAGGAGGTGTCGTGGTATGAAAGCGAAGGATCTTGATCGCAGGTTCGATGACGGCGAGGACGTGACGCAGTTCCTCGACCTCTCGAAGGCACGGCGGCCGGGGCACGAGCAGAAGAGGGTGAACGTCGACTTCCCGATCTGGATGGTCGAGTCGCTCGACCGCGAGGCGAAGCGGCTCGGGCTGCCGCGACAAGCTCTGATCAAAGTCCTCGTCGCTCGGCATCTGGAGAAGACGCCGTCGTAGACGCGCACGAGAGCGAGCAGCCTCCAGCCTGGACGTCCCAGACTCGCTGGCTACGGGTCGCGCATCGTCCGCTTCAGGTCCTGAGCGAAGTCCTCGGCGCGCTTCAGGTCTCCGGCATTCGGTCGGCCCTTGTTGATGCCGCCGAAGAACCTGAGGAAGCTGTTGGTGTTCCAGCCGACGCAGCCGAACCCGTCAACGATCCTGTAGCCCTTGGACAAGAGCCTCTCCCGAAGCGCCGAGTGATTCTTCAGCACGAACTCCCTTGTCATGCCGAACGCTGGGACTCCGCAGGTCGAGAAGATGGGCGATTCTGGGGACACAGTACTGAGCTAGCCTGTAGTTGTCGCGAGGGTTTGGTACTATGTCCCCGGAACTGCCCCAAGGCAGTCTACCGGACGGAGGTGCCCCCAGCATCCCAGCGAAACCCAATGGTAGACCCTCCCGGTTCTGGGTAGGCATCAGCGCCTCTTGCGTCGTCTTTCCGGTTGTCTCGAGGTCGTGAGTTCTTGGAGGACCCGTCGTGCTGCCCTTGTCCTGGGATGGGCATCGCCCAGCAACTTCCTCCGGATCGCGATCGCCCGCAGGAGTCTTGTCCTCGCGGCAGCACGATTCCCCAGGTCTCTCAGAATCTCGGCCAGATTCACAAGATCGTCGGCTACATCGGGGTGATCCAGACCGTACGCCTTCTCATCGATGGCGAGGACACGCTCCCATAGCTCTCTTGCCTTGGTGGGCTGCCGTTTGGAGCAGACAACCGCAGCGAGACGAAGGTCCTCCGCGACTCGGAAGTGATCGGGACCCCTGGTCGTTACATCGATCCTCAGTGCACGCCCAGCGGCGGCCGCTGCACCGTCCGGATCGCCGCGACGGAACAGCACTAGTCCGAGAGCTCGGAGGTCTCTGGCCACGCTCGGATGGTCCATGCCGAGAGCTTGCTCGTCGATCGACAGAGCGCGCTCAGCTGCTTCCTGAGCCCCAAGCAGATCGTCCACGTTGCCGAGGGCCGCTGCTTGCGCGACGAGGGCCTCTCCCACGCTCGGATGCTCGGGGCCATAGTACCTCTCGCCCAGGCAGAGAGCTCGCTCCGAAGTGGTCCTGGCTTCCGATGGGTCGCCGCAGCTGCCCAGAACGCTGCTGAGGCTGCAGAGGGTGTCTACGAGTTCAGGGTGGTCGGGGCCGTAGACCTTCTCCAGGGTCCGTAGGGCCTGCTCAAGAAGCCTCCTGGCACGCGCCAAGTCCCCGGGCCCGTCTAGGAACGTGAGGGCGCCTGCGAGGTTGCCCTTGCTGAGGGCGGACAGGGGATGATCAGCGCCAAGAGCCGTCTCGTTGATTCCGAGCGCGCGTTCCTGGGCATCTCTTGCGCTCGAGAACTGCCCCAGGGAATCCAACAGACCGCCAAGGTAGGTGAGGCAGCGCGCCACGCTAACGTGATCTGGGCCGTGAAGCCTCTCGGCCGCGTCCAAGGCTCGCCGGACAAGTGGCTCCGCCCCGGCATTGTCTCCGAGTTCCATGCGGAGAACGCCCAGGTTCCCGAGGCGCGTGACCACCGTATCGTGATCTGGGCCATGCAGGTGCTCGCAGATGCTCAAGGAGCGCTCGAGGCACTCCCTCGCAGCGGCGTAGTCTCCCTGCGCTTTCGACGCAAGACCGAGATCGTTGAGCAGCTCCGCGACGTCCCCGTGGCCGGGGCCCAGAGCCTTCTCGGCGATTCGCAGCCCTCTCTGGAAGACCTCCATTGCTGCAGCGAAGCGACCTTGAACGTAGAGGCAGCGACCTGCACGGTCAAGGACGGCCTGCACCGTGACGAGTCCTGCCTCTTCGGTCTCCGCGTGTCTGGCTGCTGCGAGGACGGAGGGCACGAGCTTCGAGCCCTGCTTCCATGTGTCCGGATCCATGTAGTCGAAGCGAAAGGCCTCCGCCAGCACGGCAAGGGTGGATCCGGCCCAACGGCGGCGCTCGTCCCTGGAGAGACTGTCACGCAGGACAAGCTGTACCACTCGATGAACGGACAGTGAGTCCGGCAGGGGGCTGACCAAGGAGAAGCGCCTGAGGAGCTCTATGGCGTCGTGGTGCAGTACTGGATCTCCGGCCAATGTGGCCAATGAATCCGCTGCCACCGCTCTTCCAAGTTGGAGCACATCCCTCGGTATTGCGTCCGGGCTGAGATGGGCGAGGAAGCGCAGAAGGTCGCTCGCCGCAGGCGACTCCTTCTCCACGATGTCCATTGACACCGTCCACGTGCTCAGCACGGTGGCCGGGTAGTCCTGGGGGGGCTTGGCTCGCGCAAGTAACTCGGCGTGACGTACTTGGAAGAGAGCTAGATACTGAGCCATGGTGATCGAGCGGTCGACCACGTAGGCGGCTGCATGCTCAAGGGCGAGGGGGAGATCCCCCAAGACCTCGGCAAGTGGGTCCGCTTCGTCTGGGCAATTGAGACCTGTTCGCTCTGCAAGGAACTGAAGCGACTCCTGCCTCTCGAACACGGCAAGTGAGAGCGGGGCAGCCACCTCGCTCCAGCCGGGATTCCGTGACGTGATGATAACGTGGCCGGTCACCATCCTCGGGAGGAAGTCGCCGATTGCAGTCGCGTCTGGGGCGCTGTCGAAGATGAGTAGCCAGTCATGGCGGTCTTTCAGCTTCGCGTGGATTGCGGCGATGGATGCCCTCAACCCGGGGCCGCGCGACTCAGCTGGGAATCCGATCTCCGCCGGTGGCACTGCGGTCGCAAGGACGCCAAGCTCACGAGCGAGAGCGCTGAAGTCCTCCGCCAGGTTCGCGGAGGTCCCGGAGCGTATCCACCACACGATGTGGTATTCGCTGGCGTGCCGGTGGGCATACTCCCGTGCCAGTTGTGTCTTGCCGAGCCCCCCAAGGCCGTGGATCGCTTGCACAATCGCGCGATACTGGCCCGATTTGAGCTTCCTCTCGAGGTCGGCGAGCTCAGTCTCTCGCCCGGAGAAGTAGCGGTTGCGACGAGGCAGATTCCAGATGGCCGGGAATCCCTGTTTCCTGTCGGCTTCGCCTCCCTCGCCGCGGCTCTGAGGGAACTCCGGCTGCGAGGAGACGACCCGTCTCTTCCCTGGGTACCTAGGCTTCTCCGACGGCTTCCTCCGGATGCGCTGGATGGCGTCAAGAAGCTTCTTTCGTGCCTCTGCCTCGCCCTGGCCAAGGAGATCGACGTAGAGGATGGGGCGCAGCAGGTTTGGAAGCTGGCAGTGCCTCACTCTTACAGGGATGAGGAGGCCCTTCTCGCCAGTTGGGTCTTGAACAAACCGGTCGGCCCATTCTGCCCGGCCGAACTCCGACGAGAGGTATGCCGGGGAGAGCACAGCGATTGTCTTGCTCGCTTGGGAGGCCGCGCGCTGCATCTCGAGCACGAAGTTCGAGCCCGCGTGGAAGTCCCATTCCTGCAGGACTACGCGGAAGTCGCTCTCCTCAAGCTCCCAGGCAATCCACGTAGCCCAGTCTTTGTCCTCGTTGGCATAGCTGATGAAGAAGTCTGCTACGGGTTCGGCTGCGGGGTGCTCACCCGGGGCGCTAGCGCTCTCCTTATCAGAGGACGTCATCAGCGCCAGCATACTAGAGCGTGTCCAAGCAGACAAGGGACCGTCATGGAGCCTGGGGGACCGATCACCCAACCGGCGGGGTCAGATCTTGACGCGACAGTTCCAGCGAAAGGCTGAATACCTTGGCGCATCGCTCTGGGGGCGAATCCGTCCGATGCCTCGGCAACAGACAAAGCGGGAAAGAGAAACGGCCCGACCGGGCGTGTCGCGAATCCGTCTGGTGGTCCCGACGTGAATGATGAGAGAACTTTCGTCCTGAGCTGCGCCTGGCCGTAGAACTCGGAGCTGTCCGATCTCCAGCGTGGCACGATAGCTGTCGGATGTGTCGTTGAGGCGCCCTGGTCGCCGCGATTGGAGCAACCTCCGAAATGGGGTCCCCGGCATTGCGCTTGACGATCCCCCTCGTTTCCCGCTGCCTTGGCGGGGCAACGCGGCAATTGGGCAGCTCCTCCGGCAGGGCTAGGAACGTGCGAAGGCTATTTCCAAGGGGGCTCCAGCATCCTGTAGACTGCATCAGGGAGACGGCGTGAAGGAGGCCACCCATGGTGCGTCGAATCGTCTGCTTGTCCCTTTCTCTAGCGCTGCTGGCTTGCCTCGCTGAGGCAGGGTGGGCCGACGTCACGGTCTTTGGCTACGTGTACTACTGGAACCTGGAGGACACAAGGGCCGTCTCCCCGAGGCAAGACCCAAACGGTCCAGTTGGCGGGGCATACCGACCGGCCAGGCGCCTGCGCATCGAGGTCGAATTCGCCGGCGTGACCATAGACGAGGAGGCCTACACGGATGACCTCGGGCGCTTCTCTGTCACGCACCGGGACCCTGTGATAAATGAGTGGCTTGTCGACATCCAGGTCCGTGCTGAGGTGAGATTGGACATGGTTGGAGACGACGCGACGCGCGCCGCGGTCTACGAGGGTCGGCTGGATCTCTGGCCCTACAACGGCGAGACCGGTGTTGTAGACGTAGCCGCGGGAGAGGAACGGGAGATCGACGTGTACATAGGGGGCCCGGAGCACAACGTGACATCGTGGGACTACGGGGGCATGCTCGAGAACCACGCAGCGTTCTTCATCTCCCAGGTGTTGTGCGACGCCTACGACTGGCTGACGACGCGCGGCATAGCCCCGAGTGAGATCGCGCGGGACACTTCGATCTTCTTCCCCGACGTGTCCGGGGAGATCAGCTGCTACAACAGCACGCTCTCCCCTCCGGGAACCGCGTGGATCGATATTGTAGATCGGCCTCTGTATCCGGATCAGTTCACCACCCTGGACTTGGATCAGGGCGTTGTCTACCCGCAACCCGGCGACAACTGGTATCACCTGCGGTGCGGCGTTGTTCACGAGTACGCCCACAAGGTCATGCACGATGTCTACTGGGCGTGGCCACGCGCGCTCTCTCTCGAGCGGGGGACACAACACGAGCCGACAGCCTGCATCAATCCGGAGCTTGGCTGGGTGGAAGGCTGGGCAGAGTTCCTCGCTGGCGCGGTCGTAAGCTGGCCGACCATCAATGGGCGGATGGGGAGAGACCGCGAGGACAACATTGAGTCTTCCTACTGTCCGAACGACGTTGAGTTGCAGGATGCAAGGGCAGGGTCCACCGCTTGGCGCGAGGACGTGGCGGACAGCTGCCGGCAGGAGAACGAGGCTGAGAACGCGGCCGTGTTGTGGG